>Ga0208904_1002194_pt1 | contig 12557 bp, 18 predicted proteins | sample AntAceMetag02UKB_FD_184774 | JGI IMG/M metagenome (GOLD analysis project Ga0208904, IMG submission 184774) | Saline lake microbial communities from Ace Lake, Antarctica - Antarctic Ace Lake Metagenome 02UKB (SPAdes) (version 2) | ecosystem: Environmental > Aquatic > Non-marine Saline and... | reverse complement strand
TATTTCCTTCAAGAGAAGAGGTGATTAATAATTTTAAGATAGAGCTTACTTTAGAGGAATCATATATCTGGACAAAAGAGGATGAGGAAAAGATAAAGAGGCATATTGCAAGAAAAAAAGACCCTTTGGTTATTCAAGAGGGTCTATGGATCTCTGTTGCACATAAGAAATCTGCCAAATAGCAGATTTCTTTTATTTTTTCTACCCAAGTTTTATATAATTATAGAAGTTTATACTCTTAACCCCCTGGGAAAAATGTGATCCAATGGAACATGAAAGGCAAGCCACTCACACCAAGAAAAGTAATAAATGTAAAAGGAAAAGTCCACTACAGCGAAAGTAATCAAGCATGGAATACCATTAAACTAAAAACAGAATTCTTGAACGAATTTAAACAACTAAAAGAAAAGCGTTCAAAGTTTTCCTATGAAATGATATTTGGAAGAACTGAAGAAGAAATGGTCGACGTAATTAAGAAAATTATCAAGGATAGGAGGTTGATGCCGGTTTTGATGTTTTTGTATAAGGAGAAATAAGGAGTCCGCCCTAGAATTAACGGTGACCATCGGACGCCTCAACCGGACTACTGAAGAGCGTCCGGGTTTCATGGGTGCTAGGATCCTTTTTTTTAGTTTAGATTGCATCGATTGGTGTGTGATGGGACGAGTTTTTGAGGGTTGTCGGTCTACTTACGGGTGACGGAAATGTACATTTTTTCCGACTGAGACATTCTTGCAGAAATTAAATAAAAAATAAAAAATTTATGAGGAAGAACTAATACTCCTTATCTTAATCTTCATCATCTTCATCATCAGAATCTTCATCTTCTTTCTTATCTTTGCCTTTATCTTCTTCTTCAGATTCTTCGTTTTCTTCTTCTTCTTCAGATTCTTCGTTTTCTTCTTCTTTTGTGTTTTTTGCTTTTCCCATTTTTATACCTCCATTTAGTTAAATCTCTATAATAAAATCCTTAAAAACCTTCCTCAGAACAAAGTGTAACTTAAAAGGAGCATAAAGTTTAGGCACAGATTTAAATACCAATAATGAAGATATTTTCAATGGCATTCGACTATGTAAATTTCCTAATTCTTCCCCTCCTAATTTTTCTAGCAAGAGTGGCAGATGTAACAATTGGAACTGTTCGCCTAATCTTCGTATCAAAAGGCTTTAAGCTCCTCTCCCCAATTCTCGGATTTTTTGAAATCCTAATCTACATCATAACAATGACCCAAATCCTATCCAATATGACAAACGGCTGGCTATATATCTCATATGCAGCAGGATTCGCAGCAGGAAACTATATTGGCATTTGTATTGAAGAAAAATTATCAATCGGCAAAGTAATGATAAGAATAGTTACACAAAAATATCCAAAAATATTAATCAAAAACCTAAAAGACGAGAACTACAATCTGACAATAATAGATGGCGAAGGAAAGAAGGGAAAAGTTAAATTAATATTCTCAGTCATAAAGAAAAAGAGTCTCAAAAAAGTAATTGCAATAATAAACAAAACAAACCCTAAGGCATTTTATTCAATAGAGGATGTGCGCTACGCGCAAGATAATGATCTTTTACCGCAACGAAATATGTTCTTCCCAAATCGAAAATTTCTATTCAAGAAAAAGTAAAATCTATTCGTAGGGGTTCATTTAAGAAGCATTGAGGAGAATTTCTAAAAAGAAGTCTTCCCACATATATCTTCGCATTCATTGTTGTCGGGCTCATCCTTATAGCAACACAAAAAGCCCCTTGGTAGGCTGATTTTTTTCTTGCATTTAAGAGAACTGCAATAGTAACATTGCCCACATCAATGAGCACTGCGATTGCAGACATGATTAAATAGACGGTTGTGGCGAAAGTTATAAAATTAATAAATAAAATATATTGTTAGTAACCCGGATTACTTTTTATTTTTCTTCTTTTTTGCTGGTCTTTTGGCTGCTTCTTTTGCAGCTGCTTTCTTTTTCTTTTTTACTGGCATGTTTATACCTCCATTTAATTTAGGCTTGTAAATTAACCTGATTCATTATATTTATTTGGTATTTAAACTCTCTTATAAAAATGGTGTTTTGTTGAATCCCTGAAATAATTAAGTTTATATATTGCTGAATTATATTTGTTTATCTAAAATTGGAGGCTAAAACATGTGCGCTCAATTTGAGGACGAAGACTTCGATGAAGACTTCGATGATGATGACAATAACAAAGAAGATTAAATCTTAACTAACAAAATTATTTTTATTTATTTATTATAGACTTCTATATCTTTGGAGAGATTTTTGAAGTTAGAATTTGGGATTCACAAATAAAAAGCCCATTGTATATTTGCTGTATATTTGCCGAGCACCCATGAAATGCCTGAAGAGTCCAAAACGCCCCAACTGGTGTGAGTGGAGGTTTGTGGGTTTGGTTGGAAGATTATAGAAAACTTATCCCGACTTTCTTCACCCACAAGTCGTCGACAATACTTATAAAGTCTAACCACTATAAATCAGCAACGATAAAGATCATCTGGGCATTAAAGAAAAAATCCCATTAGGATCACATTTTACTTTCCACTCGGTGGGAGCGTCATGGAATTTGAACCAAGGTTCAACCCAGTAGGTGGCCTGGTGGCCGAATCCCTGTGGGGCATTCAAAATCCTTATATACTTCTTCGTCAATAAAGAATAAAGATGGTGAAGAAAACTTTTAGGATTACTACCTCTTTAGATGTAGTTGAATCTGTTGGAAAAATGTGGGGAAAATCTCTGGAGCGTTTTCCGGATGCGATTGAAGTTGCTCAACTTTTTAAGAAAAATAAAAATCTTAATTTGATTATTGATCCCTTAGACGTTAAATTCCTTGTGGGTTCATTTTCTAATAATAAACCTGTGGGTGGAAGAATTGCTGTTTTACCTGATGGTAAGAAATTGACTAAAGCTTATTCTCTTTTTGCTTCGCATTTAGCAGTTCATGATGAATCTTCGAATTCTCATTGGGATGTAATTTTTAGAAACCCTAATGGAAAATATGCTTATCTTTATACGAAAAGAAAGGATAAAGCCTCACGAAAGGAAAAGTATAGGCATGTAGAGGATTTTTCCAGATGTTTGCCCCGACTAAGACGAAATCTTATGAATGTTTTAGCTGAAGATAGTTTGGCATTACCTATGTTAATTCTGCTTAAGACAAAAATGAGGATTGGTAATGAGATGTATTATCTGAAAAATCATCATAAGGGGTTGACTACTCTAAAAAAGAAAAATATTAGTGTCTCTGGGAATAAGATTACTTTTGAGTATTTGGCAAAGGATGGTGTGCCGCAAAAAACTATAGAGGTTTTTCCAATGCCTGTTATTAAAAGATTGAAACAAGTTTTGAGAAAAAAGAAGCCAAATGATTTTGTGTTTACAAATCTTTCTGGTAATCCATTTAAGGATACTGATTTTGAAAAGGCGTTTGAGAAATATTGCGGTACCCAATTTTATCCCCATATTGTTAGGTCTGAATATGCTACCTCTGAAGCAAGAAAATTTTTGAATAATCATAGAAAGGCGACGAAAGAGGATGTCGAGAAGATTTATCTGAAGATTGCAGATAAACTTGGGCATAAGAAATTTTCGAAGAAGTTAGGAGATTGGGAAGATTCATATCAGGTTACGGTTCATCATTATATTCAGCCAGAAATAGTCGAGAAGATTTCTAGGATGATTTCTTAACCTTTATGTTTGAAAAATTCTATTTGTCTAAATCTTTTCATGACTTTTTCGTAAGTGTTTTTTTCAACTAATACTTTTTTCTTATCCTTATCCAGTAATCTGAAATCGTAATCATTAACATCACCTTCGACTTTAGCTTTCCCAGGATAATCTTTCCAACGGTTCACCGCCCTCTTTTTGTACTGCAAAACCATATAATGGGGTAGCATAATTTTTAAATAAAGCTTTTGGTTTGGTTAGCTATGAAAAAAGTTTTTGTTTTTGTGATATTGGCTCTTCTCTCACTGGGTTTGGTTTCCGCAGCGACATATTATGGTTTTGATGACGGTTATACTTACAAAGATAAGATTGTCGAGACGAAATATTACACTGGGGAACATCGAACCTATTCTAGAACGACTTACATTAACTATGACAACGATAAAAGATATTCGACTGACGAGTATAAGTATGGTTACAGTTATCGGGCGACAGTAGATTACAGGGATAAGTATTATCCTGTGAAGGATTACCACGAGGACTATGACCATTACTACAAAAAAGATTATTATCACGACTATCGGGATTATTCTTGGAAGTATCGAGACCACGAATATTACCGACGAGATTCAAAGGATTATTACTATGAATATGTGCCTCACCTCAGGGAATATCAGAAAAAAGAGTGTTATAGTAGTCCGCCGGAAGGAAAACTTTTCTATATCAAATGTCCATAAGTTTTATCATTATTTAGTGTACCTAAATCTTTATAAAGAAATTTTTTGTTGGTTAGACATGGAAGAAGAAACAGTAACTCCTACAGAAGAGACAACTGAAGAGACTGCCCCTGAGGCAGAATCTACAGAAGCTCCCGTAGAAGAAGCTGCTGAAGCTCCTGCTGAAGAAGCAGAAGCTGCTCCAGAGGCTGAAGAAGCACCTGCTGAAGAAGCAGAAGCTCCAGCTGAAGAAGCACCAGCAGAAGCTGAATCCGAAGAAGAATCTACTGAAGCTCCGGCTGAAGCAGAGACTACTGAAGAAGCGGCTTAAATCTTTTACAAAACTTTTTATTATTACAAGCCGCCGGGTGATTAAATTCACCGGCTTTGTTTTTTTTATTTTTTAAGAATTATTCGTCTGCCAATTTGATTGTTCCATTGTCTTCAACAATCTCAGTGAGTTTACTTGAATGTTTGATTGTTCTTTTTCCGTTTTTTGTTATGATATAATAAAGGTAACCCTTATCTGAATCGTCATCATTTTCGAAAAATTCTTCTGAAGTCATTGATCCATTTTTTAACATTTCGTATTGAACTGCGGCACCTTCACTAGAAAGAAAAATTGCCTTAGGAAATTTTTTCCCATCACGATACCATCCATCTTCTCTAAGTTCATATATTTTTCCAGTTTCAGAATGATATTTTGCGTCAATCATATATTCTAGAAAGCTTAGGATTATAAAAGGACTATTGTTCTATATCTTCTACATCGTTAAGGCCTAGGTCTTCTTCAAGTTCTCTTAATTCATCGTTGTGGATTTTTAGAGCCATGTGAATCTCATCAAAATGCACTGGTTGTCTGAGAAACACTTTTCCATTGTTAGCTAGGTGGAGAACTGGAACAAAAGATGCAAGTTTTTCCTCTTTTGCTGGTGCGAGATGAGAGAATTTCATGTGGTCGTTTCCGGCCTTGATGTGTCCATCAACAATTCCAAAAATATTTTTTACTCGGACTTTCAGGGGGATGTGGGTTCCTTTTGGCATTACCACCAGAAGTGATTTTTCCGCCTGTCTTCCTTTGATCTCTCGTTTGATTCGTCGATTCTCGGTATCTATCGCTTTATTCAAAGCTCCCATTAATTCCTTGAGCGTAACTTTTCTGTGTCGTGCCATCGGCGTTCTCGGGACTAATGTCGGAAGTTCGCCTTCGTCAATTTCCAGTCTTTCTAATTCATATCTTGGATTTTCCTTTTGTCCGTAAAGCGCGGCATTCAGGTCTTGGATATAGCTATTGATTAGAATCTCGGATTTGAGTCTTAGAAGTAATGAGCATGCTAAAAGAACTTTAGAAGAGATGAAAAAGTCTGCGTCTTCGAGTTGTTGGATGATTTCTACGTAACGTTTTGCTAGGACCCCGATATCTATGTCCCAGGGGTCAAGTTGTTCTGTTTTGATTAAATCGTAGATAATTGATTGCCAGCTTAGGTCTTCGCCAGTAATTAGGTCGAAGAACTGATTCTGATTAATACGATCATCACCTTCCATGTTTTGGGTAAGCGAGAGTGATTAATAAAGATTGTCGTAATAACTCTTTCGTTGCCTTAACCTCCTTGGGTTATCTTTGGTCTTATACGAATTAAAATCATTACGAGAATATAAATCCTAGGAATGCTATGTTTAGGTTTATTCGTTATCTTTAAGATTTCTTTTATTTAAATCTCTTAAAATATCACTAACCTCTTCATATGACCATCCACTCGCCACAAACTTATCCCTAATTACTTTGTTAGAATGGCCAGCCTCTTTTAACTGAAGCATCCCCTGTTTTGCAGCCTCAATATGTGCCTTCCACATATATTTGTCTTTTGCCTTATTTAAAAGAAAGATCGTCAAAATAATCAATGAAATAATAATTAAACCAATAACCTCGTAAAGCCAATAATTTTTTAAGAAAGTATAAAACTTAAAGTTATTTGTTTGGGGATTTTCTAAACTAGAATTATGGGTTGGCAACGATTTATTTTCGGTTAATCCAGTATTATTTGTAACATTTCCAGATAATATAATAGGCTCTTCAGAACTAAAAGATGAAGAATTGGGGGATGAAGAACCACAATTATCAATTATCCCATCACAGTTATCATCAAAATTGTTGTTGCATATTTCATCCGGACAATATGGATCTTCGGTAAAACTAATTGCATTTAAACCACTATTCTCAACATCTGCTATGGTAACATTAAATGCTATTAATCCTCTTTGAAATCTTCTATAAAGTGTATCTCCTCCCTTGTAAACATCAGTTAGGGGTAAACCAATTGAAAAATTTTGGAATAAAAACTCTTCATCTTCACCATTATATGCGTTTTTACTTATATAAAAATAAGAATTATCATTTCCTATCAAATTAGCCATAAGCCAAACATCATACGCGTTTACCTCACTAAAATCATAAACCGAAGCAGCATAAAATATTTTCTTTCCAGCATTTCCAAAAATTGAACTCCAGTTCAAATATCCGGTTAACCCCCATTTATCTTCAAATGCTTCTGATTCACTTTGCCAGAATCTATTTTCAATCATCATCCCATCAATAGAGTCAAAGCTATTTTCAACTAAATAATGGGTTGCAAAATTAGAAAATCCACTTTGACTTCTTAATCCATTTTTTATAATTTCGGGATTATTTCCTCTTTTTTTCACTTCCCTATAAATATAAACTGAATTATTAACATAAATTTTTGTCTGCTCTGTCCAATTTCCATCAGAGATATAATGAAGTTCTGATTTTCTATAGTTTCCATCTTGAAAAAGCATTTGTATACTAATCGGAGAATTGTCAATAAAAACTTTATTGTTCTTGCTTTGACTAATTTTTTTCAAAATAAATCTAATTGCATATTCTCTTACAGTAGGATTATTATAATTTAAATGAACTCTTGTGGGATAATAATTTAGATTATATCCTGTGGGTAATACAATTGTTTTTCCTTGTTGATAATAACTATCATTAGAATCATTAATAGGCTTATTATCTTCATCTAAGATTATAGAACCATTTGCATAAGTTAAAACTCCAAAATTTAATTCATTTCCATATACATACCATTCAGGATGCTCGACTATAAGCTGGGAATGCAATTTCTCCATATCTGCTCTTTGAATTTTATCTTGTGTAACTGATGTTTTTCCATTAAATATTGCCTCAACCTCTAAAGAGTTTAATGCAACTACTTCATTATAAACATAGTTATGTCTATCAGACCAATTAGAATAAGTTTCATGTGCATGAATTTCGGCGATTGAAACATAAATATATTGGTTTGCTCCCTCAAAAGAACCCCCTATAGTAATTCCAACTTTTCCAATTGGATAAGCCAGGGGATAGGTTGAATTTATTGAGTTATATCTGACTTGATAATATTTTAAATAGTCCTTAAAGATTTTATTAGAACAATCATCATTACAATCATAATTATTTAGTTCGATATATATAGATTCTCCATTACTATTTAGCCCCAACAAAACTTCAAAAATAGGATTTCCTGTAACCCCACTACCATCGTATAACATCGAAACACCAATTAATCCAATAAGCAAAATGACTAACGATAAAACGGATATAATTAACCACCTTTGTTTTTTCATAAAAAACCCAAGCTTCTAATGATTTTAAACTTTCTTGTAGCTATTCTTCAAAAGCATTATCTTCTTTCTCCAGATATACTCTTGCCACCACCAGATCTAGTAAGTCTCTTCCGAGACCTAAATAATTATAATAACTCGTTCGTTGCCTTAACCTCTTTTGGTCATCTTTGGTCTTACACGAATTAGAGCTTCACCTTTTCTATAAACCCTTTAGTTAAAGGATAATATAAACCCTAGGAGATGCAATAAAGCGGTCAAAAAGATGCCCTATTGCTCTCTCCTGGGGAAAAAGAGGTGATATTATTACTAATGCGCTTTACTTTTTAAAGCTTTCGGTTTTGTTGTAATTGCACAGTGACAGCAGAATTCATTCCTTACTCTCTAACATAGGTTCAACTTGCTTCTTTTCGAATTCTGTGAAGTGGCACTTTCCACAGTATGCTCTGCCTTTTCCAACACTTAAGAATATTCCTGGACCACATCGGGGGCAACTTCGTGCCTTCTTAACGATCTTGTCGCCTTCAATTGTGTACTTTTTGTACTTTACTGAAGTAGGTTTGTTAGTATGTTTCTTCTTACCTTTGATTTTTGATTTGATTACCATTTATTCAGTTTTTTCCTCAGCAGCAGGTTCTTCAGCTGGAGCTTCTTCTTTAGTTTCTTCAACAGGTGCTTCTGGTGTAGGTGCAGCTTCTTCTGCTACCGGTTCTTCTGCAGGTGCTTCTGCTTCAGCGGCCTTAGCTTCTTCAGCTGCCTTTGCTTCTGCTTCCACGGCTTTTTTAGCATCTTCCTCAGCCTTCTTAGCTTCCTCAGCCATTTTCTTTCTAACTTTCTGTGGAATTGTCTCTATTTTTTCCTTAGCTTCCTTGGAATCGTAAACGACTGCTTCAGCGATGAAAACTTGTTTTCCGAAGTTAGTATTAACTTTCTTAACAACAGTTAACTCAGCATCCTTACCGATTTCTGCTTTAACATCATCAAAGCTTGGTGCAGTTTCATTCTTGATTTCTAATGTTAACTCTTCTCTTTCTAAGAAAGGGTTCTTCTTTTGTGTAATAATTTTAGATTCCATTTTATTTTGATTTGATTGCGAATTCGCCTTCTTTAGGTATTTTCATGTTTTCTGCCATTTCTGATTTTTCAGAATCGAAGATGTGGATTCTTCCCTTAAAAGATTCGCTTGCAGGTGTTTCTCCACATTGAGGGCATTTGTCTCCGAAGTAGATTGCTCTGCAATTTAAACATGATTTTTCTTTAGCTGCCATTATTTCTTCTTTCCTCCCTTGGCTGCTTTAGCTTCGATTGCTACAGCCTGCTTTGCTTCCTTATCGTTCTTTTCTTTTTCAGCCTTAACCCATTCGAGTTTACCAAGTCCGGGTTGTCTCATAGTTAGACCAATCTTTGGTTCTTCGCCTTTGTAAGAAATTGCTACAATTCGTGCAATACAATTATCTTTTTGGATTAAATTTTTCTTTCCGTCTTTTCCAGTTAAAACTCCAGTGTCTGAGAATGAAACGAAATCGTCCATTGTTTGTGAGATGTGGACCATACCTCGAATAACTCCCATGTCCATGAAAGCACCGAAATTTGTGATTTCTTCAATTGTACCGTAAATGAGTTCTTGTAACTCTGGTCTGAAAACTATTAATTTGAAAGTAGATTCGTAATAAGCCGCTCCATCACCTGGAATGATAATTCCTTCTTGAACGTCTTTAACGTCGAGAACAGTAACGACAGTTCCGATATCTTTGTCTTGGAAACCTGCGTAAGATTCTTCTAACTGCACTCGCACAGCCTCGTCAGTATCCATGCCGAATTTGTTCGGCTCTACTCTTACATGGTCAGTTACTAATACTTCGTAGAACATATCTTACTGAGAAAATTTTGCTTTAAAAAGCTTGTGATTAGATGAGTTCTAAACTCTTTTTGCCCCTAATTGTCAAAATCTTGTTATCGACTCGTTCTTTCAGACCTTTGTCCAATGTTGCTAGGACAATTGGCTTTTTCATTATATAATTCACTATTTTAATATCGACATTTGGATTTTTTCCAGGCAGCTCAACTATCTTTGGCTTGATTGTTTGAAGAATTTCGAAGCCAAGTTCCGCCGCGTTTTTGTCCGCAACCTTAGCTCCTTTTTTGTCCTTTAGATTTCCTAATTCATTGAGAACATCTTGTGGGACTATCCATTCTATTTTTTTATCTATGATTTCATTTGCGATGCTAGGAAAATCAATTTTCTGTTTTACGCACGTTACGATGAAATTCGTGTCGAGTAATATCTTCATAGTTATAGAAGTTTGAGAAGATTTATATAAGTTGGGTTGTTAAGTTGATTATGAAAGAGGTTGGTAATGTTCTGAGGATTTTGAAGGACACTAAGCGGTTTGTTCAGGAAGATAAGCCGCACGAGTTGAAGGCTTTGTCGAACCAGACGATTCATTCTGCGGCGATTGCTCAGGACGGCGATAATATTATTGTTGCAGTTTTGGTTTATTCTCTTGGGAAAGTTATGGAGCGAGGGCATTACCGGGAGAAGGAAGGTTGGGCAGAATTTTATGAAGTTGTTATGAAGAATTTGGATTTGGCGATCGGTTCTCTTGAGAAAAAGAATATGACTAATGCGAGAATTTATTTGGGGAGGATTAGGAATTCTTTGAATAAAACTGATGAAGATTTGAGTAGATATATTCGAGATGTTTTTGCGAAGGCTGAGATTAATAAGGCGTTCAAACTTTATGAACATGGTATTTCTTCTGAGGCGACTGCGGCATTGTTGGGGATTAGTCTTTGGGATATGGCGTCTTACATTGGGCAATCTAGTATTGGGGATGCGAAGTTTTCTATTTCGTTGCCGGTTAAAGATCGAGTTAAAATTGCGGAGGATATTTTCGGATGAAAGTAAGAAATGCTAAGAAGGAAGATATGAAAGAGATTGCGGAAATAATGATGAAGGAATCTGCGAAGAAACCTTATAATGAAAAATATACTCTCAAAAGTGCAGTTAAGGAATCTAAAGAATTTTTTAAGAATGAGATTTATGTGGCTGTGAATGAAAAGGAGATAATTGGATTTATCGCCTCGCATGTTATTAGTAGTGATAAGAAAAAGGGGTATATTGATGAACTTTGGATTAGGCCTAATTATCAGGGAAAGGGTGCGGGTAAAATGCTTGTTAAATTTGTCGAAGAGAAGTATAAGAAAGATGGTATTTCAGGTATTAGACTTTCTACTATAAAAAAGGCCAAGGCATATGGTTTTTATAATAAATTGAAATACAAGAATGCGGATCTTGTTTATATGGAGAAGAAATTATGAAACTCACCAAAGAAGATAAGATGCTCATAGAAGAAGCAAATAATTTATGGGAAAGGAAACATTCAAAAAAACATTCTGTAGCTTCGGTTCTAGTGTCCAGGTCGGGAGAGAGATTTGATGGTATGAGTATGGAATTTAATTGTGGAATTTCTGTTTGTGCTGAGCGTTCGGCCATATTCAAAATGATGCCTGATGAAGATGAAATTAAAACTATTGTTGCAGTTCATGGGAAGATTATAATGCCCCCCTGTGGAGTATGCCGAGAAATGATGTATGAAATGAATGAGAAAAATCTCAAAAATACTTGGGTTATAGTTTCTAAAACTAAAAAAGTTAAATTGAGAGGCCTATATCCTTATGATTGGTTAAGGGTATTCAAATGAAATATCTAATTTTTGATGCTGGGCCGATTATCTCTTTGACGCTGAATGGAATGTTGCCTTTGATTGAAAAACTTAAATCGGTTTTTGATGGTGAGTTTATTTTGACGCCGCAGGTTAAGCACGAAGTTGTGGGTCGTCCGATGAAGATTAAGAAGTATAAGCTTGAGGCAATTCGGGTTAGGGATATGATTGAGCGAGGCGTGTTTAAAATGTCTGGGGATGTTGTTCCAGATGATAAGTTGGAGCGGGAAACAAAGCGATTGATGAAAGTTACGAATGGAGTTTTGAGGACGACGCAGACTGGTGAGAAGATTAAATTAATCCATAAGGGCGAGGCTGCGTGTCTTGCTTTTGCGAATCTTTGTGGTGCGGACAGTGTGATTGTTATTGACGAGAGAACTACTCGTATGTTAACGGAGTCTCCGCAGAATCTTGAACGAATGATGGAGAAGAAATTGCATACACCACTGAAGGCCGAGTTGTCTTTGCTGAAAGAGTTGAAGAATTTTAAGTTTATCCGTTCGGCAGAGCTTTTGTTTATTGCATATAAGAAAGGTTTGATTCCGATTAAGAAGAGTAAGGATTTGCTTGATGCTTTACTTTATGGTGTTAAGTTTAAGGGCGCAGCGATTTCTAAGGGTGAAATTGAAGAGATGAAACGGCTTGTTTAATGGCTCCATAACCTAATCAGGGGTACGAACATTTAAGTAGTTCACATTCTAATTTATAATATGGAATGGTCTAAAAAAGAAGAGGTGGAATTGAAAAATAAATATTCTTCTTGTAATAACTTAGAAGAACTTGGAGTT
>Ga0208904_1002192_pt1 | contig 12572 bp, 9 predicted proteins | sample AntAceMetag02UKB_FD_184774 | JGI IMG/M metagenome (GOLD analysis project Ga0208904, IMG submission 184774) | Saline lake microbial communities from Ace Lake, Antarctica - Antarctic Ace Lake Metagenome 02UKB (SPAdes) (version 2) | ecosystem: Environmental > Aquatic > Non-marine Saline and Alkaline... | reverse complement strand
AACCAAATAGTGAAAAGCCCTTTACAATTGAGGGTGCAATAAAAGGGGTATATCCTTTTTTAACTAATTTTTGAAAGGCATAAAATAATAGGGCGATATGAAGACTTGCAGCTTCATTTTTCAAAAAATATCCTCTAAATCCAGAAACTTTAGAACCTCTTTTAAGATCTATAATATCAAGCATTTTCCCAAGCTCTATATGAGATTTGGGTTTAAAGTCAAATTGTGGAATATTCCCCCACTTTTTTATCTCTTTATTTTCTTTTCCTAATGGAACCTCACTTAATGGAATATTTGGAACATGAGAGATAAGATTATTTAATTCTTTTTCAATATTTTTAAGCTCAGACTCTTGTCTTTTTAGCTCTTCCTTTATTTCTTTTCCGCGCTTTTTTATTTCATCAGTAATGTCTTTTTTAGAAATTGTATTTCTTTCCTCTCTTATAAGCTGAATTTTTCTGATTAATTCAAGTCTTTTACTATCAAAAGTAAGTATTTTATCAATATCAACCTCTCTTTCTTTATTTTTAGCTGCATCAATTACTTTCTGCTTATTTTCCCGAATAAAATCTATACTTAACATATTTACTATTTATTTTAACAGATAAGGCTTGATTTTTAATATGAGTTTTTTTAAGGCTATTAATCTATGGTTAATTTGAGTATTTTCCTTACTTGTCAGCTCATCATAGTATTTATTAAACTTATTAACAATAAAAAGAGCCCTGTATGGAAATCCTTTAATAAAATTTTTAGTTGGTTTTTCAGCCATATATCCTTTAATATTTTCTTCTTCATATACTGTTTTTTTATTTGCTGGATTAAAAAAACAAATACAAGTTTGTAAATATGCTGTTCTTTTTTTGTTTTCCAAGCCCTTTAATCTTTTTAATGTATATTTTATAAGTTCATTATCACTTGAATCTCTCCCAAGCCATCTTTTAGATTTTACTCCTGGCTTTCCATTTAAAACATTAATAAGAAGTCCTCCGTCATCTGCTATTGTTGGAATGTTTGTTAATTTTCCAAAAAAGCATGCTTTTATTTTTGCATTTTCTTTAAAAGTCTTTCCAGTTTCTTCGACGTCTTTTGTAATTGATAAATCAGAAAGAGTTAGTATTTTAACTCCATGTTTTTCAAGTTTTTTACATCCGCTTTTTAATTCTTTAAGCTTTGCTTGGTTAGTTGTAGCAAGTAATAATTGTTTCATAAAGTAGATTATATACCTTTAGAATTATTTTATTTTAGACTTTTTAGTTTTTCAGCAATATTAGAAGCTATAGAATATTCTTTAAGTTTAGGGAATTTTTCTTTTTCTTTTAATTCAATTGTATTTGTTGTAAAGAATTTTTGAATATTAGAGTTTTGAATTTTGGAAGGCGCATCCTTAGTAAAATCATGGTGAGTAATTGCCGCAAATACTTGTTTTGCTTGTTTTTTTAGAATAAGGCCTGCTGCATTAATTAATGTTTCTCCTGAAGTAGTAACGTCATCTGGCATAATTACTGTTTTTCCTTTTACATTTCCATATAAATCTAAAGATTTTACTTTATGAATAATATCTTGGTCTCTCTTTTTTTCTATAATACCTATTGAGAATTTTTGATTATTATAAAAATAATTTGCAAATTTTCTTGTTCTTTCTACTCCTCCTTGATCAGGAGACACAACTGCCACAGAAGATAAACTAATATTATTTTCTTTTAAATATTTTTTAATTTTTTCAGAAAGTATTTTAAGTGCTGTAAGATTTGTAAAAGGAATTGTAAATATTCCTTCAGTTGCTTCATCATGAAGGTCAAAAGTATAAATTTCATCAAACCCAATATTTTCAAGAAATCTTATTACAACATTTGTTGAAACACATTCTCCTTTTCTATGTTGAATATTTTGTCTAGCGTAGCCAAAATATGGAATAAAGCCAATTACTTTTTTTGCCTCGCTTCTTTTTAACGCATCACAAAAGAAAAAAAGTTCCATTAAATTAGTATCAGTTGGATTTGAAGTCGATTGAAGAACAATACATGTTTCATCTTTTACATTTTCTTCAATTCTTACTCTTACTTCTGAATTCCCAAATCTTATAATCTCACATTTTGATAGGGGAGTTTTTAATAACTTTGATACTTCTTTTGAAAGAGGCAAGTTTGAAGTTCCTGAGAATAGTTTCATATATTTAAAATATTATAGATTGTTTATATTAAATTTGCACTTGTATTTTTTTAGAATCTAGATATTATAGAAACTTGTTCAGTTTTTGATATTTATATATTAATGAGAGAAACAGATCAACAAATTCCAGGAGAAACACCTCTTAATTCGCAAGAAGTTGAAGAATATAAACAATTTGTTAGGGAGGAAATTGTACCAGAAGAACGAGAAAAATTAACAGATTTTTACTCTCAATTTGTAGATGAACGAAGAGAAGGGCTTATAAGTATGAGTTCTGGGATAGGAGCAGCAACTGGCAGCCTTCCTCTTGACCCTACTAAATATGATGTTGTTTCGAAACCTAAAATGATTTCTCGTAAAGATGAAGTTGAAGCTTATGTAAACAGACACTTATATCTTCAAATGTTTACTCATCCAACTATAAATAAAGCGCGTAGATTATTTGAAGAAAATGAGCTTCCTTCTAAAACAATAACAAAAGAACTTCCTGTTGTTGATGAACTTAGAAGACAAGGAAAAGCAATTACTTTTTATGATCTTGGTTTAGGACCTAAAGAAGAGCGACTTGAAGAACGTATTTCAGATAGTGCAACAGAGATTCTTGGAACAAGAATGTTTACATGGCTTACAAAAGATGTAGTATCTTATCCAGTAATTTTGCCCTCAATGAATACTGTTGTAAGTTCTTTAGGACTGGCAACATTGGCTATTGCAGGAACTGCGGGATTTATTCCTATTGATGCACAATTTAATGACGTTAACAACCAAATTCTTATGGCAAGGCAGGCAATTGATTATTTAGAAAACGATCCGGTTGTACAAGAAAGTCAAGATAGAGAAGATATTATAGAAAGAGGGAGAAAGCTTATTGGAGCCACATTAAAAGCTAATCCTGAAGATGCCTTACATAGAGTAGAAAGGTTACTTGATGAAGGAATTACTACATTTAGAGTCTATGATCCAAGATCATTAATTAATAGGATGCATAAAACTACTGAAGTGCTAACTAAAGAATATGGAGATAAAATTAGATTGATTGTAGGGCAAGTTGCAGGACCAAATCATGCAAATATATTAATAGATGCTGGGGCAGATGCATTAATAATTGGGAGAGCTGATGGATCATCATGTACAACAGGAACTGTAACAAGAATTGCTCCAAACAATGCTTATGTAGCATATGATGTTGTTAATAATATGGAGAATCCTGTTCCAGTATGGATAGATTCAGGACTTGATACACCTGCAATAGCAGGGGCATTTGGATGCGGAGCTATGATGTCTAGACTACTTGCAGGAGGAACATATGAACAAGCTCCTGTTGGTTATTATTATAAAACAGTTGATGGCAGTAGGGTAAAAGAATATAGTGGTGAAGCGTCGGCACAAACAAAGTGTCGAGGTGGGAAAAATAATAGAGCAGGAGGCGTAATGTTTGTTGAGGGAGATGTTGGTTATATTGAAATAGAGGGAGATGAGAGTTTATCAGTTGCTGGAAGATTATTTGATATTTTACAAAACTACGCAACTACTCTAATATTTTTAAGACAACCCTCTGTACATGATTTTCAAAGATTTAGGGATCCAGAGTTATTTAAAATGGAAGAAAATGCTAAACGATTATCAAAATCTTATGTGAATAGTTAATTTCTACTTGCAATCTTTTAATATTGAAGCTATAATCTTTTATAGTGCAATTTTTGATTAAAGATTAATAGTTTTTTATATATATCCCGCTATATAGTACATAGCGGTTTTTTTATTATGAGACTAATTATAATTAAAGACATTTTTAAACGTATTAAAAATAATTTACTTAGTAAATACCCCGCCTAAAACGGCGGGCTTTTTTCATTATGAGTGAAAAACCATTATTTGGATTAAGATTAGCAACTGGTAATTCTAGGAAACTTGAGCAAGCACAAAAGACTTTGCCAAAGGATATAACTTTGTCTGTTATTAAACCATTATTTAACGAAGATGAGATAAAAGATAGACTGGACGTTCCACTTACAAGAGGTATTGAATATGTTGGTGCTCTTTCACGAGAAAAATTTCTAGTACAAAGAAAAAAAGAAAAAGAAAGTGCAAAAAAAGAAGAAGATGATTTTACATTAATATGTTCGGACTCTGTAGTATTATTTGAAAAAGATGGACGGCAAATTGCTTTAAATAGAAACGCTACTGATAAACAAAAAGCAGAGGCAATAACAGCTATAAATAGAGATAAAGAAATTACTTTTGTTGGAGCCACAACATTTGGATGGAGAGATGGAATAAGTGCATTGACTATTGCAACGTATCTTAAGGTTCCATTAAAGAGTGAAATTAAAGCTTTACCTTTTGAGATAGATAATTTGCCAAATATGGTAACAAAGGAAGGATTTGAAATAGGTTTTATTGATTTTGAAATGGATAGAAAAAAGGGAGAATTTAAATTAAAATTTAAAAGAAAAGATGAGACAAAAGATTTTGATAGAGCAAGACCATTTATTTCAGGAAACGCATCTGAAGTTTGGGCTTTTATTAAATCTACTTCTTTATTTGAAAAGAAACATTCTTGTGTATTACAAGAAGTAATTGAAGAGAGTCCTTTTAATACTCTGGTATTTTATGCTAATTATTCAAGTTCAGGACAAAGTTTAAAGGATTTTTATACAGCTTTAGTAAATGATAGACATGATTTTTTCTCTCAATATGGAGGCAATTGTTCTTTTTTTAGCTTAGAACTTGCTGACAGATTACATAGTCTTAATCCACAAGTTGTAATTTACCCTTCCTTAAGGCCAGAAGATAAAAATGGCCACAGTTCTCTTCTTGTTAATAAAGAAGGATATCGATTTGTTTTTGATCCTGGATTATCAATTCCTTTCCCAATTCCTTTATCAGAAGATATTTCATTATTTCCATTTTATTCAAGTGGTAAATGGATTTTAGCTGGAGTTGGAGATCTTGATAAAAAAGATAGAATTCCTGATCTAATAATTTTAAGAAAGAAAGGGAAAAAGGTACCACTTATTGGTAGGAGAGTATCATCAGTAGATGAATTTAGAGAAAAAATGCCTGAAATATTACAAGGCTTACACGAAAAAAGAGATCATATAAAAATGGATTTTCATAATGGGAGTGGGATGAAAGTGCTTGGCATTGCTTACAGTCGAAAATCAAAAAAATTAGAGATAAAGTCAGAGAAAGAAATAATTTTTAACGGTTCTTTAGGTGATTTTCTCAGTGATAGTTCATTTACTATTAAAGGTATTTGTGATCAAAAAAACCTTCCATATGATGTAATTATTGAACAATTACAATCTCTTTTATTGTATTTAGAATAATGTAAAATAAGAAAGATATGAAATTTTCTATTAATAAAGGATCTTATGGAAACAAGAAGATTATTGGAAGGTATATAAAAAGCAATAAGAATAATTTAACAATCTTTATTCATGGTTCGTATAGCACAACTTTAAAAGATAAATATTTCAATTTAGTAAAGAGTATTAAGAAACAGAAACTAACAGATGTTGTATTGTTTGAAACCTCTAGAGAGATTTCTTATCAAAATAGAATAAAACAAAATATTTCACATGAAAAATATAGTGCAACTTTTGACAAAAAGACATTTGCAGATGAATTATCAGATGTAAAGGAGGTTGTAAAGTATTCAGTTAGACATTTTCGTTTAGTAAGAAAAAAGAATCCAAATTTGCATTTTGTCGGTATTTCTTTAGGAGGAATATTACAAAGCTTATTGATTTCAAAATATAAGAAGTATTTACGATCAGTAATATTACTTGGAAGCGGGTCAAGAACAAATTATCTTAATAGACCAATTTTATCTTCAATGCCAGATAAAAGTAAGACACTATCTAACTATGAAAATTTTAATGGATTATTGACGATTATTCATGGAATTGAAGATAAATCTATTAATCCAAAATATTCAAATATTATTTTCTCACATGTAAAAAAGGCTAGATATAAGCAAATGATATTAATTAAAGGCGCAGATCATAGATTTACCATGATTGATGGTAAGCCGTGTGAAGAAAAACTTTCAAATATTGTTTTAAATATTATAAAGCAGAATATTATTATGTCAGATTTGATATATATTTAATTAATGATGAGAGTTTTTTTATCAGGCTTTAACTATTCCAATTATTTCAACACTTCCTCCACAATATTTTATAACCTCTTTAACACAATCTCTTAATGCGGTTTCTAATTTTTTTCTTCCAATATTATAAACTCCATCCGTGTTAATAAGGATATTTGTTGTTTTTTCAGTTACACATGTTCTTTGAATATCTCTGTAGTTAAAATCCAAATTATACGGGCTTTCTCTATCAAAATAGCACACTTCTCCTTTTGTTAATATTGTTTCTTTTTTATCTCCAAGAAGCAGTATCTTTTCTCCACCTTCAGCAGTTTTTAAAGCAGTAGGGAACTTTACTTTATTATAATCAAATACTCCATGGCTTACTAAATGCTTCATAACAATTAAATTACAAGCATCAACTGCAGTATTTATTCTATATAGTCCTTTTCCTTTAATAATCCTTCGCATTAAAGCTTCAGGGCTTGGGCGTCTTGAATGCCAATCAATACCCATATCTTTATACATCTTCCTATAACTTAAAACTTCTGGAGAATTATTAAGATCAATATCTACATATTTATCTAATGCTATTTTCTTTTCTTTTTCCATTCTTGCATCTTTTTTCTTTATCTTTACGCCTTTAATAACAGCAAAGCCTAATATAACTGAAGGATATTTTTTTAAGACTTTATTATCAATAGAAAGTAATTTATGATTACTCAAGATAGGATAAATATATTTTTCTTGTTCTCCTTTTATATCTGTTCCTAAAATCTCTTCAAGCCTTTTCATAACTTCATCTTTATTACTTAACAATAACCATGCAGCTTTAGGTCCATAAGATTTATCAAGAAGTGAAATATAAATAGCTTTAAAAGCTTTATTTGTTTTAATATTTAGTTTTTTTGATTCTTCGTATAACTCTTGTTGTAAGTCTTCTGGCTTTTTCCAGCTTAATTTTAAAAGTTCTATAACTTTTCGTAAATATATAATTTGCTTTTCAGATAAGCTCTCAATACTTTTTGGTAAAGTTTTTGTAATATTAAATACTTTTTCTTGGGGCGCATATTTATTAAGCCAGATTTTTGCATAATAAATTCTTTCATTAAGAGTTTTTTCTTCAAAAGAAGTCAATTTGCTCTTTTTCTTAGATTCAAAGTGTTTTTTAATATTAATATGAGGCATTTGAATATAGCCTGCAACATCTCTAAATCTAGGAGTATATGATTCTTTTTCTGGAATTTTGTTTAATTGGGATATTTCAAACATTTTTGCAAAATCATCATTCTTTCCTTTAAAGTAATGCTCGGCACATCTGTCATATTCGTCAAATAGATCAGAAATAGTATTTCCCACAGGATCAAAATTAATTACTTTATTATAATGAGTTCTAGCAAATAGAAATCTACACAAATTTGGAGGAAGCTCTTTAACAAAGTCATAAGCTGAAGTTCCTATTCCTTTTGATGAAGACATCTTGGCTCCTTTTACCAAAATCCATTCATAAGGAATATCAAAAGGATTAGGATAATTAAATATTTTTTTTAGAATTTTTGCTGCAATATCTCTTGAACCTCCTGATGATGAATGGTCTTTTCCCGCTCCTTCAATAGTAATTCCTAATGCTTTCCAATGTGCGGGCCAGTCTACTTTCCAAAGAAGCTTTCCCGTTCCTCCATATGGAGAGATTTTATTTTTAAATCCACATCCTTTAGCCCATTTTACTTTATTTTTTTCACATTTATAGTAAACATATTTTCCATCCCACTTATATACAGTAGTTGTACTAACCTTACCGCATTTTTCACAATTTACCTGAAAGGGAAACCAATTCGCCTTTTTTTTATATCCTGCTGTTTTATGATAAATCCTTTGTATTTTGTCTGCATTATCAAGAGAAATCTTAATAACTTTGTCCATTTTTCCAGATTTATATAGCTTACTTGACCAAATAATTTCAGGTTTTGCCCCAATAATTTGCATAGCTTTTGTAAATTCATCAGCATATACTTGGGCAAAGCTTTTCTTGCTATTTGGAACAGGTATTTTATACAAAGGCCTGCCCATATGAGGAAGGTATGTTTTTTTGTCCAAATATGTAGGAAGACCATCCATTGGGTCCGTATCATTATATATATAAGTATATTTTGCCTTTTTGCCTTTTTTTAACAGTGCTTTATAAACAAAATCATGAATAAGCACGCCTCTTAAAGAACCAACATGAATTCTTCCAGAAGGAGTTTTCATGTCATCAAGCCAATAAGGCTTGTGTTTTCTTGATTTTATGATTTTATTTGCAATTTGATTAACCCAGAACATAGAAATATATAAGTAGTATATCAGAAACCTAAGCCATATTGAAGCAAAACAAAAGGATTTTTATGAAATTCTTACAATTTTATACACAATCGTACCTGCGGGTACAGTAATTTCAACTTCATCATTAAGGCTTTTTCCCATAAGAGCTTTTCCTATAGGAGAAGTACTTGATAGTTTGTTATCTGCCAAATCTGCCTCATACTCTCCAACTATTTCAAATTCATATTTTTCTCCATTTGCCATTACAGATACACAAGATCCAAAAGATACTATTTCTTGTGAATTATTATTTTCAACAACCTCTGCAGATCTAATAATTCTTTCTATTTCTCCTTTTTTCTTATCAATAAAGCGTAGTTCTTGTTTTGCAGTGCTATATGCACTATTTTCAGATAAATCACCCATAGCTCTTGCATCAGCTAGTTTTTTTACAGCAATAGGTCTTTTTTCTTGGCTTAAGGCTTTAAGTTCTTTTTTTAATTTTTCAAAGCCATTTTTAGTAAGCTGAATTGTATTCATAAAAAAATAATCCCCAAATATACATTGTGTTTAAAGGGGATGATTGTTACAATATTACTAAAATAATCACAAAAAGTCAATATCGCCGCTATCGTCTAATGGTTTAGGATGTTGCCTTCTCAAGGCAAAGATTGGGGGTTCGAATCCCCCTAGCGGCACAGTAAGGTAAATTAATGAAATGAATCTATTTACCAGATTTTGTTATAAAGGTACCTATTTTTCTTCCTTTAATAATATTTTTAATATTATTTAAATTTTTACAGTTAAAAACAACAATTGGTACATTATGTTCCTGACAAAGTGCAAAAGCAGTAGGATCCATAGCTTTTAAGCCGTTTTCAAGTGCATATTGATAAGAAACCTTTTTAAGTTTATAAGCATCTGGATATTTTTTAGGATCTTTATTATAAATTCCATCAACATTTGATGCTTTTAAGATAATATTACATTTAAGTTCAATTGCTTTTTGAGCAGCGGCAAAATCTGTTGTACATAGCGGGTTTCCTGTTCCTCCTCCTATTATTACAATTCTTCCTTTTTCCATATGTCTTATAGCCCTTCGTCTAATATATGGTTCGCAAAATGCATTTGTAGGAATAGAAGACATTACCCTGGTTTGATTACCCATCCGTTCCATGGCTTCTTGAAGAGCAAGAGCATTCATAAGGGTTCCTAACATACCAATATGATCAGCTACTATACGATCAATCGCAGTCTCTTGTACATTGCGACCCCTAAAAAGATTACCTGACCCAACAACAATTACCATTTGGATATCTGTATTTTTTCTTACCTTTTGAATATCTTGTCCTACGGTTTCAATAGATGTAAAATCAAGTCCTTTATTTTGACTTCCAAAAACTTCTCCGGAAAGTTTAAGTAATATTCGTTTATAATTCATATTTTTATTTTAACAATTTATAATAAAAGATTAAAGCATATCTTTTACAATATCCAATACATTTTCTCTTACATTTACTTTTCCATTGATAATTTCTTCAGGTGAAAGCCAGATAAAATCAACAATTTCGTGATCGGCTTCAGTAATTTCTGGCACTACACCAATATTAAAATGTGCTAAATGATGATAAAGAGTGAGTCTTTTTTTATAACCAGTAGTAGCGTCAATATGACCTTTTTTGATAGTTGTTCGGAGAGCTTTTTTAATAGTTATATCATTATTACCTAATTCTTCTAAAGTTTCTCTTAAACCTTCCTCTACTATATCCTTACCTGCTCTTATATTTCCTCCTGGGAAGGACCATTGTTCATCTCCACGAGATCTTACTAAAAAAACTCCTTTTTCGGAATCTGTTAGAACAATAAGAGAACCTACTTGCTCACTAGTTGTTTTTTTCCTTTCATCTTGATCAACTAAGAAAATTTTTATCTCCCTTCTTAAGAAATCTAATACATCTCCTGTTGATTTAGAGCCAATAAGATTGTTAATTTTTGCTATTATTTCATCCCTTTCATCTTTGAGATCTGTTTTTGCATCAATTTCTACAACTTGTCTTAATAATTTTAAACCTATTAATTTCAAGGCATTATAATATTGTTCTAATTGTTTTTTATAAAGTTCAGGTATTGATCCTGATCTGACTAAACTTTTTAAAGCATAGTATACTTCTTTACTTTCATTTGCATAATCTTTTACAATAGTTAATGCGTCTTTTACTTTTGGGTCTAAAAATGGTACATCTGTATATTTAGAGTAATTTATGCTAAAATAATCTGCTGGGTTGTAATCTCCTATTTCTCCTCTTGCTGCGTGATTTTTCAAGATTCTTTCTTCTAAATTTCCTGCTCTTATTACAATTTCATTAAATAATAAAGATACATGTTGTGCATAGTCTTCTCTAGATAAAAATTCAACATTTTCTCTTAGCATGTTAAAAGTCATTCTCCAGGAGAAAGTAATAAAACCTAATTCAAAATCTAGAGATTTTTGTTTTACAATCTCAATAGCCTGTTCTATTTGTTGTACAGACTGATTTTTATTTAATTGTCTAAGATAAGCATCTGAACCTCCTTCTGCACCAATAAATACTTTTTGAAGACCTATATCAATAAGTTGGTTTAATAGATTATTATTTTCTAATTCAATCAAAATATCTGGGCGAAAAGATCCAGCAAAAGGAACTCTTGGAAGCTCGGCAGATTTTATAGATGAGATAAGTCTAGCGGTCTTCTCTAAATTACCACAAGATTCTTCGTCAGATGTTTCAAACCCACTAATACTAAATTCATCAAGAAGTTCTTGAAGTTGTTGGACAACTATTTCTTCTGGAACAACTCGATAGTCTTTCCCACCTCTTATACATCTTGAACAAAATGTACAATTGCCATGTGGACACCCTCTTGACATTTCGATCTTTACTGACCCTCCACGATCAATTACATCTTTAGTGAATGCTCTTAAAGGCAAACTATATTTTTCAAGATCTGGGAGACTTGCAGTCAATCTATCTTCGACTGGCTCATCAGTAATTATTTGTTGTGCAATGTCTGAAAATGCTTCTTCTCCCTCTCCGACTACTAATTTTATATTTGGAAAGTCCTTTTTTAAAAGATCAGGGTCCGTAAACGTTGCAATTGCATTACCCAATACAATAGTTACTGGCACTTCTGGTGGATTTTGTTCAAGTTTAATAAGTAAAGATTTTGTATATTCCCAGGAACCGATTGGTACACTTATTCCAAGCAGCAAAGGACAAGATGCAGATTTAGAAAAAGTATGTATTTTTTCAACCAGTCTATCTGTTTGAATTTTTCCATATTTTACTAATTCCGGTTGAGTATCGTACATTTGCAAGCCAATATTATTTGGGAAATCTCTTAATAGTCTACCTGCAATAACTTCAATTCCTATAGGCTCATGATATGAAAGATTTAATTCTCCTTCCATATTGAGTAAAAAAATATTCAATGCTGGTTTTGTTAATTTTTCTTTATGATTTAATCCTTCTACCATTTGTTTATTTTTTATTAAGCAATTTTTCTTTATAATTTTTATACGTTTTTGTAAGATGTTTGGCTTTTGGGATAAAAGTTATCTTTATCCATTTTTAAGATAAGTTCTATATATTCTGGATTAAAAACAAGTGATACTTGAAATACTAGTTGGAAAAGCTTTTTTTTACTATTGTATGTATACAACAATTTTCAACTAATATATGAGTGTATGTTGCTATATATCTAACAAAAATAACTCCAATTTTAGTCACAAATTAATATAATAATATCAAATTAGCAGATTCTAGTCAAGAGATAGGGTGGTATAGGTTAGATAATTAATGTATGGTTTGTATTTTAATAATCTAGATTGAAAAATTATCAGTAAATTATTAATATCTTTGGTAAAGATATTAAATTAGTAGTAATAATAAGTTAATTTAACTATCAAAATTTGTCATATATAATACATCTTAAATTGATATATAAAACACAAACTTTAGTCAAT
>Ga0208904_1002191_pt1 | contig 12583 bp, 8 predicted proteins | sample AntAceMetag02UKB_FD_184774 | JGI IMG/M metagenome (GOLD analysis project Ga0208904, IMG submission 184774) | Saline lake microbial communities from Ace Lake, Antarctica - Antarctic Ace Lake Metagenome 02UKB (SPAdes) (version 2) | ecosystem: Environmental > Aquatic > Non-marine Saline and Alkaline... | reverse complement strand
ATTGAATATTTAGCTGATAAAGAAATATCTAGTTTTATTCCACATAACATATCAGATTTATTGAAAGATGTAAAAGAATTGCATTCGGACAAAGATGTTGATGAAAGAAGTAAGGCTAGAGGATTGCATCTCACTTTAGATGGAGTACATATCAATTCAAAAGGAGCTGAGTTTCTAGTTAAAGGCATTACGAAAACACTGAAAAAAGAAATACCTCAATAAATTTAAGGGAGGATTCTATGAAAAAATTAATTATAATAGTTTTATTACTCTTGTGTCTTGTTGGTTGTAATACAAATCCCAATTATGATACAGATAGCAATGTTTACACATTAGATGTTTTCTTAGATGATGAACACGATTCTTTAAAGGTTGAAGGAGAATTGTATTACAAAAATGATGATGTTGACTTAGATGAATTGTATATTACGTTATATCCAAATGCAGCGAATCCTAGTTCAAGAGAATATAATGTTGATTTACAACGTTTAGCCATTAATGATTTAGAGCATGATTATGAAATACGAGGAGAAGATAATACTCAAATCTATCTTACACTTGAGAAAACATTAAAAAAAGGGAAACGAATAAGCATTCAATTTGAATATGAGTTTGATTATTGGGATAATGGACGAATCGCGGATTACGGAGACTATTACTTAACAATGTTTTTCTATCCTTTTGTTGCGATATATGATGATGAAGGGTGGAATATTGATGCCTATACATTTTCGGGAGAATCCTATTATAATGAAATAGGAGATTATTATGTATCAATCAATTTCCCAGATACCTATAAGATTGCTACTGGCGCGAGTTATGTTTCACAAGAGCTAGAAGAAGGGCGACAAACAAATCATTATGAAATCCAGAATGCAAGGGATTTTTCATTTAGCGCTTCTAAAGACTATACGCTTTATGAGCATGTTGTGGGTGATAGAACATATCAGATTTATTCTATTAGAGAATTAAGTGCTTCAGAATTAACATTATCCAAAGATGTAATAACAAATACATTCAATTATTTTGAAACCGAAATCGGGTCTTATCCATATGATCATTTCACGCTGGAGTATGGTCATTATTATGGTATGGAGAGTACAGGTGTTATATATTGTAGCGAAGAGATCAATGAAGGAACTGTGGTGCATGAGATCATTCATCAATGGTTTTATTCTATGGTTGGAAACGATCAATCAGATGAATCGTTTTTGGACGAAGCAATTACCACATATATGCAGTCGCTATATTATTACAATATGTATGGCATGGAAGGTTATAATGGATTCTTGGATTTTAGAAGCAGTTTGCAAGAACGATTTGATGTGCTTTATGAAGTGTGCCAAGGAGAATCTTTATTACAACAAGTGGATGAATTTCAAGATCAATATGGGTATTTAATTTACTATCATGGGCCATCTATGTTTCGGTACTATGTTGAAGAATTTTTAGATGGAGATATAACAGAATTCTATGATATAATATCTGTATATTTTCAAACCTATAGATATGAAATAGCAACCATTGAGGATCTGCTAAATCTCATTGAAGATGAAAGTGGTATCGATAATTCAAAAGAATGGTTTATGATGCAAATAACCTCTTTTCAAGATTTTGATAATCGTCCATAGTTACAAGGTTAAATTTGCATACCATTTGTTAACTTGTTTTTATTAGAGCAATTAGCGTAGAAATCTACAAAACATAGCGTGTTTTTTGCTCATTAATGTAAGCACTTTCAAATATCGCTTTTTGGATATTGAATTACATGCTTTAAAGTGTTACAATATATATGATTTTTGATGAAAGGAATCAGTCTAATGAAATTTTCTAACCGAATTCAAGGCATGCAAGCATCTCCAGTAAGAAAATTAGTTCCTATAGCCCTTAAAGCAAAACAAAAAGGGAAGAAAGTGTATCACTTAAATATTGGTCAACCCGATATTGAAACACCGAAAGTATTTATGGAAGCAATTAATAATTACGATACAAAAGTCATTAAATATTCATATAGTCAAGGAGAACCAATATTAATTGATTCTATTAGAGGGTATTTTATGCAAGACAATATTGTTTTTGATGAAGATGATATATTAGTTACAAATGGTGGTAGTGAAGCTATTACATTTTGTACTATAGCTGTTTGTGACCCTGGGGACGAAATTTTGGTTCCGGAACCTTTTTATACTAATTATAATGGTTTTACTGGTGAAGTAAATGTGAATATCATTCCAATCACTACAGAAGCTAGTGAAGGATTTCATCTGCCAAAAAAAGATGCAATTGTACGGTTAATTACACCGAGAACAAAAGCAATATTATTTAGTAATCCAGGAAATCCAACCGGGACAATTCTTCGTGAAGATGAAATGCATATGATTGCTGAAATCGCGCTAGAGCACAATTTATACATCATTAGTGATGAAGTATATAGAGGGATGGCTTTTGATGGCTTACAAGGCTTGTCAATGGGTTCAATTCAAGGAATTGAAGATCGCTTGATTATTGTAGAAAGCGTATCAAAACGATATAGTGCTTGTGGAGCACGCATTGGAGCTATCTGTTCTCGCAATAAAGAACTTATTAAAAATATTTTGAAACTGTGTCAAGCAAGATTATGTGTAGCTACTTTAGAACAAATTGGAGCAGCAGCTTTATACAAGTTACCGCAATCTTATACAGACGAGATAAGAGACGAATATCAAGCTAGAAGAGATATCGTTTTTGAGACACTGCAAAAAATTCCAGGTGTAATTTGTGAAAAGCCTACAGGAGCATTTTATGTTGTAGTAAAACTGCCAGTTGAAAATGCTGAAGATTTTATTGTATGGATGCTAGAAGAATTTGATATAGATGGAGAAACTATAATGATGGCTCCAGCTGAAGGATTCTACGCTACCAAAGGATTAGGTAAAGATGAAGCAAGAATCGCATATGTTTTAGATGTTGAAGAAATGAAACGAGCTATGTATATCTTAGAAAAGGGATTAGTTGCGTATAATCATAGATAATTTTGTAATGTTGTATAGATAAAGTATAAAAACCTCAGTATCAATTTTGATACTGAGGTTTTTATACTATTTGTTTAAACTACTACAATAATCATATTTACAGAACAAAAAAGTCCATTACCATTTATTAATTTCATTATTTAACCAATCAGTTCTTATTACAAGAAAATCATATAAAAACTTCACTTGTTCCTGATAGGTTGTAGCTGCTAAAATTTCTGGGGCTGTATACCAATCTTCCCAAGTTCCAATCACATCCCACTTGATGAAATTCAAATATCTCGATTTAGAAATAGAATTCGAAGTTGAGTAGATGTCATTGATCATTCCTTGAATTTGATTCAAATAAACTTCATTCCAGCGGGTCTTTAAGTTTTGTTTGAAGCCATCATATTTCATTAAATAGAAATACCATATGTTTTTGTATTCTAAAGAAGTATACCAGCCTTCGGGTTTTCTTAAATCATCTCCTAGATGGCCAGGGTTTCCTGTTGAAAGATCAAAATCCCAAACTGGGCCCATCTTTAATAACCCTGATTTATCTTTATGCATATAGACGCTAGAATATCCAGAATCTACATTTTGAAATACTTCTTGTACAATAAACCAATCAACAAAAGAACTTTCATCAATTAACGAAGAGTAGTCTTGCTTTGTCTGTAGGGTATAATGTACTTGAGAAATATAGTTTTTGATATAATTATATTGTTCAGAAGAATAATATTTAGAATCGGTTTTTGGAGATTTTATATCGTAAGGAATTCCGTAAGAAAAAAAGAAATCAATACCTTCAATACCTTCATGATCCGGTTCAGAGAGTCGTTTATCCATTTCAAGAAGAAAACCAGTATCAGTGTCATATGAATGCTCTTCAATATCTACTCGATCACTGGACACTTCTATTTGATCTGTTAGAAAATAATTGCCAAGGTATATTGCATCGAGATATACGTCCACAAAAGCAGAACTAGGCGTGAAATCCAAGTCTAACCGAGATGATAAGTTGTTTGCAAGTGTATTTCTAATTAGTGTTTGATCCGCAAAATTTGCTAATAATACCCAAATTTTTTCCGAATGATCAAATAGCAATGAAGTTTTGTTCTCAAATTTTATTTTATAAGATTTTTTCGGCATGTGAAAAGTCGAATTTCCTCTCAATCGAATTTTCATGTTTTCGTTCGCAACGAGGGGAATTTGATTTTGATTTTGATCAAATGTGATAAGTGAGAAAGACGCCTCAACGTATTCTTCTTTAGATGTAATTGCTTCGTTGTAAGAGGTATTTATATGAATTTCAGGTATTTGAAGAAGACTATTGAGAGATTTTAATATGATATCATATTCATTGATTTTGGTAATTCCCTGAAAACGTATGGTAACCACTAATGTAACTAATTCATTTTCCATAGGGAATGGGAATACATAAAAACCATTAAAGATTTCAAGAGTATCCGTAGAAAACACTATAAAAGCCTTTTCGTAGACTACTTCAGGAATAAGAAAATCTCCATCTAAAAATTCTGGAATTAAGTCATTTAAAATAGAATCAATTTCATTGAATGCTTGATCTATGATCATTTGATTATAGAGTGTAGCATTTTCAACCAAATGAATTGTATATTCTTTCAATTCGGTAACATCATAAATGCTTAATTCTATCGATAGGCGACTACTTGTTTCTACTAAACCAGGAGTATACGTAAAAATATTAGATTCCATTAACAGATTATCTTGAAAAAAACGAACACGAATATCGGAATCAAATACGATAGGAAGTGAAAAATTTTCTGTAATTTCATTTGGAATATAAGATTCCAAATACGCAAATTCAGCTTGTATTCTTTGCTCTATGCTAGTCGTAATTAAAGTGGTTTCTATATTGGTTGTGTTCTCTAAAGTGGTGGAATTAGTCGTTGGAGAAATGAAACTACAGCCCAAAAAAGTAGCAGTTAGCACAATGATAATCAGGGAAATAATTTTTTTCATGAAGAGCTCCTTTTCTAGAGATTGTCTTGACATGAACATTTTATCATAGATTAACATTAGCAGTTAAAATTATGTAGAAATAATCATTCATATAGCATTAAGTGATATAATGGAATCATAAAATTTATTCGAGGTGAAATATGTTTAGAAAAATGCGAAGAGCAAAGAAACAAATGTCTGATCCGAATGTAGAAGCTCTTTTAATACGTGGTCAAGACGGTGTTTTAGGTACAATAGGAGATAATGGTTATCCGTATACAGTGGTATTAAACTATGTATATTATAATGATAAAATATATTTTCACTGCGCAAAGGTTGGTCACAAAATAGATAATATCAAACGTAATGATAAAGTTTCTTTTTCTGTTTATGACAGTGTAAAAGTAATTGGGGAAGAGCTAAACACAAGATATCAAAGTGTCACTGTATTTGGTAAAGCAAGAGTTTTGGATGCGACTTATGAGGTTTTAATGGAACTGATAAAAAAGTATTCACAAATTCCTATTCAGATGGCTGATCAGATGATTGCCAAAGAAATTGACATAACGTCAATCATTGAAATTGATATAGAACATATTACGGGGAAAGAAGGAAAATAGATTACTAGCATACAAATAATAGCAGAAGCCATATTATATCCATATAAGTACATATTTACTGTGAATTAGCAAAAATTAGGTGAAAATCTAGTTTTTTTGTTTGTTTAGAAATATACTCGAAAGCTCTAATTTATGCGAATTTTTTATAAAAATATATTGCTAAAAATTACTATGTGTGATATAGTAATATAAATACTTTGAATATCAAATAGAAAGAAGGATAATAATGGAGCAAACCATAATGAAAAAATTAGTTATTGGGGATAAAATAGCTGAACTACCTATCGTCCAAGGTGGAATGGGCATAGGAATATCACTTTCGAATCTAGCTTCAGCTGTAGCTAACGAAGGTGGAATTGGAGTGATTTCTGCAGCTGGTATAGGTGTTTTTGATGGGAAAACCAATGATTTTAACTATAATAACATTCAAGGGTTAAGAACAGAAATACAAAAAGCAAAAGCAATGACAACTGGTTTATTGGGAGTCAATATTATGGTTGCCTTAACAAACTTTGGTGAATTAGTTACAGCCGCAATAGAAGAGGGTATCGATTTTATTTTTGCTGGAGCAGGGTTACCACTTGATTTGCCTAAATACAAAAATGAAGCATCCAAAACAAAATTAGTTCCAATTATTTCTTCGGGCCGCGCTGCGAGAGTTATTATTCAAAAGTGGATTAAGAACTATAATTATCTGCCAGATGCATTTGTATTAGAAGGTCCACTAGCAGGAGGACACTTAGGATTTAAAGACGAACAGATTGAATCAAAAGACTATACATTGGAAAAACTTCTGCCAGAACTGTTAGAGGCGCTAGCTCCGTATGAAAAAGAATATGGACAGAAAATACCTGTTATTACAGGAGGTGGAATATTTACTGGATCAGATATCCATTATTATTTAAATAATGGAGCATCCGCAGTTCAAATGGCAACGCGTTTTGTCACTACGGATGAATGTGATGCAAGCGAAGAATTTAAGCAAACATATATTAATTCTAAAAAAGAAGATATAGTCTATATAAAAAGTCCTGTAGGATTACCGGGTCGAGCAATAAATAATAACTTTTTGGAAGATGTCAGAAACAATCTAAAGCATCCATTCGTATGCCCATTTGACTGTATTATAACTTGCAAAAAGGAACAAGCTCCTTACTGTATCTCCTTAGCCTTATTTAATGCTAAAAAAGGAAAAATGACTCATGGCTTTGCATTTGCAGGTAGCAATGCCTATAAAACTAAAACAATTGTTTCGGTAAAAAAATTAATTGAAACATTGAAACTTGAATATGAAAATGCTTGTAAGAAATTAGTGTTATCAAACTGATACTTCTATATATATGAGATGAAATATAATCCAAGAGTATGATATAATATTCTTGGATTATATTTTTTGAAAAAATTATCTAATCAATAAATTAACTATACTTTATGAGGTGAATATCTATGATTGACAAAAGAATTGAATTGGCAAATAAGTTAAAAGAAAAAAATCCCACCAACCTTTCTATGCTGATAGGATTTGACGGATTTGTAGATGAGATTATTAATGTTGTTGATAAGAGACTTGATAGCGAACATTTTAATCGAGTGAATACTATTGAAGAATTTGCAAATAGAATTTCAAAAGCAAGTGGGCTTTCTACGAATATCGAGTTGGTTCCAACAGTAAAGAAAATTGGAGGAAATGGCCCGATTATGTGTAATGCATTATCAAAGCACCATTCCAAAATCACCTATATTGGAGCATTAGGATTTCCTAGTATAGATGGTGTTTTTAAGGTTATGGAAGAGAATGTTACATTATATTCGATAGCAGCCAACGGTCACACAGATGCGCTTGAATTTGACGATGGGAAATTACTGTTTGGTAAAATGGCGTCTTTAAATGATGTTACATATGAAAGACTAATTAATAATTTAGGAGAGAAAAAAATAGTTGATTTATTAGGTCGCGCTGATTTATTTGCTTCAGTAAATTGGTCTATGTTGCCCTATATGACAGATACTTGGAAAAAGATAATCGAAAATATTGTTCCAAAGCTACCAAAGAGAAATAAAAAGCCAATCTTATTTGTTGATTTAGCAGATCCTGAAAAACGAGAAAATATAGAAATAATTGAAGCTCTGAATCTACTTAGAAAATTCAATAGTTATTTTTCTGTAGTTCTTGGGTTGAATAAGAAAGAAGCATATGATATCGCAAATGTTCTTGAATTGTTTGATAGTGAAAGCTTAGCCCATATGCAAGTAGCTCTAAAGGATTTAAACATTGAGTTATTTAACTATCTTAAAATTGATTCTGTTGTGATTCATCCTATTGACAGATCTTGTTGCGTATGGAAAGGAACATACTATACAGAAGAAGGACCATATATTGCTAAACCGAAGTTGTCTACAGGTGCAGGAGATAATTTCAATGCTGGATTTGTTTTAGGACTATTGCTAGGACTTAATCCAGATGAAGCATTATTAGTAGGTATGTCAACAAGTGGATTCTATGTAAGAAGAGCAAGAAGCCCAGAATATCCAGAATTGCAAGATTTTTTAATTGAGTGGACAAAAGGGCATGAAGATTTTATTAAATCGTAAATTCTAAACTGATATATTAAGAAAGACTTCTCCTGAAAAGAGAAGTCTTTTTATATTTGAATACTTATTTAGTTTCAATAATTTTTTTGGTTTTATTGGGTTTGAGAATTATATTTAGTATAATTCCTATTAAAGCGGCTAAACTCTTACCACTAAGTGATACAGAAGGTCCTAAATTTATAGTAGCTTGTCCTAATCCAACTTTAGAGTCTATTCATATTTAGATAAGAAATACAATTTCACTATAAAAACACATGTTTCTAGAAAAATTTAAAAAATATAAGCACTAATTGTAAAAAAAACAGCCTAACTGATTTTAGTCAGTATGCTGTTTTTATTAGCTTAATATTTATCTTGGACGATTCTTAAGAATGAAGCTCCATATTGATCAAGATTAATGAGGTAATGCTTGTTATTATGCAGAAAACCAAAATCTCTTCTTAATGTAATTGTTGCGTTTTGGATTTCAGAAATAGGAATCACAATTTCATGAGATCCAGAAACTACAATTTCACCATTTTGGTACGTTACGGAAACTCTTCCTACAGGAATTTGAGCTTCGTTTTCTACTTTAAGAAAATTTAAAAACCCTTCAGTTTTAATGATGGATGTTCTGAGATTTTCTGTAAATTTTCGTTGGAAATCATTCCATTCAATTAAATTTTCATATTTGAACCCATGTATAAATCCATATTTATCAATATGACCTTCTTTTTTACACGCCGTACATTTTATACTATTGTTTTTTGAAATAATAGTATTAATAGCTTTGCAGTGAGGACATACATAAATAACGTTTTCAATACCCTCCGCTAATTTCTTTCCTGGATGAGGAATCATATGTTCTCTCTGATATTTATAGTCATTATGATAGAGAGCATCATTAATAACTGTGCTAATTTCTGGGATAGTCATGTTATGCAATTTCTCTTTTGGAATGGTTAAATTGTAAAACAGTTCAATGTTATGATTTTTTCGTTTCCCGGTAGCCCAACGAGGTTTTGACAAATAACCACCTTTGACATTACAAGTAATTACATCAATGTCTAATTTCTTAATTAATTTCATTGTAGATTCTTCAACATAGCCTGTTTCGCCATAAAAGGTTGTATCGCCTTCTGGGAAAATTAAAATTGGATATCCCCTTTTTATTACATTGTATATGTTCCTAATTGTTTTAAGATCACTTCTTCCTTTGGATTTCGGGATAACATGAGCAACTTGTGTTACAAGAAACTTTGCAGGCTGTTTTGTAAACAATGTTTGTGATGCAATTATAAAAGGAACATTCTTAAACCGCAATGGAACATGTATAACATCAAATAGAAATGTATGATTTGCAAGCATAATATAGGGTTCTTTGCGTTTGTAATTTATATTTGGCCCTAGATGAACTTTTCGTTTTGCATCAATCCTCATCCACAAGTAAACAAGAGGTCTTATCATAGAAAGAAGAATATTTTGTTGAATATCTTTAAATGTTCTTTTCATAGAACCTCCTTATTTTCATGGGATTAATTAGAGAGATGTTGATTTTTTATAATTATATCATTCAGAAAAATCTTAGTAAAAGTTCTTTGTTGGTTATTCTGTTACCGTTACAAATCTTGTAAGTTGTATTTTGTTATTGAAGTCATCAGTTACTATGTAAATAATAGAATAGGTTCCTGGTGTGGTGACATCCACATTACTTATTACTTCTATACTTAATTCTGTATCGTAATTGTCCGTGGTAGTAATTCCAGCATCCACATGAACATTGTTTGCTTTTATTGTATCAATTCCCTCAAGCAATGCTGCTGTAGGTGGAACTCTATCTACAATCATAACAATTCTTTTAGCTGTATAAGTTATTTCTTTATATACGATTTGATAGACAATTTCATATTGACCTAGCTCTTCAGAATTAACATTTGAAGAAACAACCAGCATTTCTTGATTCGTTAGGCCTGATTTTAAATAACAACCCTCATCAATATGTTCTTCAGTAATGTTGATTATATCTTGACCAATTGGGAGGGTAATTTCAGGGTTTTGTACAGAATTGCAAGAAATGATAAAAAGCAAAGGAATTAAAAATAGTAATTTTTTCATACTAAATCCTCCTTCCTGGCAAGTACGGCAATATTACTTATGCTATCTGAGCCGTAGAAGAAGATGTAGGTCCTATAAGTATATGTAACACTATTACGTTCAAACTCATATAGAATCTCATATGTTCCAGCAAGAACTGAATTTATTGCACTTGTATTAGCGGGAACATTGACTTCATTTACAGTACAAGTTGGTACTTGATAAGTGCTATTTATTATGTAAGTTGTCTGTGTTTGAGAACAGACAAATTCAATCTGTTCAGGTTCTATTACAGATACAAATCTAGATAGCGTAGAATAATTTCCAGAACTATCCTCAACTCTATAAAGAATCTCATAAACATGAGCGGTTTCTGTAGAAACAGATCCTATTATTTCTATTGTTAATTCATCATCGTAGTTATCTGCATAAGCGATACTTTTCTCTACATACGTTTGATTTACATACAAAGTATCTACACTAGCATTTAAACTTAGAAATGGAGGTTGAGTATCTACTACATGAACAATTCTGTTTATCTCATCACTGATATTTCCTGAAGAGTCTGTTACCGAATATGTTAGCGTGTATGATCCTATAACATCTGTATCAGCATTGCCTGTAACAGCATACTGCAAGACATCTATAAGGTCATAATTATCTGTCATTGTTACTCCTAATTCTGAGTATCCCTCAAACACTTCTACAGTTACTTCGGTGTCTCCATTTAGAGTAAGCTCTGGTGCTGCAGTATCAACAACATGTACTGTTCTTGTAATTTCATTACTTATATTACCGGAGGAATCCATAGTTTGGTAGGTTAAAGTATATGAGCCAATAACGTCGGTGTCAACCGATCCGACGACAACATACTCTAATTCTTCTGTATCATAATTGTCCAGAATATTTACACCTTGTTCTATGTAACTATCAAATACATCTAATGTTAAACTGCTTTCGCCGATAAGGCTTATATTTGGCGAAATACCATCAACTACATTTATGGTTCTTGTAACAGTCATGATGAGTTCATCTAGGTTATCATACAAGAAATATGATACTTCATAAGTTCCGATAGTATCAACATTTACAGTATTGTTAACTGTAACATAGTACAATGTATTTTCAAAATTTAACGAATAGCCTTCATCGATATACACATCAAACACATCGACATTTATATCTTCTACCCCGATTAGTTCTATTCCGTATATAGAATTAGATGTTACTTCGCAAGAAAATCCATAGTAGTCATCAAGGTATTCATCAGAAACAAATTGTAATAATATGGAGTTTGTACTATATGATAACTCTTGATCAACTAGGTCCATTCCTGTGTATGATGCTGTGCTTGTATCATCTGAAATATACAAGTAATCAAAATCTTCTTCAAAAGAGAAGTTATTTAAAAATGATAATGTTAAATCACTTTCAGAAGTATACTGAATAAGCCAACTAATATTCTCCATGTTTCCATAAGGATTATGGTTGGTTTCAATTGATTCTGTAAAATGGTAAATTTCAGACAAACTTTGATATAAGAGACCATTTAGATATATAGCAACATTCACTTCATTATTTAAACTGTCTATAAGAATATTATCACCTAAATACTGTAGGGAATTTATGTTTGGTACAGAACCATCTAAGGTGTAATAAACAGCAGCATTATTAGGAATATTATTCACTGATACCTCATACTGTGTTCTTGGAAGATCCACTAAATATAGGTCTGTTTTTTCATCGATTATCATATCAGTATCTAAGGTGATTGAAGGCGGAAATACCACATCAAATGTGATATAACCATCGTGTTCCACTACATTTGTTACTTGAATATTCAGTAATTCACCATTACTGCTGAACATTGGAATATCAGTTCCTATTCCCATGCTATCGTATGTGTTTGTATCAGAGAGAATTGCTTTGTCAATATCGCCATCTTCATCAATATCTTCATCGTCAAAGTCCGGGAACTCTATCGTCGTTCCACTATAAATGATACCTGGTCTGAACACAAAGACTTCCTCTTCAGTTATACCGCTATCATTATAATATCCTTCAACATTTCCTTGATCGTAAAAATCTAAATCTACTCGGTAGACCAATAGACCGGTATCTAGTAAATTACCTTCGTATAGTCCATCACTATCTCGATATTCAAAATAGATATATTCATTAGAAATCCCTGTGTTGTATTTATAGAGATTATCGGGTGAGTCTTGTAGTGGATATAGTGTATACGTTCCACTTGATATAATTTCATCTACGTTGGTAATCCAATTACCATAGGTTTCTTTCATATATCCAAGCATATGATTT
>Ga0208904_1002190_pt1 | contig 12583 bp, 15 predicted proteins | sample AntAceMetag02UKB_FD_184774 | JGI IMG/M metagenome (GOLD analysis project Ga0208904, IMG submission 184774) | Saline lake microbial communities from Ace Lake, Antarctica - Antarctic Ace Lake Metagenome 02UKB (SPAdes) (version 2) | ecosystem: Environmental > Aquatic > Non-marine Saline and... | reverse complement strand
TTGTTCTTCTTTTGAAATTCCTAATACTTCGAATACTTTTGATTGGATATCTTCTTCGTGGATTCTAATTGATCCGCCGCCGATTTCTGTTCCGTTTAATACTATGTCGTATGCGATTGACTTAGCCGTCTTCGGATCTTTGTTGAAGGACTTCATCTCCGGGTGCGTGAATGGATGATGGATTGCGACGGTTTTGTTTTCTTCTTTCGAATGTTCAAATGCAGGGAAGTCAACTACCCAGCAGAAGGCGAATTCTTTTTTATCATCCTTCTTTTTTCTCAAGTCTGGGCTATCGTTTCCATATTTTTTCATCGATTCGTCGTATGTGATTCTTTGAAACGGTGTTTTAATATCAACGTCTAGAATTTCTTTCCAGATCTTTTTTAGAAGCTTTTCTGTCAGGTTGATTATGTCGTCTTGTGTTATGAATGACATTTCGATGTCTAGTTGTGTGAATTCCGGTTGCCTGTCGCTTCTAAGGTCTTCGTCTCGCATACATTTTGCGATCTGGAAATATTTCTCGAAGCCCGCGACCATTAGGAGTTGTTTGAAAAGTTGCGGGGATTGTGGAAGTGCGAAGAACTTTCCTGGCTGAGTTCTCGAAGGAACAACATAATCTCGTGCGCCTTCGGGTGTGGATTTCGCGAGCATTGGAGTTTCAAATTCATTGAATCCTTCTTCGTAAAGTGTTTCTCTAATGATTCTGATTATTTTACTTCTTAGAACTAGGTTTTTTTGCATTTCTGGTCTTCGAAGATCAAGGTATCTATATTTTAATCTAACTTCTTCGTTTGTGTCTGGGTTGTCTAGGTCAAATGGTAGTGCTGGGCACTTGTTTAGTATTTCTAGTTCGCTTATTTTTATTTCTACGCTTCCGGCTGATGAATTTTTGTTTTCCGTTCCGTTTGGCCTTGGGTTTACTTTGCCCTTGATTCTGACACAAGATTCTTTGGATAATTGTTTTGATGCTTCAAAGTTCGCTTCATCTTTTGCCGTAACAATTGTTTGGACTGTCCCGGTGATGTCTCTAACTTCTAAGAATGTAATTTTCCCGTGTTCTCTGATCGTGTCAACCCAGCCTTTGATTTCTACATCTTTTCCCTCTTGCTTCGGGAGTTTTCCGATCATCGTTCTTTCCATAATTGACTAGGGGGAGTTGGGTTTATAAAATTGTTGAATCCATAAACTTTTAAGGACACTTAATCTCGTTTTTGCATGGTAGATGATATGAACGATCTTGAAAGTGCGATTGATTCTGCGAAAGCGGCTGCCCCATCCGAAGATGTCGCGAAAGAAGCTAAAGCTCCACAGATGTCTAAAGAGGAAGAAATCGGGTTTCACAAGGGAGCTTTGAATACGCTGATTGCTGAGCGGAATGAGCTGATTAAGATTGCTGGGAATGTCGAGGCGATTATGCAAGCGCACATGCAAAGGTTGAAGGAACTGGGCGTCAACTTAAAGTAGTCATGTAATTAGTTCTCTTTCGAGAAAAAGGTTAAATAAAAAAATAAAAAGTTATCTAGTGAATCTAGTCTCTAGATTTTCTAAAGCAGTCTTGGCATCGTACTGGCTTACCTTGTGTCGGTTTAAACGGGACTTCGCAGTCTTTTCCGCAATCCGAGCATTTTGCTTTGTGCATCTCACGTGGGCCTCGATCAAAGTTTCGTCCGCCGCCTCCGCCTCCGCCGAAATTTCTTCCGCCAGATCGTCCGCCGTCTCGTCCTCCACCAAAGCTTCGTTGTGGCTTGTTCTTTCTAAAGCAGTCCTGGCATCGTACCGGTTTACCTTCAGTAGGCTTGAATGGGACTTCGCAGTCCTTTCCGCAGTCCGAGCATTTTGCTTTGTGCATTTCTCTGTCTTCCATATATATTATCCTCCGTTCGCTGACACGGTTGCCCGTGCTTTATTTTGGGACGAAATATGGGTATATAGGGTTATGGGTTAGGTTTCGGGCCTTTCCGGGAAGCTTCGCTAACCCGAAAAGGCACGGGGAAATTTTGTGAGTGGGGTTGTGGATTAGACGATGCGCATTCATTGTCTAGTGGTAACAGTCGGAAGGTTTATATAGTCTTTTTGAGAAAGAATTTCATGAGAAATAGGTTATATTTGTTGATGGAGCGAGGGAAGGCGCTTCCTATTCGAGAAAATTGCGGTCTTGAGCAAGCATTTCTAACTGATGACGAGCCCGTGATGCAAATTCATGATACAGATGAGCAAGGAGCATATTTTTGTTATGGAGGTGCTGAAAGTCTAGTAGAAGACTATAGTGCTTCTGGTTCGGTAAAACTTGGGCCACAAGTGAGGGAATTTATGCATAGTGTCCATGCAAGACATGGGGCGGACCCAGAAAAAGAAGGTTCGGCAGTACTTTTTTTAGGACAGCCGACATGGGATCCAAGAACTAGGCTACATATTGCAAACCACATAATTCTCCCTGAGAGTCAGTTTGATATTGATGGAGAATAATTAGTCATCACATAACTTCTTTCAAAACATCCGCGACTTCTTTGCCGCTGACTTGGCCTTTGAATTTGCCCATTACCAGTCCCATATAAGCGCCTTGGGATAATCCCGGTTTTTCTTTGATTAGTTTTTCGACTTCTCCCTTGAGGTCGATATCGGCTTTCTTTGATGCTTCGACGAGTGAAGTTCCTTCGCCCAGTTTTTTCATCACTGTTTTTACATCGTTTTCCGAGATCTTTTTCTTCGCTACGCTCTCAAGGATTTCTTCTAGCTTATCTACTCCAATTTCCTTTTCCGGTTGAAACAGGGTTAGCATTTTCGCAACGAGGTTCGGATTATTGTGTTCTTGGATTAGAACTTTGAAGTCTTCGATTTTCTTTTTCTTTACAATTATTTTTATGAGTTCTGGGTTTAGGCCGAATTCGTCTAGGTAAGATCTGTGTTCGGATGCTAGTTTCGGAAGATTGTTTTTTGTTTCGTTGATTAGATCTCGTGAGATCTTTAGAAGTGGGACGTCAGTTTCTGGATACATTCTTGCAGCGCCGGGCATTGGTCGCAGAAATTCGCTTGTTCCGTCGGGCTGTGAGTTTCGAACTTCGTTTTTACAGGTTTTTTCTTTGACGCACTTTATCTGTCGCTCGATTTCTTTATCGATCGTTTTTATCATCATTTTCGTATCCTGGAATCCCTTGATCTCGACTCGCTTACTCCCTTTGATTGATATGTTTAGGTCTTGCCTGATTGTCCCGATTCCTCGTTTGACATTGCATGCTCTAAGAATTTCCCCGAGTTTTAGTGCGGCTTCTTTGATTTCTTCTGGTGTGTGCAGGTGTGGGCCGGTTGCGATTTCTACTAGCGGGATTCCGAGTCGGTCGAGCTTGTAGGTTTTCGAGTTTTCGTCTTGACTTACAGGCCGGGCTGAATCTTCTTCTAGCATTATTGCGTCTATGCCGATTTTCCCGGCGGACGTTTCGATGTAGCCGTCGTGTGCAATCATCGCCGTTCTTTGAAACCCGGAGGTGTTTGATCCGTCGACCACAGTCTTTCTCATTATTTGTGCAACTGGGAAAATTTTGCAGTTAAGGAGTTCGGAGATTTGTAGGGCGATTTTTAGAGCTTCTTGGTTGATCTCGTGCGGTGGCTCTTCGTCTAGTTCCACTAGGCAGTTCGTGTCGAAGACTTGGTAGATGAAAGTTTTGTCTTTTGATTTTTCGTGAGCGGCGGCAATGTCGATTTTTCCGGTTTCACCAACGACGGGATTGAGTTTTCTTTGAATTGTATAACTTGGTTCATCGCTTCTAAGAATGCTCGGGCAGCCGCAAAAAAGTTTGTGCGTGTTTAGCTGTTGGTGGATTTCCAGTCCTGCTTTAAGCCCTAGTTTTTTGTAATCGTGTGGCATGAATGAAAGAGGGGATATGATGTTTTAAATTTATTGTAGGGCTTTTGGATTTCCCCACCCACCCGAGATCCCTGATGGGCGAGACTAAAGTCTCGCTTATTTTATGAAATTCAAATGGGATTTTCTTTTTCGGAGATAGCTTTAAATAATCTTTCTTCCCTTGAGTTTTAACTAAACGAGGTGAAACATGGAATTAAAAAGAGTTAAATTTTGTTCTGCGGTATATGTCGGAGTTGTCGCTCTGGTTATGTACCTGATCGTAGGTGCGCTTCAGTTGATTTTGTTCGCTCAGGCTCCAGAGCTTGCGTCAGCAGTTGCAGCTGGTGGTGGCGTCTTGCCGACGGCTTCGCAGGCATTAGTTATGACTCCTATCATCGGTGCTGTTGTTGGTTATGTTATTGCGATCATCGCAATTTTGATCTACAACTTTGTTGCGCAGAAGTACCCGATCGCGTGGGAAATTAAGAAGTAATTTTTTATTATTATTTGGCGGCCTTTGCCGCTTATTTTCGATTGCGCGACTTCTCTTTCCTCGACAGTTGGCGCTTCGTGCGCCTATCTTTATTTGCGCCACGACGCTCTTTGATCGCGGTGGCGCTGTCGAGAAATTCGCTCCCTCGGCCGGTCGGGGTCGCGCGCTTTGGGAATCTTTCTTTTATGAAATCTCGTGAGAACTATACCAAATTATTCTTTCAAGTCTCGTGAAAACTCTCCGGAGATGTTCTCGAGCATTTTTTCTTTTATCTTAGATTTGTCTTTTGCCCAGGTTTTGTGGCCGAGGACCCAGCCGAGTTTTACGAATGCCGTTTCCGCCAGCATGTCTTCGAGGAATATGATTCCGGTTTTGTTTACTCGTCTTGTTGGGGCGTAGACGTTTGGGTTTAGTCTCCCGTAGATTGTTTGTGCTGCTGCGCAAATTGTCATACCACCCTGTATTGCTTTCTTCATCTTTGGTATCCAGTTGAATTTTTTGTCTGTTGGCATTTGGCCTATCCCGGCGGTTTCTACGATTAAGCCATTGTATCCTTGTTCTTGATAGTATTCGATTATGGCTGGGTCTTGCCCGGGATAGATTTGGATTAGTGCGACTTTGTTGTCGAATTTCGCATCTAGTTTTGCCTTCTTTCCAGAGCGTGCGTTGAATTCTTTTAAAATTTTCACATTGTCCTTGGTAACTTCTGCAATCGGTCCGGCGTTGATTGCCTTGAACGCGTCTCTTCTCGAAGCGTGCATCTTTCTTACTTTCGTTCCCGGAATCGCGAGGCATGTTTTGTCGCTTGAATCTTTGTGGCCGACGAGTGCGATTTCGGCTATATCTGAAATTGCGTATCTTGCGGAGCAAATTAGATTAAGCGCGGCGTCGGTTGATCCTCGGTCGATTGACTTTTGTGAGTATGTCAGGGCGATCGGTTTGTTAGGGTTTTGGATAAAGAATGACAGTGCGGCCGAGGTGTAGTGAAGGAAGTCTGTCCCGTGTGTGATTATGATTCCGTCAATTGATTCATCGTTTAGAAGTTTTTCGCAGGTTTCTGCTAGCTTTTTCCAATCGGCAAACTCCATGTTTTCTGACCATTTTGAGAATGGTTTTTCTATCTTTACTATGTTGCAGATTTCTTTTAATTCGGGGGCGATATTTAGGATTTCTTCTGCATCTGTTGGGATAACTCCTCCAGTTTTTGGGTCGAGTCGCGAGGAGATTGTTCCGCCGGTGATGATCATTGCAACGTTTCTTAGTTTTTCATTTTTTTCGAGTTCGACCTCCGGTTTTTCTATTTCCTTACCCTTTTCGATTACGGTGGCGTCTAGGATTTCACCTTCTCGGATTCCGATGTTGTATCCAGACTTCAGTTTTAGGAGGATGATCTCGGGGTCGTGTGATTCTAAGATGTGTCCTTCCCATGTTTTGGACTTTGTTCTAAGTTTGACTTTATCGCCCGGACTGAATGTTTTTGTTTGCATGATTGAGAAAGGAGGATGGGATATAAAAAGTTGCGGGTTAGATGTAATGATAGGCTGGCGGGTTATCATATAAATCCTTATAAGTTCTAGATTGAGTGTATTAAATAATGGGACCTGGCGGCGAAAGATATGTTGTGATCACGCAAGATGTTCCCGAAAGAGTACTCAGATATCTTAAGAAAGCTGCATTAGCCTACAGAGTTTTCGGATTTAATCCCGTGTTAGATCTTTCGGACGTTCCTTTTCGCAATAGGGAAAACGGGAGTTATTGCTGGAGGGACTGTGATAACTTTATCAAGGGCGTGGAGTGGGATGGCCGAATAAAACCAAAGACTCCCTCCGAGGCTCGTGATGGTATCCGTGGCGGTTTTGGGAGAGGCTGGAGTAAGTTTCAATGCAAAGTTTATCAGGGGTTCGAAAGGTTTCTAAAATATGGATCCATCGGCGAAAAGATAACGGACAATAATCCACGAGGTGAGGCTACTATTTCGTGGATACACTGTAATCATTGTGAGCATTATGATCCCAAGACGTTAGAGGGGCGAAAGGTGGTTCTGGAAAGTATAGCGACGGTTTATGCGAGCAGGGGGGGTGCTCTCCGGAAGAGGATCGAAGCGATTGATGAAGAATTAGGAAGGCAAGCGGGCGATACTCAAGAAGAATAGCACTGTTGACAAAACCTTATTAAGCGTAGCTTCTTTTAACCAGTTATGGCAGAAAAAGCATTTCCGATAAAGATTGGTCTAGAAGTTCATGGGTATTTGGATACTCGGGAGAAGTTGTTTTGTATGTGTAAGACGGATTTTCTGGAGGCTAAGCAGAATACTCACATCTGTCCGATTTGTACGGGGCAGCCTGGGTGTAAGCCGATGGCGCCGAATAAGACGGCGGTTGATAAGTTGGTTCAGATAGGATTGGTTCTTGGTTCTAAGGTTAATGAGAAGGATTTGGTTTGGCAGAGGAAACATTATTCGTGGCCGGACATTCCGAAGGGTTATCAGAATACAATTTCGGGAGCACACGCTTCTCCATGTACTATCGGTGGGACGTTTAAGGGGATTGCTATAACTGAAGCGCACTTGGAGGAAGATCCGGCGCAGTGGAATCCAGATACGGGGCGGATTAATTATAATCGAAGTGGACTGCCCTTGATTGAGATTGTGACCGAGCCTGAGTTTTCTGATAGTGAACAGGTCGTTGAATGGCTGAAGGCGTTGGTTCTTAGTTTGTCGTATATTAAGGCTATCAGGAAGAATGGCGGGATTAAGGTTGACGTTAATGTTTCAACTTATGGTGAGAGGGTTGAGATGAAGAATTTGAATTCTCTGGAGAAGATTCGAAAGGCGATTGAGTATGAGATTGTGCGGCAGATTGAGGCGCATGATAATGGCGAAGTTCAGAAGCGGGAGACTTTGGCGTTTGATGAGAAATTGGGTAAGACGATTAAGATGAGGAGTAAGGAGGGCGCGGCTGACTATCGTTTTATTCCGGATCCGGATTTGCCTTCGTTTAAGATTGACAAGAAGGCGGTTGCTGAAGCGAAGAAAAACTTGCCGGAGATGCCAGAAGTTAAGTTGGATAAGTTGTTGAAGAAGTATAAGGTTAACAAGAAGGACGCGGATATCTTGACAAGGAATCTTGAGCTAGTCGAGTTCTTTGAGGGATTGGTTGCTGCCGGCGTACCTAAGGGTCTACCGTGGGTGACGGTTGAGCTTTTGAGGATTTTGAATTATAACAAGAAGACGCTGGAAGATGCGGATGTGGACATAAAGCCGGAGCATTTGGCGGAGTTGATTAAGGCGGTTGAGGATGGGAAGATTACGAAGTTGAAGGGTAAGCAGATCATGAATGACTTCGTGCCGAAGAGCTTTAGCCTGGCGGATCATAAAGGCGAGATTGAAAGTATCGACGACGCTGCGGTTGAGAATTTGTGTAAGCAGGTTATTAGCGAGAATGTTAAGGTGGTTGATGAGTACCGGGGAGGGAAGGCCGCGAGTTTGAATTTTTTGATTGGTCAGGTGATGAGGTTGTCGGAGAGGCGGTCGGAGTTTAAGGCGGTGACGGAAAAGATGAAGGAGTTGATAGGTTAAGATGGTTTTGAAGGGGATGCTGGGATGAAAAGGTGGGCCAAGATTTTGTTGGTGATTGGAATTATCTGGATTATTCTAATTAGTATTTACACAGTGTATGCGTGTGTGCATATTATGGAGGATGTTATTTGTAAGAATCCCAATGGTTGTCCTGTGACCGGAGGATGTGACTGGTTTATTCCATTTTTGATATTAGGCATCCCTTCCTGGATAATGTTTGTAGTTGTCGCGATTTGGGGTCGTGGCAAGAAGTAGGGTCGGCGGATTGTGGATGATTGGCGGGGCAAGTATAGGATCTTGGGTGAAGAAGTAATTTTATAAAGATCTTTTCATTGAATTAGATATGAAAATGGGGTGGAATATCATAGTTCTTTTTGTTATTGTCTTGATTGTGGCGTTTGGTTCTAATTATATTATGACGGGGAATGTCGTCGGTGGTCCAGAAATGGCTATCGAGGGTTATGGTGGTCCGAGTGCTGAGGACAGTGCCTGCCTGCGTTCATGTGTTGTTGATAACGGTCGCGCCGAAGATGTTTGTCTGATTGAATGTGGTGTTGCGCCAAAGACCGAGCCTGCTGACGAGGGCGAGGGGTGTATGCAGCAGTGTGTCGCTAGAGGTTGTGATGATGAAAGGGATTTCAATTGTCAAAGGTTAAATGTCGCTGTTTGTGAGGATGAGTGCGGTATGAAGGGTGATGCGCCAGATGAGAGCGAGATGAGTGAGGAACAAAGATGTATTTCAGATTGTGTCGCGGCTGAAGATCCTAGTGTGATTTGTGGTAATAGCAAGGAGGGTGAGACCGGTGATGCTTTGTGCCGGAGATGTGCTTCGGATTGCGCTCACTTGTATTCTGGTCCTTGTTTAAATGACGATCAAATTTCTGAGAAGGAAGAAGCCTGTAATACTTGCGGGCATTGTTATGGTGAGCCGGTCGAGGGTCCTTCAGGCCAGGGGTGGGATTGTATTGTAGATATCGAATGCGCAGATGCGAGTTCCGAGTTTGGTGATGAGCCCGGAGAGGGCCCGGGAGTAGTTGAGTCAGTTGGTGATGCTGTTGGTGGATTTTTTAAGGGAATAGGCGAATTTTTTGGCGGGTTGTTTTAGTAGCTGTCGGCGTGGTGTTTATGACGTCGGTTGTCGGGTTCTTGGGGTGGTTTTTATTACGCTTGGTGGATTGTGGATGATTGGGGGGGCTCGGAAGTAGAGTGCAGTAATTTTTAAAAAGTAGGTTTGTGTTTGTGGGGGATGGTTGGGAAGAGGAAACTGTCTGTGACATCAGCAAGGGAGTTTGCAGAAGGAATTTTCAAGAGAAGTTCAAGAGAAGTTCATGATTGGAATATTGCTCATGTTAAATGTATGATTAAGGCCATTGAAGAATTGACTGAAGACCAGAGTATTAAAAATAGACTGAATGCATTGGCGTGGGTGCATGATATTGGGAAGACGAAGAGTGATAAAAATCATGCCTCTATAAGTGTTGAAATTCTAGAGAAAGAGTTTGAACTTGATGAAATAGATAGGGATTGTATATTAAATCATGGTAGTTCTAGTCAGCCAGAAACAAAAGAGGGGAAAATCTTTCATTATGCAGATGGGATATCCCTTTTTTATCCAGAAACAATTAATCTTAGGTTTGGAGATATAACAAAAGAAGAAGTTAAGAGTAGGATAAAGTTTATTTTTCAAAAATATAAATTAGCTTATTCAGACAACGATAAAGCAGTTGAGTTGTTAACTAAGAAAGTAAAGAAACTTTTTGGGGCCTTCATCAGTATTTGATCGTCGATGTCGGCGGTAAGAAGATTAAAGTCGATCCGTTTTTTAGAGTGATTGGGTCGATTTGAGAAGCGGGGTAAGATCTCATGTTTCTAAACAGTGCATATCATACTTGAATTTGGAAGGCTTTCTTCTATCCTTTGAACAAGGATTGGGCTTTTTTCTATAATTCTATTTCGTACAACCATATTAAAAGTTAATCTGACTTGCAAAACACCCTCGGTAAGGGAGGCCTCAAGCTTCCAGTTGTTAACTTGCCGCAGGGACGCTTTAGAAATTTTAAAATAAGTCGAGGCATCAAATATTTGTAGGCCAACCACAAATCCTTCAGTATCTAAGTCTATAACATAGCCCAATAGTTCTATCGAATGAGAATACTCCCTATCTTTTACCTTGAAGAAAAGGATATCATTTACATAGTCATAGTCAATTATTCCAGATTCTTCTAATTTTCTAACTTTTTTCATTTTCCGACCTTTTTATCCTGCTCCCTGTTTAGTATATAGAATGTAACTATATAAATCTTATTAGAGGATATTCTTATTACAATCTTTATTTTTCTATTTTCTTTATAAAAATAAATAATTGCCAGATTATTGTTTATTTGTTTACATATTTCAACGGGCTCTTCATCCAGTAGTATTCTCTTTAGCACATCTTCCCTGTATATCTTCCTCTGTCTTTCGTTTAATCTGAATAGCGCGTGGTCGGTTATTTCAATATCATCCTCATCAAATTTAGAAATTATAGAAGAAAAGGCTTTTTTGCTTATCTTCTCATCCACTGAGTGTTCGAAGGTCATAATATAAATGATACTCAAGCATTTAAGTAATTTATTAATCGCGTCGCCGTCGTAGCTCCACCCACACAACAACTACTTAACCACCCTCCCCCTACACTCCCTATGCCAACACCCCAAACATATATCATAATTGCGATAGCAGTCCTGATCGTGATCGGAGCAATTATATTTTTCAAGAGGAAAGACAAGAAGAAAGAGCCGATCGGTCGTCTGGCCGGATTCGCCTTCGGATTTATTCTAGCCGGGATTATTTTCGGGAATGGCGATTGGTTCGGCTACAGTTTGATTGGAATTGGTGTCGTTCTGGCGGTTGTTGATATTGTTGTTAAGTTGTGGAAGAAGTAGCTTGTTACTTACTTGGCCATTTTCCAAAGAAGTTCAAAGTATTTTTTGTAACCCTCGGCCACCTTGGCATCTTTGATCAGGAAGCTATAGGCATTCTCCGAGAATACACTAACCGCGACGTAATCTCCGACTATAACAGTTTCTTGGAATTGCGCAAACTCATGAGGCAAGAATTTTATTTTTGTTAGTGGCATGTCGATGATTCCTTTTCCGAGAGCTTTGACGCTTTTGTCAAATACTTGCCTTGATCTCAATTTATTAGCTCTTCTTTTCGTATGTAGACCCGTCCACCAATCCATCCCCATAAAGTTGGCAACATCTTCTCCTCCACCGAAGGTAAGATATTCTTTTGCATTAGTATTAACTAGCTTAGAATAAACTTCTTGTATACCCTTCTTGCCCCTGTATATCGTAGCAAACCCGGAAGTCTCCGCCGGCCTTTGTGCTTTTTTCAACTCCGGTAGAATCTCCTGGAATCTTTTCTTTTTGTCATCAATAAATTCCAAGAAGTGCTCTGGCTCTGTCGCCTGGTAAACTCGTCGCTTTCCTTCTAAAATATAATTAATAAGTCCCTTCTCGATCAAAGTATTAAATGCCCTATGCACAACAGATGTTTGCAATCCCGTCCGCTCTATAACGGGCCCCGCCGAGGAGGATCCGATCTTCAATAATTGCATATAAACTTTTATCTCAGCGTTAGTTAGACCAAGCTCTTCAAATATACTGATATCCATAATTTCTCCAACCTTACAGAACTTTTAAGCCTTTCTATAACACTCTCAATTGAGAGGAGTTTTCCTTATATAGATATATTTTGATATATTATTATGGGAATAAAGCAGAAAACAAACGAATGGCGCAAGGGGCTATCGGACCTTGTGGCAAAAGTAGCTGGTACTCTAGACGTTATGACAGAAAGATGGGGTAAAGGCCGACTTAAAAAAGGTCTTCGATGCAAGGGCGGGTCCCGGCTGAAGTATGGTGTGGATGATATTCTAAGCGGGAAAGTTGAGGGGCCAAGTGGGAATTACGAGGTTGGGGGATATATGCAGATGGCAAATCGATTCCTAGATAATGGCTTGGCGAATAACGATATCGAAGTGGCGCTTACTGGAGTCCGGATTTTTGAATGGTTAGGCCAAGGAGAGAGGGATTCGTTGCGTAGAAAGATGCAAAGAGTATATGATGGAGCGAGAGCCGTCGCTAAAGAATACGGTGTTCCATTCTCATCGGGATGTGATCGCTCAAGGGCAGTGGTTTCTTCAGGAGCCGCAAGAGAGCTTGGTGACTATTTCGAGAGAAATCCCCTGGTGGAGCCGAAATCTCCGGGAGAGCCAATTGGCCATTCTCCACAGAAGTCAATCGGACATTTTACGCAAAAATTGCTTGGCTATTCTCCACATAGCTTACTTGCGTCGTAATCCTTTGCTAGCCACCACTTCTCCCTCGTTGTCGCGCTTCGTGCGCTTATCTATAACTGCGCCACGACGCTCTTTGACCGCGGTGGCGCTGTCGAGAAATTCGCTTCCTCAGTTGTTCGGAGTCGCGCTCGCTAATCAATTCTAGCTCTCGCTAACTAATCATATTAGAAGATCTAAAATTATTTCTTTTTCATTTTAGAGCTGCAACTGCCAGATCCCAGCAGTATTATCACAGCTGCGATCGTGATAACGATCTTGGACCACATTTCCGGAGAAATCCATACTAATACAATGATCAGTATAGCCATCAATCCAACGCAAGGACAA
>Ga0208904_1002188_pt1 | contig 12590 bp, 13 predicted proteins | sample AntAceMetag02UKB_FD_184774 | JGI IMG/M metagenome (GOLD analysis project Ga0208904, IMG submission 184774) | Saline lake microbial communities from Ace Lake, Antarctica - Antarctic Ace Lake Metagenome 02UKB (SPAdes) (version 2) | ecosystem: Environmental > Aquatic > Non-marine Saline and... | reverse complement strand
CATTTTTACCTAAATTTTTTGGACCTGGTAGGTATTTACCACATTATAGGTGTAATCCAACAGATTGGCAGGCTTATCAGTCTTGGATAACAACCATGGTAGAAAGATATGATGGTGATGGTATTGATGATATGCCAAACCTTAGATATCCGATTAAACATTGGGAAGTAATGAACGAGCCAGATTTACAACCAGATGAGACGGCACGTTTACAGTTTTACCGAGAGACAGCTAATGATTACGCTGATTTGCTTATCAAAACTTCACAGTATATAAAACAGGCAGACTCTGAAGCTCAGGTTTTGATAGCTGGAGCATCAGGTGGAAATAATGACTTTTTAGATTTTTGGCGAAAAGTTTTTAATAATAAAAGCGTAGCCGCGTCTTTTGATATAGCCAATGTTCACTGTATTTCTAACGATAGCTATGAGTCATATAATGTTGATCCTTATCTAAAAATGTTAACAGAATTTGGTTTAGAAAATAAACCTATATGGGTGACAGAGGCAGAAGCTATGGTTCATGAAATTGCGGAAAAAAATGAACAACAGACTATTGAAAGCACTGAAAACGCTCTAGAGCTTGGGGCTAAAAAGATATTTTATACAACGCATCATTTTGAACCAAAACTCTTTGGAAACGAAGAACCAAAGCCAGGCGAGTTTATAGACGATAATAATAAGGGTATAGATAATTTAAAAAATATAAATAGCTACTAAATAGAATGTCAAAACAAAATTTATTAATTTTACCGTTTGATCACCGAAGTTCTTTTTCTAAGAAAATTTTAGGTATTGAAGGGAAACTAGACAAAACACAAAAGAACAAGGTTAAACTTTTGAAAGATATAGTATATGCTGGATTTTTGAAAGCACAAGAACTAAATAAAGATGAAAATCTAGGTATTCTAGTAGACGAAGTCTACGGCAGTCATATTCTTAAAGATGCTAAAAAAAGAGATATTATTTTTGCTATGCCAGTTGAGAAGTCAGGTAAACAGGTGTTTGAATTCCAATATGGTAAAAATTTCAAAAAACATTTAATTACTTATAAACCTGATTATGCAAAAGTTTTAGTCAGATATAATCCCCTCAACGAAGAGGATAATATTAAACAATTAAGTCAGTTAAAGTTGTTGAGTAAATTTTGTCAGCAAAAAAAGTTTAAAATAATGTTTGAATTACTAGTGCCACCAACAAAAAAAGATCTTAAAATTGTTGGTTCAATTAATATCTATGATAAGAGTTTAAGGTTGAATAGAACGATCGCAGCAATTAATGAGATAAAGAAACATGTCAAAGTTAGTGTTTGGAAATTAGAAGGTTTTGAAAAAGGTTGGTCTCGTATTGCTAAAGCGACTAATAAAAGTTCAAAATTGATAGTTTTAGGTAGGGGCGGAAGCATGGCTCAGGTAAAAAGGTGGCTTGATCGAGCTAAAAAAAGTGATAGAACAATTGGGTTTGCTATTGGTCGAACTATATTTCAAAGGTCGCTAGAACAGTTTGTGGCTAAGAAATATACTAAACAACAAGCAATTGATAAAATTGCTCGTGAATATAATAGTTTTATTAATTATTGGCTAAAATAAATATGAAAAAGAAAAATTTACTAATTTTAATTGTTGTGGCAGCTTTGATTGTTATTATTGCTGGTATTATGATTTATACTTTTATTTTTAAAGAGAAACCTGATGTGACTGCTAATTTTCAAGATGAATCATTTTTAGAAACAAAGATAGATAATTCTATTGTTGAGTTTAGTAAAGATAATGATCAAGATGGCGATGGTTTATCTGATTATGATGAAATAGAATTGTATCATACGGATATGAAAAATAGTGACACAGATGGTGACGGTCATTCTGATGGAGATGAAGTGGTAAAGGAATTTGATCCATTGGTAACGCCTGAATATTTAGATTTTACCGATCAGCAAAGATATAAAAATATGAGCTATCGTATTGCTAAGTTGAAAAATTATTGTTTTATGAAACGAGAAATTTATGCTAATAATATGGGTCAAGATACAGAAAAGTGGGTTTGTGTTAAGGACAATAAGGCTGTTTTGGTAGAAGAAGTTGATGCGGTTGATTTGATTACGTATTATAATTCTCAGTCAGGAAGTGTTATTGTTTATTCTAGTTTAGATAGTACTGGTATTATCATCGAAAGAGATACAGAAGAGTTTGAGGTTTATGGTTTTGATGAGAACCTAGAACAGGGGTTAGAAGAAAAGAATAGAACTTATAAATATATTGGTGAAGATGTTATAAACGATGTAACAGTAGAATGTTTTGAAATCTCAGAAAACACTAGACATTGTTTGGCCAAAAACAATGGTTTACCTGTTCAAATTAGGATAAAAAATCTAGTTACTATTAGCTATTCTGATTTTGACTTTCAAGAAAGACCACAAGAATATTTTGTGATCCCAGTTGAAGCTAGCATTTCTACATTAGAGGGGTTGGAGTAAATTAATAATAAATTTATGCAGAAATTATATCGTGAACACTCTAGAGAGTACTCACTTTTTAGAGTTTGGGGGGCATATAAAGTTGTAACGAAAAAAATGCCTAATATATTAAAATCAGATGTTAGTTCAGTTATTGCAGTTTATCGGGGCAAAGATTTAGTGGACGTTTACTACGGTGCGGAATTTATGAAAGACTTGTTTAAATTAACTGCTGTTTATGCCAAGGATAAAGAAAAGGTTAAACAAGATATCGAGAACTATTACCAAATGTTCCAGTTTTTGAAACCTTATTTTACTCAAGAGATTAAACCAGGGGGCATAGATGAATTTAAAAAAGCTTTTGAAGTGTATGTTGATTTTTGGTCTTTTATTGCGATTATATTTTTGATACCAAATTTACCCAAGGTGGACGAAGAGTTAAAAGCAATGGCGCTTAAAGCTAGGGAAGATACTCAGGAATACAACGAAGCTTTTGAGCCAGTCATTAAAGAATTTTTAGAAACTAATTATTCTAGTATAAAAGGGTATTATAGATTTGTCATGCCTGACGAAGTTTGGGAAAATAAAATTTTTAACCGTGATTATCTAGAAAGTATTAAACCTAGAAAAAAAGGTTATGTATATTATGAAGATCAACTTACTCTTGGGGATGTTGAAGCCAATGCTAAAAAGTTCGGTTTAGAATTGTTGGTTAGTACAAAAGAATATAAAGACGTAAAGGAGTTTAATGGCCAAATAGCACAAAAAGGTAAAGTTAAAGGAATAGTTAAAGTTATGACTTCTATCAAACAATTAGATAAAGTCAAAGAAGGGGAGATATTAGTTGCCTCAATGACTATGCCAAACTATTTACCAGCCATGAAAAAAGCAGCCGCTTTTGTCACTGATGAAGGCGGGATAACTTGCCACGCCGCTATAGTTTCAAGAGAAATGAAAAAACCGTGTGTCATTGGCACTAAAATAGCTACCCAAGTTCTCAAAGATGGCATGGAGGTAGAAGTGAATGCTGATAAAGGAATAATTAAAATTTTGTAATGAAATCAATAAAAATACAAAAAGCGAATATACATAACTTAAAAAACGTCAGTCTTGAAATTCCTTTAGATAAACTAGTGGTCGTCGTTGGTAAGTCAGGTTCAGGTAAGTCTTCTTTGGTTTATGATGTATTGTTTCAAGAATCGAAAGGCAATAAAACTGGAGTAATCATTTCTAAAATACCTAAGACATACGCAATTGAGCAAAAAGTAACCCAGTCTAAAAATTCTAAGCTAAGTCTAGGAGAATATAACTTAAAAAGATTAAACAATTTAATCGAGAAGCTTGAGAGGGGTGATCTTTTAATCGCCGATGAGCCATGTGTTGGGTTTACTGCTAAGGAAAGCACGCAAATTGCTAAGAAGTTAAAAAGCTTGGTAGTTAAGGGTATTGGAGTAATTGTTGTTGAACATTGTAAAGAAATGATGCTAGCTGCTGAACACATAATAGAGTTTGGCCCAAAATCAGGTAGTAAGGGCGGAAAAGTAATTTTTGAGGGAGATTTAGTAGCTTATAAAAAGTCACCAAGTAAAACAGCTCGATATGTATTTACTAATGCTGCTAGTAAAATAAAATACAATAGACAACCAAATGATAAGGCTATATCAATGAAAAAGAAGTCAGTAGTTTTCAAAAATATTAATAAACATAATTTTAAAGATTATTCAGTCAAGTTTCCACTGGGGTCATTAGTGACTGTGACCGGTAAATCTGGTTCAGGTAAAACTACATTATTAAAAATAGTTTACAGCAAGTTGTTTAAGGGTAAAGCAGCTTGGAAAGAAAGAGAATTTTCTGAAGGCATAAAACTTGAAGGTAAGGAGAATATACGCAGAAGTTATTTAGTTGATCAAACACCAATTGGCAACCATCCAACTAGTCGTCCAGTCACATATCTTGGTATCTGGGATAATATCAGAGATATTTATGCTGGTTTAGCGGAAGCTAAAAAAAGTAAATTAACAAAAGCAGATTTTATAGTTACTAAGGAAATGTTAGATACTAAAACAGGTTTTCCTGCCAAGGTTTTAAAAATTAAGTATAAAAATAAAAGTATTGCCGGTTTATTAAAAATAACAGTTAACCAAGCTTTAGAAATATTTAAAGATGACTCATTAGTAACTAGAAAACTAGGCTTCTTGCAAGAAGTTGGCTTGGGCTATCTGACACTTGGTCAACCATCGAATACATTGTCAGGGGGAGAAGCTCAAAGGATTAAACTAGCAAAGATATTGTCTAAAAAACTAGGGGATCGATGTATTTACATTTTAGATATTCCTTCTCGAGGACTACATTTGTCTGATTTACCCGTGCTAGTTAAAATATTTCAAAAAATTATCGATAAAAACAATACTATTCTTATCGCCGAGAACAGAGAAGAGATAAAAAGAAATAGCGATTTTGTGATAGAATTAAGTTAATATGAAACTACAATTACTACCACTTGATCAGGAGTTTCTCGAGACTATTGAAGGTCATGAGGGGATTATTATTGATGAAAAAGGTGTTTACCACGTTTTTAGTGTAGACCATGAGCCTGCTGGTATTGTTGGTTTTATACCACTTAAAGACAAAACTAGTGAAGGTAATCAAGGTTTTGTGCAAATAGCTATTAGTAACAAATTTAGAGGTAAAGGCTTGGTAAGAAAAGCAGAAGATTTATTAGCTGAAGAGCATGATTTGATTGTTTTGTATGCAACTATAGATGAAAAAAACAAAGCTTCTGTAGTCGCACACCTAAAAGCAGGATTTGAGCCAGAAGATCCAGGTAAAGTAGAATGGCTTAAACAAAATGGTATGTTGCAAAAAAATGAAGTTAGACTAAGAAAAGATTATTACTAAGATGAAAGAAAACTATCACCTACATTTTAGAAACTCGGATATCTATCTTTTGTATTTAGATTTAAATTATCTACCTGAAACTTATGGTGGTTTAGACTATAGATTGATTTTTGATGGTGAGACAATTTCTGGTTATTTAACTAAAAAGGGTAAGCAGCAAGCTTATAAATTGGGTAAGAACCTTTTTGATGAAAAATATAGTCAAAAAATAATTCAAGACTTTACCGAGTTTAATAATAGCGTAACTGAAAAGAGTATTTTTCATTTAGTAGATGAGAACATGTCAAAAATCGACCAGTTTAAGGAAATTACAAGAAAGATAAAGTGGCTGAGTAAATATTACTTGTATTGCGAGCAACCTGTCTTGGCGTCTTTGGAAAATTTTTTAGAAAAAGAAGTTAAAGATAAATCAAAAATAAATCAAATACTTAAAAATCCTGAAAAATTTGATTTAAATGAAAAAACAAGACATGTTGTTAATGTGTTAAAAAGATTAGGAGAAGAAAAATTAAAAGCTCATAGTAATTTGGGGGAAGTTAAAGCCTTGATTCACTTTAGTAAATTTATTTGTCAGAAATATAAAATAAAGATACATCATATTGCAGTTATGCGAGAAAATGAATTTGAGACAGCTTTAAAGGGTGGGGAAGTTGATGTTGAGGTTCTAAATAAAAGATTAGCAGGCTTTGTATATTTGCCACCAGTTAAAGAGGGCATTTGGCAATGTCTAGTGGGAGATGATTATAATGATTGGTATAAAAAGTTATTAGATATTTCTGGTGGCCAAGTTAAAGGAGTTGTGGCATATCCAGGGAGGGTTACAGGTAAAGTATTTATACATAAAAGTTTTGTGAATAAATCAGAAATACCAAAAGGATCAGTCTTGGTAACTGGTATGACTAATCCTCAAATGATGCCATATCTTAAAAATGCAGTTGCCATGGTCACTGATGAAGGTGGACTTACTTGTCACGCAGCCATAATCTCTCGTGAAATGAAGATCCCGACTATAGTAGGAACTAAAAACGCTACTCAATTTTTTAAAAATGGAGACATGGTAGAAGTAGATGCCAATAAGGGGGCTGTAAAGAAAATTTGACACCAAGATTCAATACAATATAATGAAAGTATGAAAGGTATGATATTTCATACTTTTTTAATAATAACTAAATAAAAATATGGAAAATGAAGTAGTTCAAGCCAAAGGCTTAAGTAAGATTTATAATAAGGGCAAAGACAACGAGGTTAAGGCTGTTGATTCTATGACTTTTAATATAAAATCTGGTGACTTTGTGGCAATTATAGGGCCAAGTGGCTCAGGTAAGTCAACAATGTTACATTTATTGGGTTTATTAGACCTACCCGATGAAGGGGAACTTATTATCGATGGACACAACGTTAACGATATTTCACCTCGAAATATGTCTAAAATGAGAAGAAAAGCAATCGGGTTTGTTTTTCAAACATTTAATTTGATCCCTAGGACAACAGCTTATAAAAACGTTGTTTTGCCGCTAGTTTATTCTGGGATGAAATATAGAAAGAGAAAACAAAAAGCTAAGGATTTGTTAAAAAGTGTTGGTTTAGAGAAAAGAATAGGACATTGGCCAAATCAACTTTCTGGTGGTGAAAGACAAAGGGTGGCAATTGCTAGAGCGTTAGCTAATAATCCAAATATTATTTTAGCGGATGAACCGACTGGAAATCTAGACACTAAATCAGGTGAAGAAATTATGAAAATTATTACTGATTTAAATAAAGAAGGAGTAACTGTTATCGTCGTAACTCATGATAAAGATATTGCTGATAAAGCTAAAAGAGTTATTAAGATACGAGATGGTAAAATAGAAGAAATAATTAACAACAATCAATAATATGTTTATAGAAAATCTAAAATTTGCTACCTCTAGTATCTGGGCCAATAAAGCCAGATCTTTTCTAACTATGTTAGGAATAATTATTGGGGTTGGGTCTGTTATTACGCTTACTTCTATTGGTGAGGGGATCAGGACTGAGTTTTCAAATCAAGTAGAAAGTATTGGCTCTAATCTAGTCATTGCCATTTCAGGTGATATCGGGATCGGTGAAGATGAAAGTCAGGTACAACAAGACGAGAATGTCATATATACTCAACAAGGGTCAGGTGGAGGATTGGCTAGTATGTCTAGCTCAATGGCGTTGACTTTAACTAGCGAAGATGTAAGTAGTATTCGAAACGAAGTAGAAAACGTCGAATCATTAGCTGCTATGAATATAGCTGCTGCTATTCCGATGTACGAAGGAAAGAGAATTATAGGTCCCATGGTAATGGCTATGGAGCCTGAGGGTTTTGAAATGTTTAATGGAGAATCTTTTGAATTAGTTGCTGGAAAATATTTAACAGAAGATAATAATCAGAAGGAAATAATAATTGGGGGAGTTACTAAAGATGGGATCTTTGGTGAGGAAACCAACCCAGATGACGTTATTGGAAAAACTATAAATTTATATAAAGAAGATTTCACAATAGTAGGAATTTATGATGAAGTAGAAACAGAATCGTCTTCTAGCTTTTTAAGTACTGGTAGCATGTTTGCTGATAGTATTGTATTACCGTTTTCAACCAATAAAGAATTGTCAGGTGAAAATAATGTCTTTAGAATAATGATTAATGCCAACGACCCTGCAAATGTTGATCAGGTAAAGGCTGATGCAGAAATGGTTTTGGAAAGTAATCATGGTAACGCAGATGATTTTAGCGTGATAACCGAAGAAGAATTACTGGGAGTTTTTGATAGCTTTTTTGGAATACTTACAACTGCTGTGGCGGGTATTGCCGCTATTTCTTTGGTGGTGGGTGGTATTGGTATTATGAATATCATGCTTGTCTCTGTCTCAGAAAGAACCAAAGAGATAGGCATTAGAAAATCTATTGGAGCCACATCTGTGAATGTACTCGGACAATTCTTAATTGAAGCTGTTTTGCTTAGTATCTTGGGTGGATTGATAGGTGTGGGAATATCATATTTAGCGGGTTGGGTTGTAGAAACCTATGCTAATTTGCCAACTCTAATAACTTGGGAGGCATTACTTTTGGCAGTTGGAGTCTCAGCTTTTGTGGGAGTTGTTTTTGGAATTTCTCCAGCCTATAAAGCAGCCAGAAAGAGCCCAATTGAAGCTCTTCGTCACGAATAACCCAGTCTTCGTCAAGTTTTACTTGGCTTCGCCGGGTTTTGAAATATAATAATTAATAATAGTATATATGGATTTCGATTTTTCAATAGGTGGCACAGCGACTTTGGGAGAGCGTGGTCAAGTTGTTATCCCAGCAGAAACTAGAAAACAAATGAAACTTAAAACTGGTGAAAAGCTGATTGTTTTTTGTCGATCAGGTGAAATGATTGGTCTAGTAAAGGCTAGCCAGGTTGATAAGATTTTAGAAAAAATGACTAGTAAAATTTCAGGTGGGTTAGATAATATGAAAAAAATGCAGAAAGAACTTAAAAAGAAAAAATAAGATGACAAACGCAATTGAGATAAAAAACTTAACTAAAAAATTTAAAAAATTTACAGCTGTTGATGATATATCCTTTAATGTAAAGAAGGGTGAAATATTTGCTTTTTTAGGACCTAATGGTGCTGGGAAAACTACGACTATTAAGATGATAACAACTTTACTTAAAAAATCATCGGGTGAGATTCTAGTTAATGACAAAAATCCCGAAAAGTTTAAAGATGAAGTTAGAAAAAGTTTTGGGGTTGTTTTTCAAGACACAACGCTCGATATTGAATTAACTGCTTATGAAAATATGTATTTTCATGCAGTTCTTTATAATATTCCTAAAAAACAAAGAAAAGAAAAAATTGAAAAATTACTTGAATTTGTTGAGTTGTTAGATAGGAGAAAAGATTATGTTAAAAAATTCTCTGGTGGTATGAAGCGAAGATTAGAAATAGCTAGAGGAATGTTGCATGTTCCGGAAATATTATTTTTAGATGAGCCAACTCTTGGTCTTGACCCGCAAACTAGAAATAAGATCTGGGAATTTGTAAAAAATCTTAAAGAAAAAAATAACGTGACGGTTTTTTTGACCAGCCATTATTTAGAGGAGGCAGAGGCTGTCGCTGATCATGTGGCTATCATCGATCATGGAAAAATAATATTTAATGGAACTCCTGATGAAGTTAAAGAAAAAACACAGACAGATACTTTAGAAAATGCATTTTTAGAATTAACAGGAAAAAGTATTCGTGATGAGTCGAGTAATACTGCCCATGAAACCATGAAAAAAATAATAAATAAATAATATGAGAGTAATATATATAATTTGGTTAAGACAGATAAAAAGATTTATTAGATCTTATTCTAGGATGGTGGCTTCTTTAGCTCAGCCATTACTATTTTTAATAGCTTTGGGGTATGGTTTTGGATCAATCTATGAACAGGCTGGGCAGGGAAGTTATATCCAGTTTTTAGCTCCAGGTATTATTGCAATGACAGTAATTTTTACAGCTACGTTTAATGGGGCTTCTTTAGTTTTTGATAAACAATTCGGTTTTATTAAAGAGACATTAGTCGCTCCAGTTTCTCGGGTTTCTATCATGTTAGGGCGAGCTTTGGGCGGGGCAACTGTAGCTTGTTTTCAGGGTATAGTTGTTTTCTTTTTGGCTATGTTATTTGGTTTTATGCCAGTAGATTGGAGTATTGCTCCCTTGGCGATTGTTTTCATATTTTTGTTAGCCTTATTATATTCATCATTAGGTACCTTGATTGGAACCTTTTTAAAAGACATGGAGGGTTTTCAATTGATTGTTAATTTTTTGATTATGCCTTCTTTCTTCTTATCGAGTGCGATGTTTTCGGTGAAAAACTTTCCTCCAGCAATTGAATGGGTAGCTCGTATAAACCCCCTAACTTATGGAATAGATGGCATGCGAGGAGCCTTTTCTACGGTTGTGGAATTTAGTTATGTTTTTGATATTTTGTATTTAGTTGCATTTGTGGTTATATTAACTTTTTTAGGAGCATGGTTTTTTAGAAAAATGCAAGTTTAGAAATTATTGACAAAAAGTTCGAATTATAAGACAATAACATAATTCGTTCTTTTTATTTAGTAAACATTTTTCCTGGAAAGGGGGAAGATTATATGAAGTGGCCAAAAAGTATTACCATTATTAGACACGGACTCTCAGATTATAACAGGTTAAAGGGCCTGAAATCTGAAAGTGATTTGTATAAAGCTTTTCGAAAAGCTTTTGAAGAAAACCCATTCACTGAAGAGTGTCGTGATTTAGCTCAGGTCGTGGCCGAAGAGTTCTCTCTTGGTTACGGTGATTATGAGACTCCGTTAGCTGAATCGGGAATTCCTGATATTGTTCAGGTAGGAAAGAATTTACCAGATCATATTGGTTTTCCAGATGTCGTGGTTTGTTCGCCATATTTCCGCACCAAAGAAACTTTGAAAAATCTGGCAGTTGGTTGGCCGAAGTTACAGAGCATGATAGATAAGGTTTATTATGATCCACGAGTTCGTGAAAAAGAACATGGCTTGGCTAATCTTTATAATGATTGGAGGGTCATGCAGGCGCTTCATCCTGAGCAGAACAGGCTATATCAGGTTTTAGGACCTTATTGGTATCGTTATCCCCAGGGTGAGTCAATGCAGGACGTTCGGGATCGAATCCAATCTTGGACTGCGACTCTGATTCGAGAGTTTGCGGGTCAAGAAATATTGGTGGTGACTCATCACCTAACCATTATTTCAATGTTGGCTAATTTTCAGAGGCTTTCTCCTGAACAATTCATCGATATTGATGAAAATGATAAACCCATAAATGTTGGAGTTACTGTATTTGAGGGGGATCCAAAGCAGGGAAACAATGGAAGGCTTATCCTCAAGGAGTATAACAAAAGATTGTACTAGAAAACATCAGGCGTGCTCAAAAGGCGTCTGTTTTTATTTGATTTAAAAAACCCAGAAGTGTGAGGGCGCGTTTCTGGGTTTGAGCCTAAATGGCTCTAAAGTCCAATTCTCCATCCTCCTGTATTACAATAAGGGGGGTTAGGGCGTGGTGGATTTCTTTATTATTTTGCCAAGCGATAACGTCGGCAATCGGGGATGGGATCATGATAATGCCATTTCCTTCGAATGATTTAAAAATTTCTTGAAGGATGATTAGAACTTTTTCGCTCACGCCGTTATGATTTAAGGACGTTAGGCTAAGAGTATTGTGTTTGAAAAAGTTAGAGACTTCTAGGCATTCAGGTGTGGTGCCTATGGATAGTTTTTTATTTTTATGAAGTCTTAAAGCTTTTAAGACTCTTTTAAATATTTCTTCCATTTTTTTGTTAACCCCAAAACCTGGAAAGATTGAGGAATTAATAATCACCGGCCTATTGTTTAGCTTTGGAAAAAGCTTTTTCAGCTGTATGATCCTGAAGTCAATTTCTTGTTCGCCTGCTTTAGGGGAAAAAGAAAAGATTAATAACGATTTTTTCATGGATTCCCCCCTTAATGTGCGTTTATAATAGATTTTTAGTATATCAAAGATTCATTAAAAATCAATGAGCGTGTATATGAAATAAAAATCCCGTCAGACGCAGTTGCGTTGACGGGAAAGACAACAAGGAGTTGTCTATGATTTTTTGACGATCAGATCTTCAGGCATAATCGGGACTGCCTTGATGATTTGCTTGTTTTCAAGCGTAAACACGTATCCACCGAGGTAGTCAGAACCATTTTTGTCGATTTCAGCTCCGAAATTATGAGCCAATACATCAATCAACGGCATGTGTCCGAACATGAGTCCGGTTGATCCGACCATTTGGTCGAACATTCCGTGGAGTGCTTGAGTCATGTTGTCGACAAATTTGAAGAGTTGTGTTTCCTCAAGAGCCAATTCAAAGGCCTTGATATTGCCATGTTTCGGAACTAGCCTTTCAAATTCGTCTTTTCCGATCATTTCTACCATTTCTTGGCTTCCCATAGCCGAAACTACCGGATGCAAGTTTTCGGGGCAGGCGCAAGCGTTGGCCACGAGAAAGGCCAGCATTGACTGGGTAGTCCGACCGTAGTCGCTTCCCATCCAGATATCAGTGATTTTATCAACCCCAAAAGGGATTACTTTTATTGGCTCTTTATCATCGTTTAGAAAGGATTCGATCCCTTTTGTTGAGATGTTTTCACCAACTTTTTGGCCATGACGTAATAGTGCGATCGTAGCCATTTTATTGGCCTCCTTCTTAATTTGTAAAATGTTTA
>Ga0208904_1002187_pt1 | contig 12591 bp, 22 predicted proteins | sample AntAceMetag02UKB_FD_184774 | JGI IMG/M metagenome (GOLD analysis project Ga0208904, IMG submission 184774) | Saline lake microbial communities from Ace Lake, Antarctica - Antarctic Ace Lake Metagenome 02UKB (SPAdes) (version 2) | ecosystem: Environmental > Aquatic > Non-marine Saline and... | reverse complement strand
GATGATGACAATCAGGGCACATTTTGGGATATTGACATATTGATTGACACGTTTCGTGTAGCAAGAAGTATGCCAAAACACTTGGCACGCATCTTGCCCTTCCGGTAGATAATTTAATTACAAATAAATAAAAATAATGCTTGACTTATTTATTAGAGTAGCCGATACTTATTATTGAAAGGTGGTGATGTATAATGAAGAAGAAGAGTAAGATAAAAGATAGAAGAGATATTTTAAAGTTAACCTGTCAGGAGTGTGGCAATAAATTTTCCAGTGAACGTTTTAAAAAGTACTGTAACTGGAAATGTCAGCGCCAGGCTAATGCACGCTTTAGCAAAATTCGATATGATGAAATGCGTCGGGTTGTGTTAAAAGCAAAGGGGGTGATTGAATGAGTACAGTAATAGATATGTTAGGTATCAACAAAAAGATTGAGCAAGCGGTTGAAACACGTTTGCTTGATTGTTTTATGACACCTCTTGAGATAAAGAGTTTAATTAAGGCTGCAGTTGATTCGTACGCGGCCGACCTTTACAGCAACATGAAAAGTATTGAGGAGCAAAAATACAAACTGCTTGAGCTAGGTATTCAGATAAATAATTTAACAGCGCTTGTCAAGATTCTGCAAGAGGGAGGTGACAAATAGATGGTATTTTGTTATTGGTTTGATAAGAGCATGTGCAATACGATTCACATGGTTGATCGAGTTGTTTATAGTCCGGGCGATAAGATCGAAGTGAGAAGTTTTGAAGGTGGGTTTTTTGAATGGAAAACCTTAATTTTAGGTGTAAACTTTTCAAACTTTACAGTTACACTTACATAACCCAAAACGGAGGTAGTAAAAATGAAAAGATATATATGGAGTAAAGTTAGTTTAAACATCACGGCAGCGCTGTCCCTGGTGTTCTTTTTTACATGTTTAGTGTTCGCATTACCGGGAGTGACGGAAAAGCGCCTGGTTTGGGACCCTAACCAGGAAGAGGATTTAAAGTGTTACCGTGTTTATTTCCGGGCTGAGATAGAAGAGTATACAAATGACAGATATGACACAATTTTGGCTGGTATTGAAGAGTACTCTTTAGCTGATATACCATTTAACACTTACATGGTTTTAACGGCCCTTGACATAGCCGGTAATGAGAGCGAGTTCTCAAATGAGGTAGTATATGTCCCTTTCGATGTGGTTGCTCCTGCGGGGCCGTCAGGGGTACGGATCGAAGATGTAGAATAAGGTTAAGGTTCAAGACACTATAAACAATTTATGGGGGTAAAAATCATGGCATGGCAAAAAGCAAGTGAAGCGGTAAAGTTTGAATTCAAGAAGAAAGGTGATCGTTTAGAAGGGAAGTTGATTGATTGTAAACCTACCCAGTATGAGTCCAAGGTTTACAGTTTGATTGAGGCTGACGGGAAAGTATATTACTTTTTCGGTTGCTACAAGTTAGATTCGATGTTACCTACCCTGGTCGGTAAGTTTGTAGAGATCAAGTACAAGGGTAAGGCAAAAATCGGTAAAGGTCAAACTTTGCGCGACTATGAAATTTCTGTATGGTCAGATGAAGAAGGAAAAGCGCCCAAGGGTTTCGAAGATGATGTGCCTTTTTAGTTAGTAAGTACAAGATGTAGTATGCCAAAAATCCGGCGGTCTACTGTCAAAATTAGGTCATTGACAAGGCCGTCGGATTAGTTTAATAAGAGGAAGGGGGTGATGAAATGGGAGCGAATCAAAGGTATTCAGGAAGGATTCACAGTAAACGTCAATTAGGTAGAGCAGTGGAGCACGTCAAGGCCACTGCTATAGTTTTTTCTGAGATACAAGAGCGTTATATGGATGCTTCTCCTACAGTATCAGAAGGTTGTAGACACATGTTAGCAATAATGTCAATCATTGAAAACATGATAGGTGATTTAAAGGACAACTTATAATGGCAATAACGGCCATACAAGGTATTGCACGGCGTTTTATACCTGCAATGTTAAAGCAGGGGTTGTCGACAAGTGCCGGGTTACGTATGTTACAGGGTCAGGGGTTAGGTTATCGCAAGACGAAGTTTTTAACGGACTGGCGTGAATTTGCGGGTATTGAGCGAAAACGTGATCCTTTGCGTTCAATTCCAAAAAAGTATCGGCCCACTGAGTTCACTATTCAGCGCACGGAATTCGAACAGCGAGCAAAGTTTAATTACAATTTCGATGTTGAGGGGTATGATCTGATCCAACAAAAAGATGTGATTGAACAGATTACGGTAGCATCGGAAGAAATTTTAACGATGCAAGAGGCTGAGGAAGAGGCCCAGCGGTTAGCAGATCAATACAAAGTTGACATTGATATAGCAAAAATAATGCGTGATAGTGTCACGGTTAGGTCATAAGAGAATGAGTAGACAAGCTCACGTTTTAAAATCAGCGAATGGCAAGCGTTTACCCCGGCGTTTTATCTTCTTTGATAGTGAAACGGAAACCATAGATGATAAAGGCACGCAGCGATTAAAATTAATTGTTGCGTGTCTTTGGGTTATTGATCCAGTGAGTGGAGTTGAAAAACTTACCTGGTGTACTTATAAAACCGGAAAGGGTTTTTATGAGTGGCTCAGTAAAAATCTTATTACACAACACGCTACTCGGGTTATGAGTGCTAATGTATGGTTTGACTTCCGGGTATCCGGTTTATACACTTTGATGAAAAACGATAAGTGGGCCTGTGTAAGTTCGTTTAACAAAGGTCATGTTCTCATTTTTAAGTTCATCAAGGGCAATCAGCGATTGGAATTTGTTAATGTACAAAATTATTTCAATGTCCCGGTTAAAGTGATCGGTGATTCTTTTAAATTACCAAAATTGGACGTTGACTTTAAAACGGTTAGTGACGACGACTTATACATTTACTGTTGTCGTGATGTAGAGATAATTTATACCGCCATGAGAAAACTTTATTTATTTATTTTACAGAATAGACTTGGCAGCATGCCTTATACATTACCCGCCATTTCATATTCTATTTTTACTTATCGTTTTATGAAAAAACAAATTTGTGTGCACGACGACGATGATATATTACAACTTGAACGTTCTTCTTATTTTGGTGGTCGTTGTGAATGTTTTGAGATCGGCAAACTAAAGAGTCAAAAATATTATAAACTTGATATCAATTCGATGTACCCTTACGTTATGAAGGAAAATGACTATCCTTTAAAGCATGTAAAGACTGGTACAAATATTGATTCTAGAGTATTGGAAAAAACCGCAAGCAAATATTGTTATGTGGCAAAGTGTGAAGTTGAAACAAATAATCCGGTATATGCTTATAGGAAAGATAAGAAACTAATTTTTCCAGTAGGTTGTTTTACAACTTATTTAACTACACCATCATTGCTTTATGGTATTAGACACGGCCATGTTAAAGAAGTTTTAAAGGTTGCTTGTTATACCAAGGCAAATATATTTCACGACTTTGTAGAGTATTTTTATAATAAAAGATTGGAGTTTCGGTCCGATAAAAATCCGGCTTTTGCTTATGTATGCAAATTGATTTTAAATTCTTTATATGGAAAGTTCGGGCAGCGCACGTCAAGAGTTGTTTACGCTGGTAAAAATGGTAAAGCAAAAGATATACGTCGTCTAATTATTGATATTAAGACTCATAAGACTTCTATTCATCAGGTCTTTTTTGGTAGGGAAACAATCACGGCCCAGGGAGAAAATGAAGCTGTCAATTCTATGCCGGCTATTAGTGCCCATGTCACTGATTATGCACGGTTGTATCTCTGGAAACTAATAGAGGCTGCAGACATTAAAAATTGTTTTTACTGTGACACTGATTCACTAATTGTAAATGAAAATGGCCATAAAAAATTGCATAAATTATTGGATGTGGATCGGCTCGGATGGTTAAAGGTAGAAAAGGTAAGTGATAGTGTAGAAATAAGAGGTGCTAAAAATTATACTTTCGGTGATGATATAAAGATAAAAGGAATTCCCAAAAAGGCAAAGCGAAATAAAACCGGATCGTTTACTTATCCGGTGTTTCCTTCGATGGTAGGTGAATTAAGGAAAGGGATCAAAGAAGATTATAGGATTGAAACACAAACAAAAATATTGACTGGAATTTATGATAAAGGTATTGTCACAAAAAGCGGTAGAGTTAAGCCGTACAATTTAAAGACCGCCATACCCTAATATAAACAGCCTGAATTGTTTAGTTAATAAACTGTCAGGGTTTTTTAGGGAGTACGGCAGCTTTTGAAGGTAAAGGTTTTACTGGTGCTTTGGTTAAAACCTTTTTTATATTAGAAATACTTTTCTTTAATTTATCCAGATCGCTACTCATTTAAGTTGGCTCCTGCATAGCTTTTTTAATCAGCGCTACATACCATTCAAGATAATTACCTGTATATCCAAGTTTTTGTAATTCAAGACGGTAAACGTTTTCATTTATAATACCGCCACTAAAGAATGAGTCAAGGTCTTTTTTACTCGGCATTTTTAACTTGCTGAGTTTTTCACTATCCCATAGCGTCATTAAAGAATTTTGTTCAGCGCCACCAAGATCAAGTTTTCCAAGTTCATTAATTGCCTGGTTAGCAGAATAAGATCCAGCAAGATAAAACTTTTGAATACGTTTTAATTCCCTTGCTTTAATTTCTTTAACAGTTTGATAATCCTTTACAGAAATTAAAATACTAACTTCGTCGTCACTATATCCCAGGTCAAGCAGCATTTCTCTGCAAAGCCCCTGGTTAATAATAGCCTTATCATAAGCTGATAAAATTTCAGCTTTGGTTAAATCCCTGTCTTGTTCGGTATTTTGCATTTCAGTGAATTTAGTTAACCACTCTGCTTTTTCGTCGTCATATCCCAGGTCAAGGTAAGTTCTTAAAACTTGTTCACGGTCAATAATTCCCATTTTAAAGACACGTCGAACGTCAACTCTGGTCAATGGGTTATAAGATATAGCTTCCAGTTTATCACGCCACCAGGGCATTATATCGACAGCCATAAACAGTTTGTCAAGCTGCTCAGAAGTAATAACGTCACGGTGTAACATTTCAAATCCCTGCAAAATCGAAGGCAGCTCCCAATGTGATGCCCAGAAATGTTTTGCCCACTCTTCCGATAATCCTTGCTTGCCGGCATACTCAACAAATTGTCCAGGTAATTCATTTAACAGTCCGTACTCTGCTACATAGTCAGGATAAAACGCTTCTCTCACAGCCATACGAACAAGATCGGGATAGTTAGGGATTGGATAAAACAATAATTTTAGTTTATCTATTTCACCATCGGTAAAACCATATTTTTTATAACCGGCCCGAAGTTGTTCGTCTGTTATTTCTCCCCTTAAAAATAAATCTTTGTACTCTTCAGGTGAAGGTATTGATTTCGATGTTTTGAGTAAAGTATCAATGCGTTCTTCATTATAACCGTGTTTTGCCAGTTCGTCTCTTATCCTGGGTTCGTCGGTCGGGTCACGGAAAATTCCCAGGATCAAAGCCACCGGATCGGGTAATGTAGGTTTATACTGTTGATTCCAATAGTGAGTTGAAAGTTCGCTTGCCACGTTTGCGTGTTGACTGATATACTGCCAATAGTAATAATACACCAGGAAATAAGCACCGATATAAGATCCTTTGTCATTGTCGGTTACTATTTTATTTATTACAGTTTTAAACTCATCAGGAAAGCCCATGTCATTCATAGTTTTAGTGAGATTGTTTCTAAAATAATCAATTGCCCCCTCACCTATTTGATTTTCTACTACCTGAAATATAGTGGAAATAAGTGGTGTTGCGGTACTCACATCAATACTCCACCACTCCTGCCACATGGTAGTGAAAAATCCTTTAATTCGTTCAAAAAGGGATCCGGTCAGTTGTTCGCTTGGTGTGTCTCCATTTGACATGTCAATGTCCTTTTATTTTGGTGCCGATAGTAAAAATAATAGCACCAAGGGTTATTACAATTAAATGTATATCACCGCCCATTAAAATTTCACAACCTATTCCAAAACCTAAAAGTATTACACCGGAAAGTTGTATCACGTCACCCCACGTTTCACCCTTCATTTTCTTCCACTCCCATTTCAAAAGTATTGGCAATAAGCAATTGCATCAATTCATAAGTCACAACTTCTTCTCCCTCCGGCACATCAAGCAGAAAAGCTATGATTGCTTCTGGAGATTCAAAGGCTGCTACAAGAGTTGTTATAGATTCAAGAAACTCTACAGTCATAATATCGACAATTGGCTGCACGTCTTCACCAAGTCTGATATTAATTTCACCTATCTTTTCTAATGTATAATCAATTATATCAGTGGCGGTGTCAATTCCTACAATCCCGACTGTATATATTCGGTCATATAATGCCCGGTCTATTCCGGCTATTTCTTCTTCAAGTTCAAAAACACCTTCTCCTGCTTCGCCTGGGGGTCCTACTTCACCTGGTGGTCCAGGAGCGCCCGGCGCTCCTGGTGGGCCTGGCGGTCCTGGTGGGCCTGGTGGGCCAATTCCACCATCCATATCCACAATCATTTCTGTAATTATTGCCCGGATTTGTTTTTCATTTAAACCTGGTCCAAAATCAATACTATCAATTACTTCACGCACAATTTCCCGAACTCTTTTTTCACTTATTCCACCACCAGAAACTACAAGATCGGCCAGGTCGTTTAAAGCCTGCCAGATTTCAATTAATTCTTGATTGACATACGATTCAATCCATAGTTTAATTTGCTCTATAGCCTCTTCAACCGTTTCTTCCATTTTATCCTGGGGTTCTAACAGCCATTCAAAAAGAGTTAATATCTGATTAAAAAAGCCCCACTGCAATTGACCTACAGCCGTTTCAACTGCGGTCATTCTTTGTTCATAGGGTGCGGTACGGCGTTCGATTTCTGCGATAATCCTTGGTTCGATTTCAATTAAAACCATATCAATTATTTCTTCGATATTTCCTTCGATTAAATCCCTGATTTCGTCTGCGTTATCAATTATATATTGTAGAGCCTCTATAGTTCCCTCATCAAGATCCCCCAGGACTTCTTCAAGAGTGGCCAATCTCGGTTCGATATCATCATCAATTTTATTTTCCAGTTTCCCCACCAGGGAGATTGCCTTTTCCGCACGTTCATCAATTTTATATAAAAACCCTCCCTCTATCATTCTAAACTCTGTTGACTGGACGTTATAAGTCAAATCTAATAGTTTAGCTAAATGACCTAAAGCAGCATCTATTGGCTGGTCCCAATAAGTTATGGTATTTTGTATCTCCGGAAACACAGCTTCCCAAAATTCACTTAATACCCGAAGTGTTGATAAAAAACCCGCTGCTTCGTGCATTGCCTCATCAGGCGCAAACCCTTCTGCTTTGATTGCATTTTCATAATCGTTATAAAATATTTGTATGTCCTGAATGACCGAAGCAATCATATAAGACTCGGTTTCATCGTCAAACAGATTATTGATCGCTGTTATTTTTTCTATAACGGCCATGTTACATTTCCCTTTTAGAAACCCACTGTTGAAAGCCCACTATTGTTCGTAACCAATTACGTACTATGAGGGTTATTCCTTTTTTTATAGGTTCTGTAATAGTTAAAGATTTATAATACTCTTCAACTTGTTCTAATAATTGTTCAAGTCCTTTTGGAATAGGTGGTGGTGGTTCGGGGTCAGGTGGTGGTAAAGGTTCGGGGTCAGGTGATGGTAAAGGTTCGGGTTCAGGTGGTGTAGGCGGTCGGGGAGTAGGTTGTAGTGGCTCGGCATGACAGGTGTCACCATAAAAATAATAACCGTGAGCCCTACAGCCGTCTGAAGTTTTCCAATAGTCAGCCGGTTTAGTTATGTTTAAGGTAAGAAGAAAAGCCCCGGCGTTAATAACATCAATTCTGGATTGTCCGGTAAATTGTGGTTGTAGCCCCCCTAACCAAACCCACACTGTATTTTTATTTTCAACATTTATACCAAAATAATTATTTCCCTGTTGTATACCCCAGGAAATAACCTGGTTACAGGTTTTTTTATCAGTCGGTGATAACACTATTTTTATAGCACTCAAAACAGTACCAAAATGTGACCAGGTTTCAACTAACATCTTTAAAAACTCCATCCATTGTCTGATTTAATTGTAAACTCAGGCAATAAATTATATCGTTTACAATAGCCATTACATCCAGTAACCAAGCGTCAAGCGGTTGCTCCCGATTCATATATCGTTTTAAATCATCGGTCATAGTTTACCTACTTTGTGTACTCTTCTAACATACGTGTCCTGATTGTAGTTGACTTTTTAAACCTTTCTTCAAGATCGCCTATGTCAAGGCCAACAAGTTTTGCCCGACGGATTTCTTCTTCCAGCCATTCAATATCTTCTTGCAGTCCTTCCAGGCGTGTTACTTGTTCAGTCGTTAATTTGATCGGTGGTTTTTTTGCCATGTCCTTTACTCCCATTTAAGATTAATATTTAATAGTTAAATAACCTAATACTGTTGATATTGCCGACGTACCAGCAAGAGTGGCATTCCAATAGACAATAACTTTTTCGCCTTCATTATACCACACGCTACGATCGTTATAAACAAAGCTATTGGCTGCTCCGTAAGCGCTTCGTTGCCAATAGTATTTTGTTGCACCTAATTGCAATCCCATCCAACAGGTATTAGGATCAACATGCCAGGAGGTACATTCTATCACTTCAAGATAAAACATCCTATCAGCCGGTACAGTATAAACAAGCTGAGTATAATTAGGAGCGCCCACATTTTGATCGGTTTTAACTACTCTTACAACCTCACACACGGCGCTAAGATCGCCCAAAGCCGGGGTTCTTTTTTGTGTCTCAGTGTTAAAAAGCGTGCCTGCCAATAGCGGAGAAACTTTTATACTCGTAAGTGGCGCTGATTCTGTGACCGGAATATTCTCAGCCGGGTTAACCGGCCTTATCCCTACCCACTTTGATTGATCATTTTCGGGCATTGTGTTTCCTTTCTATATAATTAATTGTTAAGGGTGTAAAACCTTATACCAAACCATACCGCCACCGTTTCCGGCATGTGCAATCTCATAAGACACATCAATCACTAAACTGGTATTGAAAACCATAGCCCATTGTTCATCATAAAACAATCTATATTTATCATCAATAGCATCGTATCTTGAAACGCCCATTTTCGGCCAGCAACTTTGTGTGCTCCACAACCCCAGGTCAACTAAGTTAGCAGCGTGCATAAGAAATATTACCACACCGTCAAGAGTCACTCTACAATATAAACAAGGATCACTGGAAGTAAGCCATAAATATCCAAAGCTGCCAGCGCCGTTATAGGTCACTACGTTTTGCCATGCCGGCCACACCGGCATAACTGCTAAAGGTAATAAGTCTATAACATTATCATAACGGCAATGCTCCTGATATATTCTATCAGTAAAATCCGGGCTGCCTCTTGGCATAATAAATCCCTCCCTTATATTGGTCTTGAAAGTTTTGTATATTTCATAACTTCACCGATAACCTTGTGCAATATTTCTTTAGCCGGCACAAGCTGAATTCTTACCGTTATAGTATGGTTATAAGTATCGTCGGTATTCCAGCCATAAAATTCTAACTGATAAGGTGTTTCTTTAATCTCATATTCATCACTTGAAATGATCGTTTCTCCATTACCTATATATTGATACTCTGGATTTTTTGGATACACCTGATGCAAGGCCTGGTTAATATGAACATATACTAACCCACAGCAACCGGCCGGAAACATAATTTCGCATCTAACAATTGTGCCCTTTTCAAGATACAATACAGCTTTCGTTTTGGTGGCCTCAGTCTTATCGGCAGCTAAAGTAAAATTCCATGCGTAATACATAAATAACCTCTATGTTGGAATTGTGTACTCGTCATCACGAAAACGTAATATCTGAAAATTGGCTGCTATCTCGTCACCGACAGCGTTTGGGGTGATTGCAAAGCCACACTCTTCACCATCTTTTAAATATACGTCGGTGGCCCACCTTTGCACTGTCCCGGCGTTTATGGTTGCTGTATAATTTAACCGGCATATGTGCCCTCTTTGTCTCATTAGCTTATATCCCAATGTGTAATTCGCTTGTGATGGATTATAAAGACACACACTATGCACAATAACAACTTCCCCCGGTCTTGCCTTTACCGGAAACAAACAGTTTTCATCGGCTGCAAGAAAATAATGATAATGCTCTGTATTTAACTGCTCTGATTTTAATTTGATCGGCATTTTATTTTCCTCATTTTCTTATAAAGAGTTAAGATAAAAAAGCAGCTTTAACCAGGGATCGCTTAACCCTTCCAGTAAAGCGATATAATTAAAACTGCTTTCTGTCCACCTGTTAAACGGAAGGGTTTAGTTAGTAGTTTCTTTTTTGCTGTAAAACGATTCCGGCAGTTTGACCGGCTACCGCAAGCTGTTCAATCATTAATCGTACACTCATGTACGATGTAGGATCAAACCACTCTTCCGGGTCTTGGAGATTACCAAAACGATATGGTTCGCAAAAACCAAAATTCGAGCCGTGTACCGTGCCTACTACAGCGTTTAAATTACCTACCGCAGCGCCCGCTCCATTACCCCATTGAACCACTCCTGATGCCATACCATAAGGTAGTGCTATCTGAGCATTGTTATTGGATAGCGCTGTTGTGCCGTGTGTCCAGCCAAAATAATGGTAACTGGTAAGCGGTAAAGCTGCATTATCACCCATGCTTTGAGATTGCATATGCATCGATGGATAGATACCAAAATTTTCTTCCGATAGATGTCGTCCCCTCATGTTCATCGGGACAAACTTATCAATATCACATGATATTTTATATCGGTCGAAAACCTGCCACATTGAATAGCCGGGGTAATACAACCGGGCCATCATAAAACGCCATGAATAATCCCTTGGCATGTCAATCGTTTCAGTTGCACCGATAACAGTCAACCACTCATACACCTGCTTGGTCATTAAAAATCCTTCCGGCTGTCGAACAGGATTCTCACACACCATAGCAATGACACTTATGAATTGACTATTGGCTACATAATCACCGGCAGCTACAGGGAAATTGTAAGTAATCTTTAGTTGCGGGTTTACGAACTTTTTGGGATCAAGCATAAATTGCTGATCGCTTGTATCCCTTGAAAACCATAAACAACATTGTACGTTCGATGTATCAAGACTACAATCCCATTGATTCGCCCATGGCATTTCATGCCCGGAATAGACGTGTTGTGCCAGCGCCTCAAACAGGTCGGTAGAATATAAAACATCTGAACCATCACAAATTTCAATCTTACTCACACAGTCTGGAAGTCGATTGCCATTACAACCGGCTGCATAATCCGTCAATGCTTCAAACCGTAATTTGATAAACATTATAGGGTCACTTAAATCGAGATTCCAGATTCTTGTAGCTGTAACACCTAACTGTTCTCTATCACTTAAATAAACTTCTCTTAGTCTCATATTTGTTCACCTCCCTTCATTAATGTCTTTTGCTACTTTTTAAAACTGAATTTAGACATACCTCTGACGAAGGTAGACATGCGATTAATAGAGTCCTCCAAAGTCAAGTCCGGCATTGACTTGATCTTTGCCACTTCACTGTCAATGTGTGGTAGCAATTGAGTGTAAAACTTTTCTACCTTTACAGCCGATGCGTCGATACCCGCTGCTACCCTGGGAAGTCCTTTAGTGGTAACTTTTTCCTTCCACTCTTCCAATGATACCGCTTTTAAACCAGCAGCCCATTTACCGGAGTCAATGGCAGCGTTTATCTTTGCCTTCATCTTATCCTGCTTATTAGCAGCAGCTGCGGTAGGACTTGCGGTCACTCGCTCTATTCCCTGTCGCATATCTTCAATAGAGGCTTTTAACCGGGTCGCATGTTTTTCTTGCGCTTCTTTCGCTGTGAGTTTACTCATGTTAGAATCACCTCCCTTTTAACTAACTGTATTTTGCTGCTTGTTAAACCTTGCCTTTTGCGTGTGTCTTATACTCCTGTTTTGCTAACAGATCAACCAGGTTGCCTTCTATCGAACTTAAAGCACTTACCCCACAGGATAGGTAGTCCCAAAGGTCAATCGTCTCTCCTGAAGCCTTCTTGTCCTTTATACACTGACCGGTTGCCCCTAACCATATTAGACCGAGCTTAATATAAGGGTAATAAGTACCTATAGACACAATAATTACCTCCCTATCTGATGGGTTAATGGTTTTACCCCATTGTTACATAAGTGACAATTTTTGTCAAGCAAAGTGACAATTTTTGTCAGTGCATACTTTATTTTTTGTAAACTATTGTTTTATTTACATTTTTATTGTCAGCCAGAGTGACAATTTACGCCCTACTACTCCCCTACTCTCAGATATACTTAAATATACTCAACTATACAACAGACCAAAACACCAGGCATAAAAATTGCTTTGAATTGAGAATTTTTCCTTTGACCCTTTGCATTTTGCATGCCAACTTTTTTAAGTCAAGGTTTTGACATAAGCAATTTCCATACCAATAATGCGTCAAATTATGTCATAACATCTGTCAAATTCGTAACATGTGCCCTGATTGTCATCATC
>Ga0208904_1002185_pt1 | contig 12593 bp, 9 predicted proteins | sample AntAceMetag02UKB_FD_184774 | JGI IMG/M metagenome (GOLD analysis project Ga0208904, IMG submission 184774) | Saline lake microbial communities from Ace Lake, Antarctica - Antarctic Ace Lake Metagenome 02UKB (SPAdes) (version 2) | ecosystem: Environmental > Aquatic > Non-marine Saline and Alkaline... | reverse complement strand
TGTAAAACTAATATGTGAGGAAAAAATCTCTATGTACGTCAATCATATTTGTAAGTAATACACAGTCTGTTTGGATTGATATATTAAAAAATTTCAGCAACTTAAACTAGAACTCTAAACTGTCGAGTTAAAAAGACTGAAGAAAGATTATGGTAAAAACATGGCATTTTATCAAATAAACTTTGAGATGAATAAAAAAACTTCTAATTATTATAATATTGGTAGGGTGCCGACAATCCTTATCTTCAGGTATGGAACCCCCATTGATCGGATCAGTGGGACTATTTCTGAAACTGAATTGGTATCAAGGTTTCACGAGATGATGTTGACGCCGTTGAATTCTGACTAAGAATTTGAGCATAATTACCGCTTACAGTGGCAATAAAGATTTGACTACCATATTGGATGTTTGCACCATCACTAATGAACAATCCTGCTTTTTTGATTTGTGGGATTTTTATCATCAATAAAAAATGAATGAGAAAGGTCATGTCCTGGTTGTGGATGATGATATCAGCCTGAGAGAAACGTTTGAAGCGTTTCTGATGAATGATGGATATCACGTCACAACTGCTGACAACTACGAATCCACCCTCCAGTGCCTTGAGCGGAACTGTTTTGATGTCATCTTTGCTGATATCTGCCTCGGAGGCCAAACAGGTATCGAAATTCTGAGTGAAATCAAAAGAAGGGGCGTTGACTGTCCGGTGATCATGATTACCGGATATCCGGACGTGCAAAGCGCCAAGGCAGCTGTACATCTGCATACTTTTGACTATCTTTCCAAACCCGTCCTGCGCCAACCCCTCCTGGAAGCCACGCAGCGAGCCATCCAGCACAAACGTGAATTCCAACAAAAAGAACAGATCTGCTGCCTTTATGATGACCTTCAAACAACGGCTCAAAGAGGCATCCTCACCGTAAACAGTCACATGCAGGTCACTTTTGCCAATGATGCCATCAAACAGTTTTTAAAACAAGAGCCATCTGAATTAATCGGAAAACCACTGGTATCCTGCCTTGAGAAAACAAAGAGAATCTGTCAGCCATTGTTGGAGCGGTGTTTCCAGGAAAAAGACGCCACGAAACCGTTGCGGACCATTTGGACAGCCAGTTCCGGGGAAAAGCAGACCGTTATGATGACCGCAAAACGTCTGTCTAACTCAAAAAAAAGCAACTTCGGAGCGGTACTCTTCTTTGACGAAATCGAGGAACCGGACAAACCAATCGCTTTAAAAACGAACGAAAGCACATCCTTTCATGGTGTCGTCGGCAGAAATCACAAGATGTTTAAGATATATGCCATCATGACGGCGCTGGCCCGAACGGACTCCACCGTCCTGATCAGTGGTGAAACCGGCACCGGTAAAGGCCGGGTGGCAGAGACCCTGCATGAGACCAGTCCCTGGTCAAAAAATCCCCTGGTGACGGTAACCTGCTCCGCCCTCTCGGAATCATTGCTTGAAAGCGAACTGTTCGGACACGTCCAGGGAGCTTTTACCGGGGCTATCCGAGACAAAATCGGCCGGGTTCAAATGGCTGAAGGCGGCACCCTGTTTCTGGACGAGATAGGCGACATTTCTCCTGCGATTCAGGTAAAGCTGTTAAGGCTCATCGAGGAAAAGAAATTCGAGCGAGTGGGGGACCCCAGTCCCATGATCGCAAATATCCGTATTATCGCAGCCACCAACCATCGGCTGATGCAGCTAGTCAAGAAGGGTCAGTTCCGCGCCGACCTCTACTACCGACTCAAAGTCATGGAACTGGTCATGCCCCCCTTGCGGGATCGAGTGGATGATATTCCGCTGTTGTGCGACCATTTCAGAAAACATTTCAATCATAAGCTCCAAAAGCGAATCATCCCCTTTTCCCCTTTAACCATGGATATCTTTAATGCATATGACTGGCCTGGCAATGTCAGGCAATTAAAACATGCCATTGAGCATGCATTCATTCTCGCTGAAGGAGATGAAATCAACCCGGGACATCTTCCTCCAGAGATGATTCCGGACTTTTCTCCTGTGGCTGATCCGGCTTGTCTGAAACCCTCTCACCTGAATGAAACCAATATTCGCCAGGCACTGCGCCAAAGTGGCTGGAATAAAAGCAAAGCCGCGCGACTGCTTGGTATGGGACGTCAGACCCTCTATCGCAAAATGTGCTCATTCGGTATTGCCGAATCCGATTCTACTTAAAAAATCCCCCCAATATCACATCAAATGGGTGTAGAGGGTTTAGAAGCGCTTGCATTTCATGTATACAAGGATACCGTGAATGTCGCTACGAATCCTGCAACTGTTTCTCATAAGCAGATCTATGACTTGCTTGTTGAAATCTACGACTAGTTCCCACTGCTAAAAGCAGTAGGTATTGACAATTTACCTGCTGTTTGACCTTTCCCCTGTGCTCAAGCCTAATTCCATATCTAAACCTGAATTGGTACTGATTCACTTTAAATACATTCTTCGCATAGTGTATGGTAAAATTATCCACTAACTATTCACTAAGAATGCAATTTGCCCATATTGAATGCCCTCCTTTCTTCTCCTGAACATTGCAAGGATTTTCCTTGCGATATACAAGCCATTTTGACAAATATCAAACAATATTATAGATGGATACCCTGTAAATTGATACTGAGAGTCTATCTATAAAGTTCAAAAGAAACTCAAAAATAGAAAATAGCCTCTAAAAAAGGAATTCAAATTACGGCTTGACGACTAGGTCAGACTGTTTTACGGTTTCCAATAATTTTAGTGAAATATGTTTATTATTAGGAGCTCTGGCATGATAGATCAAACTCAACTTAAATATGGCCTTTTTGCGGATGCCCCCGACCTGCTGGATATTCTGCCGGCTTTGGGAAAATTAAAAACAAAGGTTCCATCGTATATTCAGAGAGCTGAAAATGCTCAAAAGATAGCAAGAAAGTTTGCTAGAAATGAGATCTTTCCTAAGGTTCTGGAAACTGATTCAAAATGTGGCAAAGATCCCAAATATGTGGACTGGGATCTTTGGAAAAAGGCAAACAAGGCAAAACTGACTATCAGCCCTATTCCTGAAAAGATGGGGGGCCTTGGTTGGAGTGCTTTGGATAATGCAACTCTAATAGAAGAAATTGCCAGTGTTTGTCTGGCCAGTGCAAGCAATATTACATTTAATACGTTTGGGTTGCTTGGGGCATTGGTGGAATGTCAGACAGGGCTTGTAGTTCGAATTATCAGGGAGATGGTTGAAGCACAAAAACAAGAAAAACCACTATTTTGGTCCTGGGCCATCACTGAGCCAAGCGCGGGCACAGACATGGAAGATCCAGAAGCAATGGGTACCATGAGACCGTCCACAGACGCAAAAAAGGTTTCAGGTGGATATCTGCTTAATGGCACCAAATGCTTTATCACAAACGGTAGTCTGGCCGACTATGTCATAGCCACCATTCCGATGGATAGAGTGAATCCGCGTGAATCAATGGCAACCTTTCTTGTTCCAGCAACTGCGAATGGTTTTAAGGTTGGTAGGATTGAAAGGAAATGCGGGCAGAAAGCAAGTCAGACCGCAGAGCTTTATTTTGATAATGTGTTTGTTCCTGATGAAAATTTGATGGAGCCACCAGGGCGGGGGCTAAGACATACAAGAGAGATATTATCAATTACAAGAGGTTTTATAGGGCTGGCAGGATTAGGACTGGCAAGGGGAACTCTCGAAAGGTGTGTTCAGTTTGCTTATCACAAGCAAGTGAAGGGCCACCGCCTGATTGATGACGATTGGGTGCAGATGGCTATTGCTGATATGTTGAAAGATATTATGGCTGTTCGTGGGTCATGTTATAACTTCGCTATTGCGCTTGATACCTATCATGCCTGGAGTTTGTTCGATAAAGTCCCAGTTAAAGCTTCTCTGGCTGTCCTTCCTGAGAAAGTGTTGCTCAGTGAATCGCTGCAGGCACTCACGGGAACAAGGGTTATTAGTGAAATTGGGAGCAAGTATAAAAAAAAGATTGTATCTAACATTGTATATCAAATGACTTGAAATCACATTATTATGATTCTTTTTCACATGTACGTCATTATTAATTTCTGGCTAGTCTGCAAATAGAATAGCAAGAGATAAATAGAATGCGTCATCTGTAGTCGGCCCATACTTAAAGCTGAGATCACTTGTGATGAGATAAGAAACACAAGGAGATACTGAATACCAAATGATGAACCGGTATGACATGCGATAATGAATGGAACGAGGCTCTCGGTTCTCTGAACGTTCGGAGGGGCGCCCCATCCGGGGCAAGCGGGTTGATCTCTGCCTGGAATGGTTGATTGGTTAGAGAAAGCGAAAATCAGGCCTAAGACAAAGCAAACCTATTCACCCGATTGCTATCATTTTATTAAATAGCATTCGGTTTTTTAATCAACTGGACATTAAGGACTTTTCCAATATACAAGGGACAGACAAAATAGAGAGTTTTATATGACGAGGTTCCCAGTCTTCACTAAAACAAATTCACAACATTTCTTGAGGAGATCAAATGGAAATAAAAACTGGTGGTCAGGCGGCTGCACAGGCGTTGATCGCGCATGGCATTGATACAATATTCACCTTAAGCGGCGGACATCTTAACCCAATTTATGTCAATCTTGAAGATTCCGACATTCGCTATTTTGATACCCGGCACGAGCAGGCTGCTGTCTGGATGGCGGAAGCGTATGGCCGTTTCAAACGCAAGCCCGGAGTTGCCCTGGTAACGGCTGGACCAGGTTTCACCAACGCTCTGACTCCTATTGCCAGTGCCATGATGGCCGCAACTCCCTTGGTTTTGATCTCAGGGTGTGTTGGGTTGAACATGGTGGAAAAACTTGATCTTCAAGACATGCGGCAGCTGCCCGTGATTGAGCCGATGGTGAAAAAAGCCTTTGTCTGTCATAAGCCGGAACGTGTGGGAGAGTTTATTGACATGGCGCTTAGGGAAGCAGCCAGCGGTCGTCCCGGACCCGTTTATTTAGAGTTGCCGGTTGATGTCTTGAACGGCGCACCAGGCGATCCTAACGCTGTTAAGATTCCTGTGACAAAGGTTGAATCGCGGATTGTGGACCATGTCAAAGTAAACCAACTGGCAGAGCTGATCGCCGGGGCGAAAAAGCCGGTCCTTGTTGCTGGAAGTGGCGCCTGGTATTCTGATGCCGGAGCAGTGCTGACCGAGCTTGTCGACAAAACACACATTCCGATATTCACAGCCTCCAACGGTCGTGGCGTGGTATCCGATCTGCATCCAAACTGTTTCAGTGGCATGTCCCCGATTCGACCGGGTGCCTCCATACACGCGAGTTTTGGGACGGATCTCTATATCCTCCTTGGATTCCGGATAAACCTTTTTTCCATGTTTGGGGACACGATCAACCCGGAAGCCAAACTGGTTCAGGTTGACATTCAACCTGAAGAGATCGGTCGTAACCGACGCATTGATCTACCGATTCACAGCGATATCAGAACTCTGGTCGAGGAGCTGAATCTAATTATCGATAAAAAAGGGAATGGTGAAACATTGAAGAAGCAGTTTGCCGGTTGGAATGATGAGCTGAAACAAGGTGAAGCTGAGACTCTGGCCCAATCCCAACCCTTATGGGAAAGTGATGCCAATCCGATTCATCCGCTCAGGCTTTCAAGGGAGATCGATAATTTTCTGGACCGGGATGATGATATTCTCGTCACCGATGGCGGGGATACGACGGTGTGGATGAACATGACGCGAACCATGCGTACAGCCGGTCATTTCCTGGAGTATGGACTTTTCGGTAGTCTGGGAGGCGGGTTGCCAAATGCGAATGCTGCAAAGCTTCTCTATCCAGAGAAACGGGTCCTGCTAGTCACAGGTGATGGTTCTATGGGATTTAATTTCATGGAGTATGAACGCGCCATCAAGCGAGGCTTGTCACACGTCACGGTGATTTCCAACGACCAGGGTTGGGGAATGATCCGTCACAGCCAGGTAGTTAAATTGGGTCACTCCATTGATAGTGTCACCCATCTTGGAAACGTTGAATACCATAAGTTTGTTGAAGCCATGGGCGGGGTAGGGTTCCTCGTAACTGAACCCGGGGATATTCGACCGGCTATTGAAGAAGCCTTTGCATCCGGTAAGACAGCCTGTGTGAACGTGATGGTTGACCCGGATGTGATCAGCCCGGGAAGTATGGCACTTGCTCAAGTGGGTGCTTATAAGATGTAAAAAAGTTTTCGGCAATGAATCCGGGGTTGAGAGCAGGATTCATTCCCTCGAAAAAGATCTGTCCAGATCTGATAGCGAACAGGTGCGGACACCATTCATCAGGATAAAGCCTTTGGAGCGATCCTGACCAGAATTCCCAGCAGGAGGAAAAATAGCATGAAAGCAGCGGTGTTCAGAAAAGGGCAGGGTCTAGTTGTCGAAGATCTTCCAATGCTTAAGATCGATGACGATCAGGTTTTGATCAAGGTGGCTAACACCGGATTTTGCGGTTCGGATCATTCGATCGTTGAGGACGGAGGGGCCGCGGACGGTACAGTGCTCGGGCATGAGATGGCAGGTACTGTTGCTGAGATTGGTGCCAGTGTCCAAGGCGTTCAAAAGGGAACCCGCGTCATTTTGCGGCCCACCTATTGTGATAGTTGCCCAGGGTGCCGGAACGGTCGCCCACAGCTGTGTTCAAACAACCGTCGCACTATTGGGGTCGGTGACCTCCCGGGTGGATTTGCGGAATTTGTCAAGGCATATCCGCAGATGCTGATTCCGATACCGGATAATGTAGATTCCCAGAGCGCTGCGTTGGCTGAAGCATATGCGGTCGGTCTGCACGCTATTGACCTGACGGGTGCCACGGGTGGCTCCGCCCTGGTCATCGGTGCGGGAACCATTGGCTTGACGGTGGTTAAGCTGCTGAAAGTCAGGGGGTTTAACCCGATCGTTGTTTCCGAACCGGTGGCAGAAAAGCGTGATTTGGCCCGAAAGTTCGGTGCGGATATCGTTCTGGATCCTTTGTCAGACAATTTGATGGCCGAGGCCTTTCAGATTAACAGCGGATGTGGCTTTTCATCTGTTTTTGAGTGTTCCGGTCTTAAATCCCAGCTGGCAGTTGCCATCGATCTGGCCGGTCCAGGTGGAAAGGTTTGTCTCCTGAGTGTTCTGCATGAAGATGTTTTGGTCAGCCCAATAAACCTGATGTTCAAGGAGGTTGAGCTGTATTCCTCTTACGGTAACACCCATGCTGAAAACATTGCGTGTCTGAAGTTAATATCTGAAGGCGTATTGGATCCGCTGCCGTTAATCACTGATTGGTGTACCCTGGACGAGCTTCCAGATGTGTATCGTGACCGTGTCAATACCGGTCAGGCGATCAAGGTAATGCTGAAAATCGGCAAAGAATTTTAGCCGGTTGGTAACGAAAGTAAGGGAGATATGTATGTCAGTGCAGTTCCAGCTACGATGCGAATACATGCATTGTATGGGTATTCATACTCAGGTTGTCTCAACCGTGGAGACGCAAGCGGAAGCCCTGGAATGGGTTGAACACCAGCGAATCGAATCTTGATTAAGTCGAAATCGCGATTTAGCGATCTGCCGAAGTCACTGGGAGTTGAACTGTTCCCAAACGGATTTTTTTTCAAACGCAAGTGAATATAGAGGGGGAGTATCAATGGCGACACCTTTTGACATGAGTTATTTTCTGGCATTGGGTTTTATTGGCGTCTGTATTTATTTTGGCGTTTTACTACGTGCCAGGATTCGGTTTTTTCAAAGATATCTGGTTCCATCATGCATGATCGGTGGGATAGCAGGGATGATCCTGATGAATATAAAGTTGATCCCGCTGGAAGTGGAACTATTCCAAACGATTGCCTACCACTTTTTTATTATTTCATTCATTTCCATTGGCTTGACGCCGCAGTTGAAGCAACCGGGGCAGAAGGGAAAAAACAAACAGGTGCTCCGGGGTGCAATCTGGATGGGATTGATGAACGGTGGCTCCATGGCGTCTCAGGCCTTAATTGGATGTCTTTTGTTCCTGATTTTCAGTGCAGTCGGGGTCAATTTTCCCCTGCAGTTCGCCCTGTTTCTACCGCTGGGTTTCACACAGGGGCCTGGTCAGGCACTGGCAATCGGTAAAGCGTGGGAAGCCGCCGGTCTGACCAATGCAATTACCATGGGGCTGGCATTTGCGGCGACCGGTTTTCTGTTTGCTTTCTTTGTCGGGATTCCCCTGATTAATTGGGGGATTCGACATGGCTTTTCTGCATTGGGAAAGGTTCAGCTGCCCTCTTTTTTCACCAGGGGAACCTACCATGAAAAGGAGCAGATTGAAACGCTGGGAACCCAGACAACCCACTCGGGCAATGTTGATTCACTTACCTTCCAGATTTGTGCTGTCGTAATCGTTTACATGTTGACATACGGTATATTTGCGTTAGTGAATAAGATCTTCGGAAAGCTTGATCCCGCCTTCTGGGGCTTTTTCTTTTTCTTCGGCCTTCTGGTCGGTATCCTGTTCAAGGTCATTATGGGCAAGACAGGCAGTGGCCATCTACTGGACAGAGTGTCCCAGATTCGAATCACTGGATTGAGTGTGGATATCCTGCTAACCGCTACCCTGATTTCAGTGAAGGCCGGTGTTGTTTGGGATTACATTATTCCCCTGATTATTGTCTGCCTGGTCGGTGGCATCTGGACGACTTGCTACGTGGTTTATTTTGGGCGTCGATCCGGAGAGATGGGATTTGAGCGGATGATCGTCCAATATGGTGTCAACACCGGAACGGTTTCAACCGGCCTCCTGCTACTTCGGGTGGTGGACCCAGAGTTCAAGACCACTGCTGCCCTGGAAACCGGCCTTTATTCACTGGCAGCCGCTCCGTTTATCGTAAGTGTCATGGTGGTTATCACTTTCGGTGCTAAATGGGGTTTGACGGTCTATCATCAGATCGGTATCTACCTGGGATTGTTTACACTGATCCTGGTGTTGATGAAATTGTTCGGTTTCTGGAAACAGCGGGTATGGTAGATTAAACTGTTCCAGAAATAACAACTGAATCGAGTGAGATAATGAGAGAAGAAATGAGTTGTGATCCCTTTAACCTCGAAAAAGCAGTCGGTCATTGTTAAATAATCCGGCAATAAAAACAAAAAACGAAGGAACTAAGATGTATGAAGAGATGAAGGGAAAAACAGCCCTGATTACAGGCTCCGGGAAACGAAACGGTATCGGGTTCGGCATTGCCGAGCGACTGGCATCAGAGGGCGTAAATGTCGTGATATCTGATCTAGTCATTCCCCGAAAGTCCGATGAGTATGTGACTTTTGGCACAATGGAGGGAATGGAAGAATTGGTAGCCGAGCTGGAGAAAAACTATTCGATTAAAGCAACCGCAGTAGGGTTAGACGTCTGCGACAGCGAATCGGTCAATGCAGCCATGAAAATGATTGAGGAAAAGTACGGCCAGCTGGACTACCTGTTCAACAATGCCGGTACCGCCATGGGAGCCGGAACACTGGTGCACGAATATGACGAAGCAGCCTGGATTAAAACGGTCGATGTTAACTTTCATGGTGTGTTTCGCGTCTCTAAGGCTGCTGTTAAGCTGATGAAAGGAGGCTCGAGCGCCATTGTCAATATCGCATCCAAAGCCGGAAAATCCCCTGCTCCATTGAACGGCGCATATGCAGCTTCCAAGGCAGCGGTGGTGATGTTGACCAAAGTGATGGCCCTGGAATTAGGACCGGAGAACGTTCGTGTCAATGCAGTTTGCCCAGGTTTTATCAAAACGGAACTGCAGGAGGGGAACATCGCCCTGAAAGCTATGCTGTGGGAGATTGACATCCCCGAAGCTGAAAAACGAATGTCGGACATGGTTCCGCTGAAGCGTATGGGAAGTATTCAGGAGGTGGCTGACTTGTGTACTTACCTGATTTCCGAACGATCCTCCTACATTACGGGACAGGCTCTGAATATCGGTGGTGGGTTGCTGACGGAGATCTGATCCGTTTCAAACCGCCCTATTAACTACATATTGCAGCGGTAACGATCCAGCAGATGCCTTTCACGGCGTGTTCTGAATCATTACCGCTGGGAAATTTTCATAAAACCCGGCTCGATCCGGTTTTCTGGCAGAAGATGAAGAGATGAATAAAGAACTATTTTCAAATGCCCGTTGGCATCACATTGCCATTTCTGTCTGTAACATGGAAGCAATGGTGGCATTTTACCGGGATATCCTGGGATTTGAAGTTGAATGGCAGCTAGACCATATTAAAGCTGAAATGATTGATACGATTGTCGGGCTCAAGGATGTTGATGTCCACATCGCCATGTTGATTGGGTATGGCACTCGGATCGAATTGTTCCAGTATCAGCAACCCCGAGGCAAAGAACAGTCGCACCGGCAGTGTGATTTAGGGTATACCCATATCTGCCTGCTGGTCGAGGATGCCGTAGCACTGCACGAGGCCTTGGTAGCAGAAGGAATTAGCTTTGTCTCCCCTCCCGTGAATCATCGCCCTGACGGCTTTTGTTGCTATATGCAGGATCCGGAAGGGAATGTCATTGAGCTGCTGACCCGTAAAGACCAACTGTAAAATGACAAACAAATGAAATGATGAGCGCTTTCTTTTCCAATATCAATGAAACTTTACTGAGTAACTCCTAATAAAAACAGGAGAGTAAAACGAGTAGCTTGTTGCCCGTCGCTAGAAAGCAGGATGGGCTGCTTCAATCGGCAGAACGGGTGTCCCTGTCAGGCGATAATGGGACCATCCAGGGTTTTACATCTGACCAAACGCCCAGGGATAGCTACTTTTTGCATTCCAGTCTATCATACATTTGTAGCATATTGTGATAGTCCCCATGAAGGGTGGCGTCTACCAGGAAGTCTTCACCTTTTATGATACGCAAGGCTTTTTCGACTTTTTCTCGTCCAAAGATGGTAAAGAGAGACGTTTCATACTCCTCCAAAACCAGATTTTCCTGGTCCATGCGGATCAATTCTGCGACGACATGTCCCAGCTTATTGGTGCCAAATTCCAGAGCCGCCAGAGCCTCCTCTGTGTTACCCAGGCTGAGATACATTTGAGCTCTGAACTCAAGCATCGTGAAATTGTGCTCGAAAATCACACCGATATATTTCTCCACATTGAGAGTATCTTCCAGAGAGTCAATCGCGTCCAGGATATCCTCACAATCATACTCCTTAAAATGTAAAACCATCTGTCGGATCCGTTTGCCGCTGTTTCTATTATTATAGACCAGGTCCTCAATCGGGTAGACTTCAGAAACCCCCGGGACAAGCATCTGACATGAATAAAACCCAAGATAGCGGTATTCCCGCAGATACATCGTTTTGCCCATCTGGGTCAAAATATCGGTCAGGTAGTCATATTCTGCTTCATTGCCCTCGCCCTGATAACGCCACGGCGTATAGGCGAAACTTTTTACGGTGGATAAAAACCTAAAACCCAGCTTTCCATTAGAGTCAATAAAATGGGACTCAAGATTAGAGCTGTCTGAGACAATGCCCATGTCAAAGGTCGGGACTTCAAAACCATCAAGATTTTCCAGGCCGCGGCCCTGCATCAATTCTGTCATCGTCCGTTCGAGAGAGACTTCCAGAATTGGATGCGCACCAAAGGAGACAAAAAGAGAAGCGTTCTCCGGATTGATCAATGAAATCGCTGTAACAGGGTACCTTCCCCCTAAAGAGGCATCCAGAACCTTTACGATATATCCTGCTTTCCGCAGTGCCAAGACATCACGATGCGGACGCTTAAAGGATTGTACGATGTCGTCGGGGAATTCAGGCAGGGCATATCCGTTTTTGATGGTCATAATTTTGACATACCGTTCGAAAATCTCACTCAGGGCTTGTACCTGGGCTTCATGGGGTGTATTCCCTGATGCCAGACCGTTACTGACGTATAGATTACTCAAAATATTGAGTGGAAAATATACTGTCTCCCCAGTCACTTGCTTTGTAAAAGGAAGGGCGACGACCCTGTCCTCATAATCACTATTAAAATCAACCAGGTCTTCATCATGCAGCTCTCCATCCGGATTATACAACAGGCGCAGTTCATCGTTGAGGTACCCGCCGCCATATTCGAAGGCGACCTCATCCGGATAGTACTTTCGATTTGCCAGGTGGAAGTCGATGAAGAAATTATTGGTCTGGAGCCGTTCAATGTACTCACCCAAGGCACTCGCCAGCGAGGCCTCCGATACGATCCCTTTTCCATTGGAGTAGATATGATCGGGGGCTTCAACAGAAGCAAGGTTCACAGAGTAGCAATTCTCCAGCGGGTGTTTTTCAGGTGAAGATGTCGTTTTGCAGCCAACATCTGCTAAAACCACTTGCATTCTGGCTATTGACTCTTCCAGTGGAGCGTTTTTGGATAAAATTTTCATATATTTTGGCTCTCATTTTGTTCAGACCCGCTTACCGGCTCCTGATGCGTCTGCCCAACTCCCTCCAACCATAATACTCAACTACGCTATTCAAGACCCGCTCCCCGGAAATACCGTGCAGCGGGCAATTCAGTTGTTTCTCAATCATAAATGGAACAATGTCCGCAGGGTTAT
>Ga0208904_1002181_pt1 | contig 12611 bp, 18 predicted proteins | sample AntAceMetag02UKB_FD_184774 | JGI IMG/M metagenome (GOLD analysis project Ga0208904, IMG submission 184774) | Saline lake microbial communities from Ace Lake, Antarctica - Antarctic Ace Lake Metagenome 02UKB (SPAdes) (version 2) | ecosystem: Environmental > Aquatic > Non-marine Saline and... | reverse complement strand
TAGATGAACCTGCCTTTAGTTGGGACAAAGCTATGAACTTTGATGGTGTTGATGATACAATAGACTTAGGGACAAACTTCGGACTTCCCGGAAATTCTTATAATTGGACTTATTCAGTTTGGTTTAAAGCCTCTGACTATTCATACAATCAACAAATTTTTGGAGATAAATATTCTTCCAAACTATTTTTAACTTTTGGGAGTTTATATTGTGTTGTTTCTGACAGTTCTTCAAGTATTGAAAGCTTAGCTTATATCCTCCCTGAGACAGATGTATATTACCATACTGCTATTACTAGCGACGGGACGACTTTGAAAATGTATGTAAACGGCGAAGTAGTTAGTAGTCGTTCTTTTGCGGGAGATATGCGAAATCAAACTGCAAACTATCAAATAGGCTCAAGATCAGGCGAGAACAATTATTTAAAAGGGTATGTTCAAGAACTTAGAGTTTACGACAGGGCTTTAACGCAAGATGAAATCTCAACTTTATATTTAGGATTAAAAAGAATTAATATTTATACAAATTCAACAGGTTCAGATTCACAATTACAAAATTGGACTATTCAAACTGCTTATGGTAATTATGTTACAACTTCAAACAATGCTACTTTAGATGTGCCTTATGGTGACATAAACGTAACTTTCACAAATGCAGAAGGCTTTTATAATAAAAATGTAACTTTAACTATTACAGATACAGATGATTACTACATTCAAATTCAAGATGCAACTCCTACTTTTATTATGAGTGATTACGCAACTGGTTTCACTTTTAAGCTAGAAGGAGAAAATACTTATAGTGAAGAACAAGTAATCTCAGGAGACATCACTTTAAACCTAACTGCTAACAATTACTATGCTAGTATATTAAATGGCTCTACTACTCTAGTTAATTACACAGTAACTATACCAAGTGGAACTAATAACATCAATCTATCTTCTTTCGACTTGAACGAGGTTTATTATTACGATCAACAAAACTCTAGCCCTATTGTAGGAAACAATATAACAATTACTTACCCTAACTCTAATGCTTTAACTTATGTGACTGATTCACTAGGAAGAGTTCAATTTCCAACTTACAATAACGAATCTATCCAAACTGGAAATTATACTATAACCTTCGATAGTTTAGATGGGTACGAAAGTCCTTTAAATTCAACTTATACCGCATCTAATTTAGCAGATTTACCTTTTAATGTAACTTACAATGTTTCAAGAGTTGGAATAAAAGTCAATATATTCTACAGAATTAATGGATCAGTATTTACTAATTTGGCAGATATATCTTTGCAAGGTGTTGGTAATGTTTCAACTAGCACAGGAACTTATACTTTTGATGGTATAAGTTTAGCTTCTGGGGATTATGTTCTACAAGCTTATAGTGATGGATATTTCACAGAGCAAAGAACTATTACCTTCGACAATCAGGAAAATATTTCCGTTAATTTTTACTTGTTAGAATCTAATTTAACTTCTGCAAATACATTAAAGGTTAATGTTGTAGATATTACTCAGTCCAAAGTAGACAACGCAGAAGTAAACTTACTAGAATATGATTCTACTACTTTATCTTACAAGAGTGTTAGCCAATGTTATACTGATGCAGATGGATTATGTAAATTTCTGATAGAATTAAATGATAAGACTTACAAATACACAGCTTCTAAGACTATTGATGGTTCTTTGCTAACTGCTTCTAGTGGTGATGAAGGGGTTATTTTTAGGGAGGACATAGCAGGTGGTTCTACAATAACTTTCTCAGAATTAGAAGTTACGTTAGTTCTACAGGACACAGAAACTTATACTTTCTTAGATTCCCATTATTTGAGATATAACGTCTCTGAAAACTTTAATGATACAACTAATATTTCAACTGTAAGCGTTGACTTCCAAACTACTGATGGATCAACTACTAAAGTTTGTGTTCAGTTCTTTAATACTGACACTAACCCAGATACTAGCGAGTTTGTGACTTGTGTTGAAAGTAATGCAGGAACAGTAACTCCTTTAGTGCCTTTTACTCTTAATAGGTCTAAGAATTATAGATTAGTAGCTTATCAAATTGGTTCTGATGGAAGTTCTACTAATTTAGATACTTTTTATTACAAATCAGATACTTCCTTACAAGCTAATTTAAAATTATATGCTATACTTAGCCCATTTATACTTTTCTTATGGATTGTTATTATAGCAGTTGCTATGTTTAGTGGTGTTTTACCTATACTGGTTGTGTTAGGTGTTATATTATCTATCGCAGAAGTTGTATTGTTCCCTAATTACATGATTGCTTCAGGAATGGTACTAAAATTAATTATACTTATGCAAATATTTTACTTTGGACGAAAGAAGGAGGACTTTGAATAATGGGAGATGCAATAACTAAACCTGAATATTGGTTGACAGCTTTAGGATTCATACTAATAATAAGTTATGCTTTACTATTATTTGGAAACAGCCTAAGCCAAAATGAGGAAATCACTTTAGATGCAGATAGTACGAATTATTTAGCTAATTACACTGCAAAGTTAGGTTCTTCAGGTATTACAGATAAAGCATTAGATGAATTAACTGAGGATGAAGCTAAAAATCCATTCACTAGAGCATTAGGCTCTATTAAGGAGTTTTTTGATGTGTTCGGAGTTTTAACACTACTCAGCAACATATTTACTGGGCTTTGGACTTTCTTATCTTTAACTTTCGCTTTACCTAGCTTCTTTATTGAAACTTTAGGTCTACCTTTAGGAAACTTTAAGTTTATAGTAAACATAATAGGAACTATTTTAAGTCTAGGGATTACAATATTAATAGCGAGGTTACTTAAATAATGGTTTTCACTAAAGCAGGAATAAATTTAACAGGATTGAACAATATTAGCCAGTTAGATTTAAACACATCATTTAGTCCTCCTGATATACTTTCTAACAGCGTTAGTACTCTAAATACTGATGGTGGAATCTGGGCTATTGCTATAATTCTAGTTGGAATATACATTATGATCCTTTGGGCTTTAGGGGAAACAAGTCCTTTAGCTAAGTTTAGATATTCTTACATGAGAGCTTCTTTATTAGCACTTTGCATTGTTAATCTTATTTCTATAACTATGATTAGCATAGGTTTAGTGTGGTCTTTTAGAATAGTTGGAATATTTGTAATTCTTAATATACTAAATACTATATTAGTGTTGGCTTTAGATAATTAGAAAACTATTTAAATGCTTAACCTAATATTCTTTTATGAAAGGATTAGGTGGTGGAATTATGAATATACTTTTTCTCCCTTTCAGTGCTTTCAAAAAGTTATTTTCTTTTGTAAGTGTTCCCTTTAAGTTTCTTTCTGAACAGATTGAGTTTGAGAAGAGTCACGAGAAACAAAGAAAGAATTTCTTTAGTGCAAAGAAGAGATCAAGAAGATTTAACAATGAGATAAACTAAAATGGAAGAGATTGTATTGAATAAACTTGAAAAAGAAATAATTGGAAAGATAAGAGAACATACTCAACATAATTTCATTGGTTACAAGAAGGAAGTAATTGAAAAACCAAATAATTCTAGGAGTGGTATTAAGAAAGGTAAAAAGTTCACTAATTCTTCAGGCGTTAAAGTAGATATTACTATGAAGAAGGAGAATGAGATGAAAGATTATATAAATAATCAGATATTAAACTATGAAAAGCAAAGACTAACTAGATACTTTCCTTTGATAGAGGAAGAAGTTAAAGAAAAGTTTGATGTTAATTTAAGTAGGGCTTACTTATGTAATATTAAGAAGAGGATAGAAAATGGATCTTAACAATGTTAACTCTGGATTAACTGGATTTAGTGGTATGTTAAACTCTTTTACAGGTTGGATTTCTAAAATGGCATCTTGGATGTTTACGTTTAAGAACATGATGTTTTTCTTTCTTATTGCAGGAATTATATTTATAGCATGGAAATTATTTGAGAATGACGTTAAAAGAAAGAGATACAACTACGGAAGAAGGAGAGAAGTTTAAGATGCCAAAAATAATTAAAATACCACAATACGCTAAAGTATCTGCAAAGAAAGGATTATCTAACAGAAAGAAAGGAACAATTAAGTTTACTTCTAAAGAGTCAAGAGACTTAGGGATTTATTCTGGGGAGTGTATTGCTAAAAAGATTTGCAATAATAAGTTTATAAATGAAAAAGACCTGAGAAAAGTTACAAGGTTCTACAAGAAGTTTAAAGATTCTAAGAGTAAGAAAACAGAAGAAGCATTATTACTTTGGGGTGGAAGGAAGTTCTGTAAATTGATGTATTCTATCTATTAAATAGAAAAATTTATATATTCGTTAAGTAATAGAAACTTATGGCTACTATGAGTTTCAAAGAATTTTCTAAAGGTAAGAAAGTTACCACCACTTATGGTAGTAAAAAAAGCCAAGAAAGAAGAAAGAAATCCTCTGATAGTTCTTCTTCATCATCTACTAAATCTTATGTTGATAAATCAGGAGTTATAAGAAACGAGGGTGGGACTGGATTTAATATTAATGATTTCAATAGGGCAGTTTCTTCAGGATTTAAAGGGAAATCAGGAGTAGCATCAGTCAAATTTGTAAGCAAAAATAAAGCACCATCAAAAACTTATTTTGGTTCAGTTGGAGGGAAATTCTATTCAGGATTAAGTAAACAAGAACTTTTAAATAATGAGTTAGATGTTGGAAGTAGAGCTAAAGTTAACTTTGGTAGAACCAATTTAATGAGTGGAAAAGGAACAAGTGCAGATATATTCAAAGCTCTAGGAACTAAACAAATAGATTTATCAAATAGAGATATGCTAATTGCAAGTAGAAAGTTAGCAGAACTTAACAATTTTAAGAAAGCTTTAGCTGAAGAAAAAAAAATTAAGGAAGAACGGATAAAATCTGCCGACTTTCTTACTTATGGAAAATTAGCCCAGATATTAGGTAAAGCTCCTAAAAGTAAAGCAAAAGTTAAGATTTTTACTAATCTGGAAGGTAAAGTCATAGGAATCCAAGATCCATTCACAAAAACATCCTATCGACTAAGTACTCCTAAAAATAAAAGCCAACTATTAAAAGAATTTGAAGCATTACAATTAGAAAAAGAATTTAATAATAAGGGAAGGGCATTAATAACTAAGCTAGAAGAAGTAAGAAAGAAAGGCTTTAAGGCTGAAAGAGAAAAAGCTATCAAAGAACAACCTAGACTAGATAAACTAGAAGCAAGATTTGATGCAATTAATAAAAGACTTAAAAAATCAGCAGATGCAAGAAAAACTTTCAAGAGTTATTCTGGGAAGGTTGTTGATGCTCTTATGTTTATTGGAAAGCTAAATCCTTTAACTAAATTAGTTCCTAAAAAAGCAGAAGCATATTCAAGAAGTTTCTTTAAAGAATTGTCTGCAATACCTTACGACTTCACTATTGGTGCAGGAAGGGGGTTAGCAGGATTAGTGGATCAAGTAGTTTTTCAAATTCAAGCAGTAGGAATTAAAGGGTATGCTAAAGAAGTTTCTAATCAGCTATTTAAAGGTGGTGCAGTTAAGTCTGTTGCTAGTTCTTTTGATCCTAGAAAACCTGAAGGTTTAGCTAACATAGTTATTACTTTAGCTATTGCTAAGTCTATTCAAAGTCAAAGAGTTAAAATAAGAGAAGTTAAATCTCTATCTAAACAAAAGAACTGGAAAGTTGGAGAAATCCTTAAAGATAACAAAGGAAATTATGCTATTAAAACTAAAGGTGGAAAGATATTCAAAGTTAAAACAAATGAAATCAATGCACTTCTAAAAGCAAACAAGAAAGGTTTTAGTATTAGGTCAGAGAAAACACAAGTTGCGAGAATAGTTAAGAAACAATTAAAAGGAAAGATTACAAGAGCAGAAGGTAAAGTTTTAACTAAAGCACAGCAAAAGAAAGTAGACTTAAGTATTACTAAAGAAGCTAACAAGATTGCAAGGAAAACAAGTTTAAATTTAGCTGAAAGAAAGGAGTTTGTAAATCTATATTCTAAGTTCAGGAAGAAACCGAGTTTAGCAAGTGCTAGAAAGTTAAGAAAGTTCGAGAGTAAAGTTTCTATAGACCAAATAGTGAGAAATATTGATAGTAAAATAGCTAGTAGATTAAAAATAAGACCTAAAGCTCCTAAAGTTAAAAAGGTAAAAACAAAGAAACCTTTAACTATTAAACAAAAAGTATCTAAGTTCAAAGGAAAAATAGAAAAGAAATTCAAAGTAGAGAAATCCAAAGCAGATGTTTCAGCTAGAAAGAATGGATTTAAAGATGCAAAAGAGCAAGTTACTTATGAAAGAGCATTTACTGATTACAAAACTGGAAATTTAAATGCAGGAAAAACTTTATCTAAGATTGAAAAAGTTATGAGAAGTAGAAAGACTGCTAGGTCTAAATTAGCTTCCAAGAGATACGAAACTTTAAGGAAAGATGTTTTAATTGAAGCTAAACAATTTCTTAAAGAAGGAAGAATTAAGATTAAAAACAAACAGTATGCTAGAGTTAAAGCACCTAGAAAAACCATGTCTAAAGCAAGAGCTGAAGCTATGGCTATCCAAATAACTCAAAGATATAAAAGAATTGAAAATAGTAGAATAAATAAACAAGCTAAAGAAGTACTAAAGGAAATAATTAAAGGAGAAACTATTGAAATTCAAAATCCTCAATTACTTTCAGCAATTAAAAGATTACTTAACAAGCAAAAGCTATCTACAATAAGTAAAGAAAGAAGATTATTAATGCAAAAAGGGTTAGTTAAAGGTAAGACTCCAAAATCTAGTTTAGGCAAGGCTACAATAAAAAAATTAAAAGCAAAATCTAAAATAAAAACTAAAATAGATAGACTTGCTAGAAAAAGAGAATCTAAAAAATTTTTTGGAGATGCAAAAACTAGGAAAGTCCAAAGAAAACAAATTGTTGCAGAATTGGAGAAATTAAAACCAAAAACTTTGAAAGATTCTACTACTTCTTATAGAGTAGCGACTAAAGATATTGCTAGAGGATTTGTTGAATTCAGAGGAAGTAAAATCAGACAACTTAAATTTCAAAACTCTAACTGGAAAGTTTACAAAAAGAACACTGCAGGTAGATATGTACTTTCAGGGAAAGAAACAGGAGAATTATCCAAACTAATAGCTAACAAAATTCAAGGACTTTCAACTTCTAAACCAATCTTAGGAATACCTAAGTCTATCAAAAGATTATATAAAAGACAAACTCCTACTGGAAGTTTTGCTAGGAAAGTCCAAAGAAAACAAATTGTTGCAAGAGAGAAAAAAATAATTGAAGGATTATCTAAAGGAGATCCTAAATTTACTGAAAGATATTCTATATATATTGATGAAAAAGGTGTAGTCTCTTTTATTCCTAAATCTATTATTCCTAAAAAGAGCAGACCAATTTATGCTTCTAAAATAATTAAAAAATCTAAATTACCTAAAAACATAGTTGAAACTAAAGTAGATGGAACTATTCAGATACTAAAAACAAAAAAATTAACTAAATCCAAAATAAATCCTTTAGAACAAATAGGTGTGAAAAAAGCAGAATTAGAAAGATTATGGAGACAAATAAATAAGAAAAGAAAAATAAAAACTAAATATCAACAAACTACCCTTAAAACAATAAAAAAAGTAAAACCAGTAAAAAGAACAATTAAAAGAACCCCAAAACTTAAAGTTAAGACTAAGTTAAAAGTATTACAAGGTAGGAATACTATGACTGCAATAGCCTTAGTTGGTGGATTAATAACCAAAACTAAAAAGAAAGTTCTTTTAGCAAAAGCAGTATTAACAGCTAAACTAAAAATGCCTAGTCCTACTTTAAAACTTAAAGCAAGAGCAGTATTAAAAGCAACTTTGAAAGACGTTTTAGTTCTTACTGATGTAATTTCTGATATTGATACTATTATTAAAACAGATGTAACTACAAAACAAAAGCAAATACTAAAACAAGAGCAAAAAATATTAACTGAACAAATAACTAAATTAAAAACTATTACTAAGAAAATAAAAACTAAACTACCTAAACCTGTTGAATTTCCTAAAATAAAGATTCCTAACTGGAATACTAAGTTACCTAAAGGTCAAGTCTTGTTAGTTGTTGGAAGGTATAAGAAGGGGAATAGAGTTATTACGCTTAGACAAAAGCTAACTCCTAATAGAGCTACTAGGAAGATGAATAAGTTAGTTGATAATAACATTGTTGCTTCTTATGATTTAAAGATTGTTGGAGTTACTAAAGGTAAGGACATTAAAAGACAATCTCTGAGGAAATTTACTATTAGGAAAGGCAGAGATCCCAAAGTAAGAATAAATGTTGAGAAAGTAAAATACAGATTGGATAGACCTAACGAGAAGAAACAAATTAGGAAGTCCAAACGAAAATAATTCTGTAACTAAGTAGTGGTTCTAAAAGTTTATATACTAGCTTTACTTCTATAGTATTAAGATGAAATCAAATATTATTAACCCATTAGAACTTAGATGTTCTTTAAGAGAGGTGATTAGCTTTTTCGGTGCTGATCCAATTAACGCTTATATTAGAAATGAGGTCTATGCTTAAAATGGATTCACAATTAGAAACCTGTCAAGAGTTACCAACGAATGAGATTCTTAGAACTTTAAATATTCAAGCTAAGGCTTTAAGAATACTTCTTAGTAAAATAGAAAAGTTAGAATCAAGAATAGCAACATTAGAGGGTGAAGAGTTTGAAATCAACTAAAGGTAAGGCTAATGTGAGGGAAATTAAAAGAACAAGTCTAACTAAGGCTAAAGCTGAAACTTTCAATCCTGAGCTTAAACTAACAGCACAACAGCTATTAGAGGAGTGCAATTAAGATGGATGCAGACTTATTAAAGATTTGTAAGGTTTACAAGAGATTTAAGGAACTTAAGCTAGGCAGACACGAAATAACAGCAGGATTCATTGAAAAGAAAGAGAAGGTAAAGAAAAATGAGTGAAGTAATAATAACTTTAGACTTGTTAGTTAAAGACTTTAAGATGCAAAAGAAAGTAGTTACTCAATGTTGCGAGTGCAGACATTATAGATTAGCAAATGAGACTTACATCCCAGTATCAAAAAAGACTAACAGGATAATAGAAGAACAATATTTAATTAATCATACTTTATGCCCTGTTTGTTGTGGGGTTTATCAAAATGAATAAGGAAAAGATAAACAAATTGCACATGAAAGCTAATTACTGGTTTAATAAATCACAAGAAGCTCAAAAGAAGTTAAAAACAATAGAGTTAGACCTAATGAGGGCTTACAATGAATAAAGGAAAGTTAAAGTATTACACAAGTTTACTAAATGTTTCTTTAGCTGAAAGGGAGGAACTAAAAGCTAAGCTTCAGTCTACAGATATTACAATTAACTTACTAAAGGAAGTTCTGAAGGACTATATAGATTTTAATCCTAGCAGGAAACTTAAAAGAGCTTTGAAGAGGGCTAAGGAAATATGAATGAACAATGCAGAGATAAGGCAGTTGAACAATTCATGAGTGATTATAGGAAAAAATGGGGACATTTTAAAGTAGAAGATTATAATATGGATCGGCACTTATTAGTAAAAGGTGCTGTAAATCTCTATTTTTTGTTCAAAAAGCAACATTTCTGGAGCTTTTCGACCAAGTTTCCAGAGTTTATTGCAAAGTTTCCAGAATATAAGGATTCTGAGGGAGATTCAATTAACACAAAAGCTTTAGGGATTGCAGTAAACAATAAATGTAAATTTATAGTGTTTGCACATAAAGAAGATGAATATTATTATGCTAATCCTAAAGAGCTGTTGGAGTTTTGCCTTGAGAATGATTTAAAGAGAAAACAAGACATAAGTAATTCTTATAAGGTAGAAGGAGGGAACAGAGAAACAACACATGAAGAGACTTTTAGCTTCCCTCTTGGTTACCTTGATAAATGGAGGTTTGAAGAATGAATAAAGATACAGTTATGACGTTAAAGAACTTAAGAAAAGATATAGAATCTATAGAAATTCCTGACTGGTTAGATTACGATTCTGTTAAGTTTACTAGGCTTAAAGTACTTACAGAGATAGATAAAACTATTAAGAGGAAACTATGAGCATGGTTGATTTTTTAAGAGGGGAGAAAACTATTGATCCTAATAGGGCAAGAGATACTGGTGGAGTTATAACTGAGCTAAGGGGGAAAAAAAGCTTTGCTGTTCAATGTAATGAGTGTGGTAAGTGGAGAAAGATACAATCTTCAAGTTTATCTGCATATAAGTTTGAATGTTTCTTTTGTGGAAAGAAAGGTCAAATGAAATCAAGAAACTTTTATGAGTTTAATTTCAGGGAACTCCCTTTAGGAACTAATCATGATATATATATCAAGAAACTAAATGATGAAGTACGATAGGAGATTAATACAATGGCAAAACCAAAAGAAATTAGGATTTACTCTGATGGGGTACTTTGTGAAAGACACGCTTATTATTTGTCTGATCTTAGGAACTGTTATGAGTGTGGTAAAGTTTGCGAGTTTACTTACAAAAGGCTTTTAAATCAATACTATAAAGGTTATACTTAAGGAAAGCAAGGGGTTTTCTTCTATAATGGGGTTTCATCTTCCCTTTGCTTTCTTTTCTTTTTTTAATATACATTTCTCTACACTACTTACAATCTTAGTGATGTTAGTAAACACCTTTTATATATTAGTTGTGATTTTGTTAAGGTCAACAATTAAGCTTTTCACTAACTGATGGTTAGAAAGTTATTTAAATGCTAGTTCTACTTCAAACATTAAGATGAAAAAAAGTTTGAAGTTACACATATATAATTACATAAAAGAGAATGGGAAATTACCTTTACATGACAAAAGAGAAGATTCTAAATACGCTTACTACTGCAAGATATTAAAGGACACAGGCTTTATTGAATCCATAGGAAAAGGGGTTTGGAGAGTTTTAGATACTTCAAATAATCTGCAATTAATGGGAGATGCGACTAAGAGCCAAGTTCGGTCTCATGCCTATAGATTTTCTGTAAAAGTTCCTTTCATTACTGGTTGGATTAATAGGAAAATAGATTTCGATAAAAATGCAGTAAAATACACAGATATTAAGCAAGGTCAAAGGATTCTAGTAAGGAGACACAAGCTAAAGATTTGTAATGATGTTATTGATGTGGTTTTCTATAAAGGCAAGAGCTTTAAGTCTTTCTCAGGTAAAAAAGGGGATCAACTAGCTATACTAGAACTAAAACTAACATTATTGTCATTACAAAAGAAGATTAGAACTAATTTGCAGTTTGGTAAATCATGGAACTTTAGATGTTATAGTAAGCACCACGCTAACATTAATAATGAACTTGCTAAGTATTATCAAGAGAGAGGAGTTAATAAGTTTGAGGTCAGGGATGCAGATGGTACTCTTTGGCTTATTATGGATGATTCCTTTAACCTTTCTGAGTTAGAAGCAGTTAATTCTAAGACTGCAACTAGGGATTATGACGTTGTTGTTGCACCTATTATGAATAAGCTAAGGAAAGAACCTTTCTTATTGCAAAGACTAGAAGAGGAGAATGAATCTAATAAAAAACTGATTGTAGAACAGCAAGAAATACTAAAAGCAACTCAGGAACAGCTATTAGCTCAGGCACACTTAAGTAGGGAAATGAAAGAGATATTAGTAAATTATATAAAGGCTAATTCCAATAAGTAGTTATGATAAGTCAAACAAAAGAAGAATACTTAAAGGAGACAGTTACTAACAGCTTAGAGCAAGTTGTTAGACTAGGTAAGTCTTTAGGTTTCTCAAAAGAGCAAGTTCTAAAGTTATATCAAGAAGCAGTCAATTAATAGGAAAGTTTATATACTTCTAAAATAATGATTGTTTAAGATGGAATTTTGCGTCCAATGTTCTAAATCATTAATAAGTTTTAATGGTAACAAAAAGTACTGTAGTACAAACTGCAAGAAAATATACCATAAGATAAGGGAGAATAAAAACAAGTATAATGAAAGGGGGGAACGCATATGTTCAAGATGTAAATTAATCTCATGTTCAACTAATTTTTCAGTTTATTGTAGTAAATGTAGTTCAGTTATGGTGCAGATAGCCAAGAAAAAAAACAATAAGTTATGTCTAAGTTCATCTAGAAAATATTATTTAAAAAATAAAGACTGCATAGCATTTAAAGAAAAAAGAAGAAAAAGATTCAAAGAGTACGATTATAATAGAAGAAAGACAGACAATAATTATGCAATTATGAGGAGACTTAGAAACTTATTTAATACTAACATGAATAAGTATTGCAAAGAAGGAAAAGCAAGTAAGTCAAGTAAATATGGAATTAATTATCATAACATAATTGAACATCTAAAACCATTCCCTAAAGATACAAGCAAATACCACATAGATCACATAAGACCTTTATGCTATTTTGATTTTAATGATCCAGAAGAGATTAAAAAAGCGTTTGCACCTAAAAATCATCAATGGCTTACTATAAAAGAAAACTTAGTAAAGGGTAAAACCTATTAATTCACTCCCTAGTGACAAGGAGAGTTTATATACTCAAAGGTTATACTATTCTTATTAGGTGTTTTCAACATCTAAACCTCTTTTCCTGCAAGGGTTTCGTCATGGTTA
>Ga0208904_1002176_pt1 | contig 12635 bp, 14 predicted proteins | sample AntAceMetag02UKB_FD_184774 | JGI IMG/M metagenome (GOLD analysis project Ga0208904, IMG submission 184774) | Saline lake microbial communities from Ace Lake, Antarctica - Antarctic Ace Lake Metagenome 02UKB (SPAdes) (version 2) | ecosystem: Environmental > Aquatic > Non-marine Saline and... | reverse complement strand
ATTTTGAGTGTTACTATGTTCGAGAAAACCCCCATTTTACAGGTGTTTGCGGCGCTTGACTACAAAGAAGAAATGGGTGATTCTCATAACCAATTGTTGTTATTTGACTTATAACGAGACACTAGTGATTGCCAGTAGAAAATAAATAGCCTTTACTCGCATATTATCTCCGGTTTGGTTTTTTCCAAAAATCTGAGCACGATGGCTGTAATGATCCCGTCAACGAACATAACAGGAATATGCGTGATAAAAATAAGCTTCGCTGATGCTTCGAAATGTTCTCCACTTAAACTAAGTGCTAAACTTAACAACACCGCGCTTAATAACACGGAAACGAATCCCGCTAGAAACCCCCGGACAGTTAAAGATAGTCTTTTTGCCTGAGGCAACTTAACAAACAAAAAATAACAAAATAGCGCCGGCATAGCCATATTAAAAGTATTTACTCCCAGACTTGTCAAACCGCCAAATTGAAACAGTATCCCCTGAAGAAGTAACGCCACAAATATCGCGGCAAAACAAGCCGGCCCCAGCAAAAGCCCCAGTAAACCGTTAAGTATAAGATGTACATTCCCCAGGCCTACCGGCACATGAATAAGAGAAGCGATAAAAAACGCTGCCGAAAAAACAGCCGTTTTAACTACATCTCTATCCTTCATCCGTTTCAGCCCTATACCGACACCGGCGACAGTTAACGTATATCCTGCCATAATAACAGGTAAAGCCAATATCCCTTCAGATATGTGCATATATTATTCTCCCATATCGTAAGCTTTCAGCCATAACACGGCCCCGATCTCGATCAGTTTTTCTTCATTGCCGTATTTAATGGTTGTAACATCTTCATTAAGCGCGGCAAATCCCCACCATCCCGCTTCAGGAATAGCGTACGTAAAAACACCGTTCGCGTCGCATTTAACGACCTGCGTCACGAAAGACCCCTTAGGAGCGGTATAAACACCGTCTTCGTTATAATATTCGACCTCTACCTCGCTGAAAGGCGCCGGACTCCCGTTCACCTTAACGATCCCTTGAAAAACATTACCGGCATATATACCGAAAGGACGGGTTAAAGGAACTATCTCCGTTTTCAGCCCGATCTCTTCATCCCAACCTTCTTCTTTTCCAAAAGCATCAACAATGACTTTTGTATAATGCACAATATAACAATCTTCAACAGGTTCCCAATATGGAACAGGTTCAACATAAAACATATAATCACCCGGACGTTTGATCTTATAATCCGCCTGCCACCCTTTAAAGGTTTTAGTATCAGCATAAAGCTTTACTTCATAAGGTTCCAGACTTATCAAAAGATCTTCTTTCTCTCCGTCAACCATCACACCAAACTGAACAGGTCTTTCCATGTTCATAGATTCACCTTCAAAAGGATGAGCAAACATGACCTTAATATTGAGATCAGTATCTTTCTGATCTTCTACGATATCTTCATCAGGTATCACCATCCCAAAATGAGCCTCGGCCGGAATTTGAATAAATAGTACTCCCGCAAGAAATACAGCAACCCTTAATCCTGTTTTTACTTTTGTACACATTTCAACCACTCTCCTTTGGTTTTAACTAATTAGTTAATGTTATGTTTTCAATATTCGTGTTACCCAGCAGCTAAAAAAAATTTATCCGGTTGTACTCATAACCAACTGTCCGTGCTTAATACCTTTTAATCCAATTAGACGATCGGCTAATTCTTTGAGATCTCTCGCCTTTCCTTTCAATATTATTGTCTCAATACAATTATCATGATCTAAATGAACGTGCTGAGAAGAAAGTACTATGTTCTGATAATCATGCTGGATATTAACCGCTTTGGTCAAAAGATCCCGCTTATGATGATCATAGACCAGGACGACACAGCCACTGACAACTTGGTTCGTCTCCCATTGTTCGGTAGTTACGCTCTTTCGAATAAGATAACGTATGGCCTGGGAACGGTTAGGCAGTTTATTCTTTTTTACCAGACCGTCCAGCTCCTCAAGCAATTCTTCCTCTAACGATACGCCAAATCTCTTCATAATATAATGCCACCTTTTTTAATAAGATAACACAACCATATTTTTTGTCAACAGAATAATCGTAGTTACACTACATGACTACGTTCAATGCACCACCAACGACTATACTGCTAATAAGCATTATCAGAACGCTCTTGAGCATGTCTTTAACCCCTAACTCCCTCACCAAAACAGCGAAAGCCGCGACACAGGGGAAAAACATAGCTAGTACCGTAGCGGCTACCGTAAGCTGTTTAGCTGTTAAACTAAGCGGCCCCAGCATGCCGATCGCGACATCCTTACGAAGAAAACCCATCGCCAGGGCCATCACGGAATCCTTGGGCAGCCCCCATATCCTGGTTATCACCGGCGCCGTAAAATCGGCAATAACGTCAAATACTCTCAAATAATACATCACGTTCACTATCAAAATACCCAATAACACGATTGGAAGAGCTTCTTTTACAAATCCCAGCATGCGCATCCACAGTTTTTTACCAAGCGTATACAAAGATGGCAGGCGATACGGCGGAATTTCCATAATCAACTGCGGAGAAGTGCCTTTAAATACCGAATTCATAACCCAGCCCAAAATAACCCATGACACAAATAAGGCTAAATACACGATCCCCACATATCCAATCCCATGGTCTCCAAGGAGATCCCAGACCATCGCCTGAAGCGCGACACAAGGAACCCCGATACAAATTATTGTTGAGGCGATCAATTTCTGCCGACGATCTTCAAGAACCCGACAGGCCAAAACTCCGGGCACGTTACAACCCAGCCCCAAAAGAGTAGGTATGATAGCCCACCCGTGCAATCCCATCCGGTGCATTATTTTATCCATGAGCACCGCCAACCGGGGCAAATAACCAAAATCCTCTAAAAACCCCAGGACTAGATAAAAAGCAAATACATAGGGCATAACAGCCCCTATGGGTATAAATAGGCCCGTAGTAAGCAACCCAAAAGATTGGCCAAAGTCAATTTCCCCATCGATCAACTTACCGATCACAACTGCATGTAAAAAACTTCCCGGCTGCAATACCGAACTAAGTTGCGTCATCAAGGGCAACCATAATTTATCAAAAAGTGGTTCAAATACATTGCCGATCAACCCTTCTCCTATATAACGGACAATTTTAAAAGAAGCAAACATAACCATAGCAGCTATAGGGATCCCCGTGATAGGTTTAACCGAGGCGTCACCAAGCCTTTCTAAAAAAGTAGGATGCCGATGCTTAAGCAACTGCACTTCATCTACTATCCTACCCGTTTCCTTCCATCTTTCTTCTTCGGAACGTTCCGCGACTTTAGGGTTAGTTGCCTCCCTTATACGTGATACGAGGTCTTTACACCCCTCTCCCGTAACTCCTACTGTAGGAACAACCGGAACACCCAGTTCTTTTTCCATTTTTTTCACATCGATCTCAATACCTTTATGTTTAGCATCGTCCCATATGTTAAGAGCAATTATCATAGGAATATTCTGCTCCAAAAGATGCAAAGTAAGATGCAGATTTCTCTCGAGGTTAGTAGCGTCAATCACGTTAATAACTACTTCCCCTTCTTTTTCCTTAAGCATATCTACGGCGATCTCTTCCGCCTTGCTAGTAGCTTCTAATCCATAGGTTCCTGGAACATCAATAAGAAGAGCTTCTTCACCTTCTATGTTCATACTGCCCTGAGTAAACTCAACTGTTGTTCCCGGATAGTTTGCAGCAACAACACTTATCCCTGTAAGCCGGGAAAAAACAGCGCTCTTGCCTACGTTTGGATTGCCCATCAGCAATAATTTCTTCATCGATCCACCTCCACCATTATCTTGCAGGACATCCCGTGCCCTATAGCTGTCTGGGAAGCACCCACCTTTATCACGACCGGACCGCGCTTAAACGCTGAGCTTACTTTGGAGATCTTGCCCCCCGCCCTGATACCCATTGAACTCAAACGCTTCCGCATACCGGCTCCTCCTAAAAACTCAATAACTTTTCCGCTCTCCCCGGCATTCATATCAGTTAATGGAATTCGTTCTTTTACCATATCCGCATCTCCTTTTTCCTTTTTAAAAATATGTTTAAATGTTTTCAAACTTGTTAGTTATGTCTAACTTTTGGTATAAAAAAATTTTTACGTTTTCGTTTTTGGTTTAGTACGTTTTATTTTACATGCCCGCCGCTTACCTGTCTTCAGATAGCAATTAAACGCTTTTAACCATTCGGGCTTGTCCTTTACGGGAGCTGTTTCTATAAATTCCATGAATTTTGTCAGTTTTTCAAAAGTCTGAGAACTGATAGAATGCTCCATTTTGCAGGCATCTTCTCCGGCTATTTCAGGATCAATACTTAATATTTCTGTCAAAAACTTAACCAATATTTTATGTTTTCCGGCAATATCTCTAGCCATTTTTTCACCTACCGGTGTAAGTTGGACATATCCATATCGTTCATGAACAACCAAGTCTCTTTTGGATAGATTATCGATAGCCGCTGAAACACTTGAAGCTTTTACCTGCAAAAGGTCACTAATATCTTTTACTCTAGCAACTTTATTCTTTTCTCGGAGATAAGCTATCGCTTCCAGGTAATCTTCCATATTCGAGCTTAACTTTTTGTTTTGCTTTATTCTTGCGGACATACGAATTCCTTAAGTTAGTTTTTACTCTCTTTGTTAGTTGATACTAACTTATTTGCATCTTTTTGTCAATCCCAAAATATTTGCGTCAAACTGGTTTCCTATGTTACTTATGTCCTACCCCATCAAACCAGTATTCATAATCATTGAGTCCCTTTACTTTAGGTTCCAGGATCTTTGTGTTTCGTCCAAATATATATCCCGACCCGTACCAGTTCCTGATCCAATAAAGTGCTTCTTTACCGAGATAGTAAGTTATATGAAGCCACAAAGGGGGTGATATTTTCCGCACTTCATATGTCACATAATCATTATTTACCATTACCCGAATATAGTGAAGATATCCTCCATCTGACTCAGGTATTTCAATAAGCATACCTCCTCCACCTGTACAAATATTTTCAACGCCATCAAATTCTTCGCGTTTAAACATATGTTTGTGCCCGGAGAAGACAATATCCACATCATACTCAGCACACATTTTTCTTAAATTATATGCCCACGGAGCGTTATCCATGTTGTACCATTCCTGCTGATACGGATCGAATGGAGGTTTGTGCATGGCAATAAAAATATGTTCATACTCCTTCCCCTTCTTCAATTCTCCCTCCAACCATTCAAAATCAGGACTACCACCTTCATTATCCACGATAATAAAGTAAGAATTCCGGGTAGCAAAAGCGAACTGCAGACTCCCGCAATACTTTTCAAAAAGTTTCCTATCGTCATGGTTCCCTATAGCCGCTACAACCGGATACTTTATAAGCTTCTGCATTTTCTTCCATGCCTTAAAATCCCACTCCGAACCGTCAAGCGTCACATCGCCCACGTTCAAGACAAAATCTATCGGGACTTTCCTAAACCTATCTTCACGATTCATGTTCCAGATCAGCTTGAGAGTTGATGAGTCATTCGTAAAAAGTCCGTTATGATTATCCCCGAAAACAATAAATGAAAAATATGCTCCTTTGTTCTCCTCTAATCTTTTAATATTTGTTTGATTATTGTCGCTTTTAGGCGCCGGTCCCATGAACCAAAAAGGAATAAGTGGCAGAAAAGAATACACTACCGCGGCGACGATCAATATCATTATTAGTTTTTTCCAAGTGACCATCCTGACTTTTTTACCCTCCATAATCCCTCCTTGCCGTAATAAGTTTTAAGCATATTCGAAAAAAGACCGCGATAACTAAGCTCCCCCCAAGAAAAAGAGAAATAGCAGAACCTATCGAGAAATCGAAACGGTTCGCGAACAGGAACCCCGCGATCGTTGCCACTATACCGACCGCCCCGCCGATAACCAAACGTTTCCCAAAACTTGAAGAAAACAGGGCGGAAACTGTTGCCGGTATAATGAGCAAGGCAAAGATCACTACTACACCACCGATTCGAACGGCCAATGTAATCACAATACCAAATAACGCGTAGAAAAAAAGATCCCACCATACTACCTTTATTCCCTTCTTAAGAGCGTTTTCATAATTATCGGAGATTTCTTTAAAAGGTCCTCTAAAAATATAAAAACAACAACCAACTACTGAAAAGACAACAACACACAACAGAACATCTCTCCATGTTGCCCAAAGAATACTTCCGGCCAGCATCTGTTGCACATGAATATGCCCTCCCGGAGCTACACCAACAAGAAAGAGTGCTGTCGCGGCGGCAATTGCATATGAAACACCGATAACCGCTTCTAAAGGAATCTGATTAACTTTCTTGCGAACAAGAGAATAGAAAATAGATGCTATTAACGTAACTCCAAACGCACAGGCATAACTGAGCATTGAATCTCCATGTACTCCAAATATGACATGAGCGACGATTGCTCCTACCACCGCGATCTGAGCAAGAGCGATATCAATAAATATTACCTCCCTCTGGAGAACATGGATTCCCATATATCCCAAAATGATAACCATTGTCAGACAAACCAGGAATGGCTGACTAAAAGTTTGAATGAGATGTGTCATAAATTAGTCCTTTTGTGGCAACACAATGCGTATAATTACAGCACAAACAAAAACTCCCCCTAACGATAAAACTAGACTGGGTCCATAAGGCAGATCGAAAAAATATGACGCAAAAAGCCCTGCCAAACAAGCCATAAATCCTATACCCCATCCGATTGCCACAGCACTTGCCCATTTTCTTGTAAACATAGCAACTATTGCTGCCGGGATCATAAGAAACGCATATGCCAAGAGAACTCCGGCGATAGGAACAACAAGAACCGTAATGATCCCTTGTGTAGTAAAAAATAAAAAATCCCAGAACTTTTCATTTTTAATCTCAACATTCTTTTCGGTCAAACCAATAAATTTATGGCGGAATTTGTAATGGAACAATAATAGTGCTATGTAAGCAATGATTGTTACAATAACAAGCGGCCAAGTCACCCATAACATACAACCTGAAAGAGTTTTAGTAACATAAGTTTCTCCCCCCGAAAGTTTGTCCGCCACAAGAAGACTGAGTGCAAGAGCTACAGCATACATAATGCCAATAATAGCTTCTCTTGGTATCAATTTATTCCTAGGCTTAAACACAGCAAGCAAAAAGGCGCCGAAAAGAACCGCTACTAGTGAAACCAGATATGAACTTGGTGTTCCATATCGAATTCCGATGCCTATCCCGACTAAAGCCCCAAAAGCTGCGAGTTGATCTAAAACAAGATCCGAAAAGATAATAGTTCGCCTGATAACATGTAGTCCAAGATACGTGTGCAAAATCAGGACTACTGCTAAAAATATAATCTGTATCGTAAAAAATCTAATAACTTCTGGCATCCCATCCTCCCGCTAAATGTTACCAACTATTTCAAGGAACTTTTTTCATTATACGAGGTGATAAGCCCCTCAACCCAGCAATCAATGAGTTGAAAATAATCGTTGACCCCCACCTTTCCGCCAACATAAAGAGGGACAATCACTGCCTTGGCATTTACCCTGTTAGCAATAGTCCGAATCTTTTGCTCATCAAAGTAATTTGCCGCTAATATGGTCTGAATGTCGTCTGTACGCATCAGCTCGACAAGCTCTGTCACGTGTTTGGGTGATGGTGGAATACCCGGTTTTGGCTCTATAGTCCCGGCTTCTTTAAGGCCAAAAAGTTCTATAAAATAAACCCAATTCTTGTGATAAGTAACAATGGAAGTCCCTCTAATCGGTAGCATTCTCTTCATCCATCCGCCAAGATAATTAATGAGCGGCTTGCCTCGTAACTTTTGCTTTTCAAGAAAAGGTATCAATGTTCCTTTTTCGGCCATACTGCATAAAGTATCACCCCCCAAAAGCTCGACAAGTTCCTTTCCAAAAAGATGCCTGTCTATCTCATCATGCAGGCTCTTAAGATTCGCCACGTACACTTCTTCCCCTTCAGGATCATTCTTAATCAATCCGGTTGCGATATTCGTTGCAGCAACCTTCATATTGATCGGACTACATGTAACGTGAGGATTACCGTGAAGGTGTACACCACCTTCTATCCTTGATATAATCGTTGGTTTTTCTGAAAGTTTCATACCCTGCGCGGCTGCAACATACCCCGGCTGCCCGCTGCGAATACGAGTATTACCGGACTTGTTTACGATAGTCGGCAGCCATAACTCGAGATCTAATCCGGTAGCGATCAATAAATCCGCATCGCGAACAAGAGTAACAAATGAGGGTTTAGGACGAATAAAATGCGCGTCTTGATCCCCGCTAACTATATGACGCACTGAAACACGTTCTTTTCCTATTTGTTCCGCAAAAACCGCGTAATCAGGAAGTGTTGTCACTACTTCAAGGGGCCTCTGGTTTTCACATATCCCTTCTTTCTGCTGAGGGCATATAACTGTAAATAAAAACAAGATAACTAAATATACTTTTTTCATAATAATCCTCCGTGTTATTAATATCTCTCATGCTTGTGAGGCCCAACAGCAAATACAGCCTGAAGCATTATTCTATCCTCGGGTTGTGCAAAATTTTCCCCATCCAAATGATCATATTCCAGCCTGAATTTCACAAAAGGGCTTTGCCCCCAGGTTATATACGGGCTAATTTGCCATTGATATGAATCTTTCTCAACATAAGCAAGCGGCGCGAGGGAAAGACCAGAAACATCGGCATACCCTTTAGTATCAGGCATATAAAAATCTCCACGGATACCGATGTCCAGTGTCCGTGATACTTTAGCCTGTAAATAACTATACGCCCCCCATGCGTTAATAATATCGTTTCCCGAATCATCAGGAGCTACAATACCCTTGTTAAGCCAGTAAAGTTCGCTTCTCCATTCAAGATTTCTATACCGCATCTGGTCGGTAGGTTCCCATAAGACTGTTAGATCAGCCCCAAAACACGCCGCATGCCGATAATCTTTCGTTGTAACCGTTGCGCCTCCCGAACTTACGTCCCATTCTTCGTTCCAGCCAAGAAGTCCTGTCAGGCCCATTTCGAGATATGTATCTTTTGAAAGATCTCTATAATTTTTATAGTGCGTCAGCACGCTTGGAACACTTACTGTATTCCCAGAAAATACACGAGCATTTTCACCATTTGTAACTTGTACTGTAAGTTCCTGTGCTGAATCAAAGATAGGCGACATAGTCCAATCAAAGGATATCCCTGTTTGATTAAGCCCCCCGTCACCAAAAATCTGACGTAATGCCAACGGAAAATCAACCTGATCCAGCCCATGTTTATGCCACCGGTTAACAACACCAAATTGCTGCCGAAATTTACCCATAGTAAAATTAACGTCTTTTATAATACCGTAGCGAGTTAAATATGCTTCGCCTATGCTTGCCGAACTTGTACTAACGGGAACAGCAGCCTTGAAACGAGTGTATGGATCAAGATAGGATTCAAAATGAATTCCTAGATTTCTGAAATTGAAATCAAATCTATCGGTATCGGCATCAACTGTGTATGTGTTAACAATATCCCCTGTAACACTTATTTCCGGATTAAGTTTTTGTAAGGCGAGTCCGGCATCTTTGAATATAGTCTCTTTAGATTCTTCCCTTTTATCTTCTTTTGCTGCCATTTCTGCTGCTAGACGTCGCAACTCCTCGGTCTCAGATTGTTCTTTTGGAACAATGCCGCTAGCCTCTCGGATCTCTTTTATTTCTCCTCTTAAAACGTTCATTTCCGCTTCATGCCTTTTTTGAGTTTCATCAATTTTGTTTTTTAACTCTTTAATAAGTGTTTTCAATTCCGCGATTTCATCTGCATATGCAGAAGGTCCGGATATCATCCCGCCTAAAGAAAACACCAAGATTAATATTATAAATATGGATTTTCCCATATGATTTCCCCTTGTTATAAATTTGATTATTTTTAAAACCACACCAACCCCCATATAGGATTGGTTATCTTTTTCGTTTGATTATAGTTTGTTAGAATGTTGCCGGTGGTGCCCGGCCAAGAAATGATTCCCCGTGAAAATTCAGGGAAAGATGATGATCATCTAAAATAATTGCATAATTCTCTTGAAATAAATAAGCAGGAACAGGCTCTATATCTGGTAGATCAAATAAAGAGGCTACAGCCGAAAATACACAGGCAGGACAATCGTGGTGATGTTCATCTTCCTCATGATGGTTATGCAGAAGAGGGTTTCCTGCAGAAAGGAACAAATAAAAACCCACGCAGATTATAAATAAAATAGCAATTAATGATTGGTTTTTAAAATTTATACGTTTCACTTTATTATCACCTGTATCTGATTTTTTCTTCAAATACCCCGTTGGGGAAAAGCTCATTAAGGTGCTTATACAACGGCACCGCATCTTGTTCCCTCCCCAAAGCTTCGTAGCTACTAGCAAGAAAAGTTAGAACATATCTTTCCTGAAACTTATCATGAGAAACTTTTTGGAGTAAAACCCATGCCTTAGAGAAATATTGCATAGCAGCTTCATGATTGTTTAGATGTTGAGAATAAATACGACCCAATTCCGCATTGATCTCCCATGAATCAGGATTTTTTCTTAGTCCTTCCCGTAAAAAAGATATTCCCTGATCTGTTTCTCCCAACCTGTCACATAAATAATATGCCGTAAGCGTATAAGCTTGTATATTCCGAGAATCGATTTCTGCCGCATAATATAGCCAGGGAATGATCTCTTTTAGTTGATCGTCATCTAAATGTATGTGTTCAGTTGCCTCAATTTCCCGGGATATACGAAATAGTATGTTAATCTGGCTAACATCAGGAATAACATGCTCCTCCGGATGTTCACAAACCTTATGTTCTCTCTCAGTAATTGCAAATCCCTCTTCATGTTCCTCAGCAAAATGTCCAACTCCACCATGAAAATACCGATCAGCCTGAAGAATTGACAAACTCGAAACTATTGATCTGCCTTCTCCTAAAAAACGCATAAAAACTGGGACATCTGCCGTCGGTCGGTCAATAGCATATGCCTGGTTATATACATCAACTTTCACCGCTATTAGACTTGTCATTATCAAACATACAACAACCATTAATTTATGTTTGTTATTCAAAGCTTTCTTCTCCCGAAAATATAACCGGCCAGAAATAACAGAACAAAGCAATAGACAAACGTATATCCAGTCACAGAAAGAACAACCCACGTTGGCAGAGGATCCCACGCATGTGTGATTCTTATTCGAAGATCAAAAAACTCAAGGTGTGGTAGCAAATAATATAGGGCACCATATAAAACCGCTATAATACCTTTAGAAAAAAGGACAAGTCCTCTCAATGAATCAGAAAAACCTCCTATAGTTAGATAGAGCAAAAAAGTTAATGTTATGTTTGCCGACATTGTCATAAAATTAGCGAGAAACATTACAATGGATGAAAGCATGCAAAGAAATAAAATACCTAATAGATACCCTTGCCCCAGGAGGATGAAACTTTTCCCCTCGGTTCCCATAGCATAAAAAACAACATATATGGCGTAAAAAATTGTGAATGAACTGACAGCCACCATTACGCTCCCGCAGAATTTTCCGAGAATTACCGTGTAACGGCTCAGCGGTTTTGCCAAGAGCGGATATATGGTCCTGGATTCGATTTCGGAAGGAAGCTGTTTTGCCGCAAAAGTCACAGCTATAATAAAGGAAAAAAACATTAACAGTGAATATCCGAAGTCTCTCACATAGCGTGATATCCCCTCTATCTGGAAAAATTTTTGGTAAGATAAAAACCCTAGTAAAACAAGCATGAATATTAAAAGGATATAGAAATCTTTCTTGCGAATAAGTTCTTTTATCATCCCTCCTGCTATCGCACATATAGCCTTCATATCTTCTCCCCTATCATCTTTAAGAAGTAACTTTCCAGGGATTGCCCCTCCTCTTTCCCGCCAAGAAGATCCTTAGCTGAGCCAACTGTTAGAAGGCATCCTTTATGCAAAATACCTATCCTGTCACTTACTAACTCCACTTCAGAAAGTTCGTGTGAGGAAAAGAAAATGGTCTTTCCCTTTTCTCTTAAATTTTGGATCACTTCACGCATTCTCTTGCGGGAAACAGGGTCCAACCCACTCGTGGGCTCGTCCAGGATCAACAAATCCGGATCGTTTATGAGTGCCTGGGCAAAACTGACCTTCTGCATCATTCCTTTAGAAAATGTCCCCATGAGTCTATTAGCCGCTTCTTCAAGATCCACCATTTTAAGAAGATTTTTTATTCTTTCATGTAATAACCCCTTATCTATCCCAAAAATGTTGCCATACATAACTAGAAGTTCTACCGGCGTAAGATATCTATAATAGTCCGCTATCTCCGGCATATATCCTACCGTTTGACGTGTCTTTGGCTTAGATGGAGATTTCCCAAATAAGGTAATTTCTCCTTTTCCAGGGATTAGTATGCCTAGCAAAAGCTTTATGGTGGTAGTTTTTCCGGTCGAGTAGACAAAAGGAGTTTCACCTTAAGTCTCTCACAGAACCGTACGTGAACCTCTCGATTCATACGGCTCTTATCATTCAGTCACGTACCGACTTTGTCGTTTGCACAAGTTCCT
>Ga0208904_1002175_pt1 | contig 12646 bp, 13 predicted proteins | sample AntAceMetag02UKB_FD_184774 | JGI IMG/M metagenome (GOLD analysis project Ga0208904, IMG submission 184774) | Saline lake microbial communities from Ace Lake, Antarctica - Antarctic Ace Lake Metagenome 02UKB (SPAdes) (version 2) | ecosystem: Environmental > Aquatic > Non-marine Saline and... | reverse complement strand
CATGGGCAATGCGAGAAACCCTCTTATCTGAAGGCGCAGGCAAGGGTTGGGTTGCCCAAGGTTTAGCTGGTTTAGATTCAGAAAAAGCATGGGAAATGCGAGAAACTCTTTTGTCCCAAGGCGCAGGCAAGAATTGGGTTGTCAGAGGTCTATCTGGTTTAGATTCAGACAAAGCATGGGAAATGCGAGAAACCCTCTTATTTGAAGGCGCAGGCAAGGGTTGGGTTGCCCAAGGCTTAGCTGGCTTAGATTCAGATAAAGCATGGGAAATGCGTGAAACTCTTTTATCCCAAGGCGCAGGCAAGGATTGGGTTGCCAGAGGCTTAGCTGGCTTAGATTCAGACAAAGCATGGGAAATGCGTGAAACCCTTTTATCTGAAGGCGCAGATAAGAGTTCGGTTGCCCAAGGAGTTTATGGAGATTATTTAATGGCAGGATTTAGAAAAGCACGAAGAGATAGAGCAGAGAAAGAATAAATTAATATCTATACATATCTATGTCTAAACAATTTGAAAAAGCTAATAATCAAGAACAAGAACTCAGTAAGATAAACCCCAGAAAGGTTAATATCCCTAAACCAATAGAACTCACCCCAGAACAAGATGAGGGTCTCTTAGGTTTAGCAATAAAAGCAAGAACAGCAGAGAAACAAGGAGACCTCAAAACAGCTATTGGATTCTATCGGGAATACAAAGAAAAATATATGAAACTTAAAGGAGAGAAAGAAATAGAAGAAGCAGAGAATCGTGAAACAACTGAAAAAGAAAATAACCGAAAATTTCAAAAAAAAGCTCTTGAATATATGCAAACCCTTTTAGATCAAGGCGCAGACAAAGATTATATTGCCCAAGGCTTAGCTGGCTTAGATTCAGACAAAGCATGGAAAATGCGAGAAACTCTTTTAGATCAAGGCACAAACAAGGGTTGGGTTGGCAGAGGTCTAGCTAGCTTAGATTCAGAAAAAGCATGGGAAATGCGTGAAACCCTTTTATCTGAAGGCGCAGACAAGGGTTGGGTTGCCACAAGCCTAGCTGGCTTAGATTCAGACAAAGCATGGGAAATGCGAGAAACCCTTTTGTCCCAAGGCGCAGGCAAGAGTTGGGTTGCCAGAGGCTTAGCTGGCTTAGATTCAGACAAAGCATGGGAAATGCGTGAAACCCTTTTATCTGAAGGCGCAGACAAGGGTTGGGTTGCCCAATGCTTAGCTGGCTTAGATTCAGACAAAGCATGGGAAATGCGAGAAACCCTTTTGTCCCAAGGCGCAAGCAAGAGTTGGGTTGCCCAAGGCTTAGCTGGCTTAGATTCAGACAAAGCATGGGAAATGCGAGAAACTCTTTTGTCCCAAGGCGCAGGCAAGAGTTGGGTTGCCCAAGGTTTAGCTGGCTTAGATTCAGACAAAGCATGGGAAATGCGAGAAACCCTTTTATCTGAAGGCGCAGACAAGAATTCGGTTGCCAGAGGCTTAGCTGGCTTAGATTCAGACAAAGCATGGGAAATGCGTGAAACCCTTTTATCTGAAGGCGCAGACAAGGGTTTGGTTGCCCAAGGAGTTTATGGAGATTATTTGATGGCAGGATTTAGAAAAGCACGAAGAGATAGAGCAGAGAAAGAATAAATTAATATCTATACATATCTATGTCTAAACAATTTGAAAAAGCTAATAATCAAGAACAAGAACTCAGTAAGATAAACCCCAGAAAGGTTAATATCCCTAAACCAATAGAACTCACCCCAGAACAAGATGAGAATCTTTTAGATTTAGCAATAAAAGCAAAGGACGAAGAAGAAATAGAGCAGATTCGTAAGGAACTAAAAATGTCGTTTTTAAAATTAGATGATGATCAACAAAAAAACATAGAATCAGAGGTAATGCGCGAACAACCACGCGCCGATTTGCTTGATATTTATGAATCCAGAGAAAATAGAGATGTTTCAAAATTATCAAAAATTTTAATACAGGCTAAATCAGAGTTATTAATTATTGAAAATAAAATAGGCAAAGAAAAGGTGCAAGATAATTTAAATTGGATATTAGACAATAACAATAGAATTGATTTATATCAAATTACTGCAGTGCTTAACAAAAAATTATACGGAAGAACTGAAGATGAAATGGACGAAAGTAAAGCAAAACAATTGTTGGCATATCGAAAGATACAAGCCGTTTTATTAACCGCTAGTGAGATTGGGACAGAGGAAAGTGTCGAATTTTTGTCAAACTTTATTGAAGAAAATTTATCTATTCCATATCTCTATAATACTGCAATTGATGCTTTAGCGAAAAATCCTGCGGAAAACGCAAAGATAGAATTATTGAAATTTGTTGATAACGATGGTTATAGTCATGAGCTAAGGACGAAGGCGGTTTTATCTGGGTTACGCGCGGGACTGGAATTTGATAGTCAAGAAATCTTTAATCTTATAGAAGAGTATATTGAGTCTCTTGGAGATAACTTATGCCAGGATACAGGAACATATAATATTATTGAAATTACGGGATTACTGAAGGATACAGATGGCAGTGCTGAATTGTTGGATAAATTATACGAAAAAATGCGTCTTTCTCCCGAGGATAAGAGGCAATGGTTTGAGAGAGATATTATTTCTACTCGATTAACAATAAAATCCGACGATAAAGAGAAGTATTTAAAAGATAATTTACAAGATAGGCATTATGTAAATAAAAATGGAATTGTTTTTGGTTCAATTAATCCTGAATTAGATTTTAACGAATTTTTATTAAATCATTCAGAGAAATTTGATAAAATTGCGGAAATGCTTGCAAAGATTAATGATGCTTTTGGCTCAGAGCCAATAATGTATGTTGATATTAGCCCTGGTGACGCAAATGAGGCTGGGTGGACGCAAAATTCCATCTATTTTTCCGCTGATTACATACTACATAGTGACGATATCGACGATTTATTGCAATCTACTGGACACGAAGCTTGCGAAAGATGGCACTCAAAGGGTTTTGTTGATGTTGATCTGGCAAAATTTTATATTCAATTAATGGGAAATAATTATCCTGATTCAGAATTAGATAAATTTAGACTAAAACATCGTGAAAAAGCAGAGACAAACTCTGGTCATCCTTGGGATGGCGAAAGAGAATTCCTCGCAGAATTAGGAAGTACTCTATTAGTGAATCCAAGCTACATTGATAAACTTTTTGATCCCAAAAATGATAAAATTTCTTTAGAAGCTTTGAGTTATCTTAAAAAGAAATTATTTGATTTTAAAATATAGTGTCAGGCAAAATGTGAAAAGACAATGATTTATAATATTTACTAATTTTCTACAATTTCAAATCAGGAATAAAAATATTCTCATTTTGTCTCTGAAATATAGTTATAACATTCCGCCAGAGGCGGGCAGGCAGTCCACGATACGGAGCCAATTCAAGAATCGCTCATAGGGCGGTTATTTTTTGACCCAAGGTGGGACTTCAGAACCTTTGCTAATAATTTCATTGTGGTATATAATTAAAATACATTAATTTATATACAATAATATTTAATTTCAAGGTTCCTGAGCATAGCGAAGGGTTCTTACTATGAGCGTAGCGAATAGCAACGTTCTCGACGAGCAAAGCGAGGAGAGGTTGTTATAATAAAAAATAAGTAATTTTAAAGATTTAATTAAAACAAAAGTTATGAAAAAAGTAATTAAAGTTTCATTTTCAATAGGAGTATCATTTCTTCTATTGTTTTTAATTTCTGGGTGCGTAAAACCCGAAGGGCCCGTTGTTGAAAGAGTTGTTAAATATATGGCAGGAGACATAACTGAGCCTAATTTAAGCTATGATGCACCAGTTTATTCTTTTGTCGAGAAAAAATACAATAATCCAGAATACAAATTGCCCTTAGAAGAAATGCCAGACAATTATGAGAGGGACATTAAAGAAAAATTTGGATTAGATTTAACAGAAGAACAAAAAACGGTATTAAAGAATAATGGAGTTGTTGTTATTGCTGGCGATAATGACAGGTTTGAACATGCATATAATAAGCTTAATGGGGCTAAGAGTTATCAAATAGACGGCGAAAGGAAGTATGATAAAAGTGGAGTGCCTATTATTATTACTGCAGACTCAGTAATGCATTTGTTCCATATTGAGTTTAATGAACTTCTTAAAAATATTGAGATCAATAAATTAACATCAATGCTCAATGAGTTTTTGGATAAAACAATTAGCGAATCAAAAAATCAATATGATAGTTTAAGCAGTGAAGATTTAAAAGAATTATCAAAAAGAAATATGGCTTATCTGTCGGTTGCCAAGAAATTATTAGATCCAAGTTTTAGTATTGCAAAAAATATTAAGAAAGATGTAGAACATGAAATAGAAAGAATAGAAGCGCATGAAGGGTTTTTCAAAAATGAATTATTTAGCAAGGATTGTCCAAGTGTTTGTGATAATAGATTATATCCTCCTAATCGTGATTATGTTTGCAATCAAGAGATTAAGGGTAAAGTAGAATATCAAGGAAAGATATGGGAGTTTCAGGATTTATATAAAGAGGTATGCATTAAATCATGTTATTGCGAGGATTACAGTCAGTATGTTCCTAGAGGACATTATACTTCTAGCGAAGAGTTGAAACAATATTTTAAATCTATGATGTGGTTAGGAAGAATGACATTTAAGGTGGTTGGCGAAAATTGGACTAAACGAGCTGTTTTGTTAACTGATGTTGCAAAATCGGCAGATGTAATGGATCTGTGGAATAAAATATATACTGTAACAGGATTTTTTGCAGGCGCTTCTGATGACTTAACTTTTTATGAATATGATACAGCCATTTTCAATTTATTTACTTATGAATTTGATAAAAATAAAGAATTAAAACAACAGATTGCCGAAAACATGCAAAGCGAAATTAAAAAAATAAGAGGACCAAAAATTTTAGGTGGATTTGAATTTGATTTAGCTGGCAATTTAAAAGACACCACACAGGGTTTAAGATTAATTGGACAAAGATACGCACTTGATTCTCATATTTTGTCAGACATGGTTTATAATAATGTTGGAGTTAATCCGAACTCAAAATATTATAAGAATGTTATACGATGCAAAGAAACATACCAAAAGTTGAGCGAATCCGAAGATTTCTATTATTCTTGCGATAATATGAATAAAGATAAAATAAAATACTGGAATGAAGTGTGTTCTAAAGCAATGGAAATGTATGTTAGGGGTGTATGTGGGGGATTAAACGAAAAACAACTATGGAACGTTTGCAGATTTATGCCAACAGGGTTGGACGTAATGTCTGTTTTGGGCTCAAAGAGAGCTGATGAAATTTTAGCTGAGAGAAATATATCAACATTCTGTGATTATGATAAGAAAAGTCAGGAAATGAAAAATTTAGTTAAAAGTTATGACCAAAAAAAATGGACAGAAAATCTATATAATTCTTGGCTTTGGATGCTTCAACCAGTTTTAGAAGAAAAACCAGATGGTTATCCCAATTGGATGAAGTCATCAATGTGGGAAAATAAAGATTTGGTTACTGGTTTGTCTTCCTGGGCGCAGTTAAGGCACGATACGATTCTATATATCAAACAAAGTTATACAAGAGCAGTAATGCAGATGGATAAAAGTATAGGGCCAGAACCTATGGCTGCTAAATATTATGGCTATGTAGAGCCAAATCCTGAATTATTTGCTCGCGCTAAATTTATTACTGAATTTTTAATTCAAGGTTTAGAAGAGCAGGGAGTAATGACAGAAGATGTTAAAAAATCTTTGGAGCAAAGCAGAGATATGATGGCTAGATTGCAAAAAATTTCAGAGAAAGAATTAGAAGGCAAAGCATTAACAGAAGGGGATTATGATTATATAGAAAATATTGACAAGAGTTTCAATGCTATTATTGAAAACTTGGCTTCAGCCCTAACCATTAAAGAGGGAGTAAAATTGCCTGGTAGCCAAGAAAAAAAATCATTACAAGGCAAAGATGATGCCTTTAAGACCACAATCATTGCTGATGTGCACACAGAATCAAATACCAAGAAAGCACTGGAAGTCGGAACGGGTAAAGTTGATTGGGTTATAGTTGCCCACAAATCAAAAGACGGAAGGGTTGGTTTAGCCGTCGGTCCAATGTTTAGTTATTATGAATTCCCTTGGCCAATGAAAGACCGTTTAACTGATGAAAAATGGCGAGAAATGTTGGAGACAGACCCTCCTCATAGACCAGATTGGATTGAAAATTTTATTAAATAATAAGGCATAAAAGTTTGGGAGCTAAGCTCCCAAACTTTTGCTTAATACATATTATAATAATTTTGGGAGAATCTGAAGTATTGAAAAAAGATTCCTGAGGTGAATTGGTATCCCGTAGCCGAAGGCGTAGGGTACCCACCTCCGGAGCCACACCAATAATCGCTTATAGAGCGGTTATTTTTATAAGATCAAGGACACATTTGAGTCTTTGATAATTAATTAAATTGGGTTTGGTTTTTAAGGGTAATTTTATTAAAAAAGTTATCCACATTTTATAATTGACTCTATTATTACATATGTTAATATTGTAATATAAATTATTACATATTATTACAATTAATAAATAATTATATGCGTAATATTGTTAATATTTCTTTGCCTGAAAAAATGGTAAAGATAGTAAAAAAAGAGGTTAAAGCAAGAAATTATTCTTCTGTTAGTGAATTTTTTCGTTACCTTATTCGTGAATGGAATACTAATAAATTAGTAGACGAGTTAAAAGAAGATCGTTTAAATTTTGAAGCAGGCAAAGGAAAGGTTTTGAAATCTTTAAAGGATTTACGATAAATTGATTCATGGAAATATTGTATTTGCGTAAATTTAAAAAACAATACGAGAGATTGCCAGAAAAAATTAAAGACTTAGCTGAGGAGAGAGAAAAAAATTTTCGTAAAAATCCATTTGATTCAAGATCAAAAACACACAAACTTCATGGCAAGCTAAGTAGTTTTTTGGCATTTTCTATAAATTATGAATATAGAATTATTTTTGATTTTTTGATTCTATAGAATATCTTGACAACGAATAGTTCTTTGATAAACTTAAGAAAGTTATTTTAGATTATTTTTTTAATATAATTTTAATTTCTTTATGAAATCCAACAAAATAGAAAAAATTGTAAAAGGCATGTCAACGTATTTCGAAAAAATCGAACACATTAATTTCAATGATAAAGAAATTGTCTTTTTTATGTTCTCTGTTCCTCCTTTTTGTAACTATCGATGCAAAAAATGTTTTACTGCAGCCAGTTCTAGGAAAGTAGAAAATCTTTTAACCTTAGAAGAAATCTTTAGAATCATTAAAGAGGCAAAAGAGATGGGGGCTAGAAACGTATCTATCCTTGGGGAAGGAGAACCGTTGATATATAGAAATATAAAAAAAGTAATTGAATATATTGATGAACTGGGAATGATACCGATGGTTGCCACTAATGCTAGAATGTTAACAAAGGATATGGCCGATTTTTTCTTTAAACATAATGTAACCGTAGGAATCAGTTTAGATACATTAGACAAAGAGGAATATGATTCTTATTGTGGCGGTGATGCTAATTTGAGTGAAGTATTTAAGAATATTGATTATATAAGAAAACTATATTCAACGAAAATATACGAACAAGATGGATATAGAATATATCAACTCGTTGTACACATGACAGTTTTGCCTCAGAATTTTGATCAACTAAAATCAATTGAAGATTTTTGCAAGGATGATATATTTTTTGATTGCCAACCGTTATCTATGGTAGGTGATGCAGAAAAAAATAAGGAGCTTTTTAAGAGCGACAAAAGTGAATACAAGAATTATCAAGATTCTGGTCACATTACTAGACCTCCTATGGTTTTATCAAAAACAGAGGTGCGAGAAAGATTATACTGATAGTATATTCATTAGGTGTGACGGAGAGGTTTATTCCTGTGCTCTTCTGGAGGGTTCTCCTTGTAGCTTGGGTAATATAACTGAAAAAACCATAAAACAAGAAATTTTGAAAAATAGAAAAGGAAAATCTTTTTCAAGAGGTAAGGGTTGTCCTGGTATATCTTTTCATGTCAACAAGGATATTTGTGATAGAGATCCAAGAACATCGACCAATCTAATCAAACTTGGATGCCCATATGAATATAGGATTTTAAATTAAAATATGAAAATTAATAAAAATTTCCGGAGCCGTGAATCTGAAACTTTATCTCCCAATTTTAAGAATTTAAAAATGATTCCAAAAGTTGATTTACATTGTCATAGCACAACGTCTGTTCCTATTGAATTTTTCAAAAAAATAGATCCAGAGTTAAAATTACCACCCAAAAGATTTAGCCAATTTACTGATTTCAATCGATACATCACTAATAACATAAATCCACTTATAAAGAATTTGACTATATTTAAATCTTTATTAGAGGCAACTATTCAAAAATTTATTGAAGATGGTATTGTCTACGCAGAAATGAGTTTCGATCTTGCTATACCCGAATATATTAACGTTTCTTTAGATGAATTTTTAGATGTAATTAATACAGAAAGGAAAGCTGTTTCTAATAGAATTGATATTTGTCCTGAGATTGGCGTGGATAGAGAAATAAATCCCCAGAAGACGTTAGTTTTACTAAAGAAGGCATTAAAAAGAAACATTTTTGGGAGCATAGATCTTTATGGAAACGAAAGAGGTCCTAAAATAGATGAATTTAAAGAATTATATAAAGTAGCTAGCAAAAAGGGACTTAAATTAAAAGCTCATATTGGGGAGTTAGGAAATGCATTGAGTATAAAAGAGGCTGTTGAGAAACTGAATCTTGATGCTTTGCAGCATGGAGTAAAAGCAATTGAGGATAGGATAGTTCTTGATTATTTAATAAACAAAGGAGTGGTTTTTAATATTTGCCCTACAAGCAATTTATCTCTAGGTATTTTCAAAAATATTGAAGATCATCCCATTAGAAAACTTTTTGATTTAGGTGCTATTATCACGATAGGTAGTGATGATTTTTCTATTTTTGGAATGAGTGTAGTCGATGAATTCTTAAATTTATACCAAAAAGGAATTTTCAACAAAAATGAAATTGAAAAGATAATAAATAATGGTCTAAATCAAATTCGATCTACAAAATTTTAGAACATGAAGAATCTAAAAGAATCTCAATCTTTAAAGAATATACTGCCTAGTTTCATAGAATTAGAGACTTCCACTTATTGTAATAGAAGTTGTTCTTGGTGCCCAAATAGCAAATATAAGCGCAGTAAATTAAAGAATTTTATTGATTTCAATTTATTTCTAAAAATAGTAGATGATTTGGCAAGTATTAATTATGATGGTCAATTAGCTTTACATAATTACAACGAACCGCTATTGGATCCTAGTTTATATAAATATTTGAGGATTATTAAAGAAAAGATTCAAAAAGCAAGAATAATTATTTTCACAAACGGCGACTATTTGACAAAAAATGTTTTAAAGAAATTAGAAGCAAATGGGGTTTCGTCTATTTATATATCTCTCCATGGGGCTATAGGGAATGATAACTATGAAGAATTATTATTTAATAATTTAAAAAAAATAGGTAAAGAAAATTGTAAGCTAAAAAATGTTTCTGATATTTTTGGACGAAAATATAAAATTGATTTATCGGGGATAGAAATAATATATTACATACCAGATCCAAAAATGATGACCTCCAGGGGTGGTATTATAAAAAATTTAAATAAAAGTTGGAAAAATTCTTTTTGTTTTCTTCCATTTTCTTCTAGCGCAATTGATTATCGCGGTAATATGAAAATTTGTTGTGAGATATATCCCGAGAATAGTTTACATAGAAGAACTGGGTTAATTGGAAATTTAAAGAATCGTTCATTTTCTGACTTATGGTTTTCTTCTCAGTATAATTTTTTAAGGAAGAATTTTTTATTAAAGAATATAAAGAATCCAATATGTTCCCAGTGCTTAAAAAATAATGAAAATATTCATAAGATAAAAATTATTCAATGGAAGAAATTTTTAAAAATTGATAATGAAATTTAATTTAATTAATATTTTTAAAAAATAAAAATTATAAGAACCATTCCTCGCTTCGCTCGTCAGAACCTTGCTATTCGCTACGCTCATAGTAAGCAGAGCTTGAAATTAAATAAAACATCGTATATAAAAATAAAGTAATTTAATTATAAGCAGAGCTTGAAATTAAATATTATTTTATAGAAATTAATGTATTTTAATTATGGAAAAAACAATAAAGAATTTAACAAAAGCATTTATTGGTGAAAGCCAAGCCAGAAATCGTTACACAATGTATGCCAAAATTGCCAAGAAGGAAGGTTATGAAGAAATATCAGCTAATTTTATATTAACATCGGATCAAGAGACAGAGCATGCTAAATGGTTAATGAGGATGATTAATCAATTAAAAGGCAACAATACGGAATATGATGAGATTGTAGTTGAAGCAGGAGCGCCCACAATATTAAAAGATACTAAAGAAAATTTAAAAGCAGCAATTGGTGGAGAAAATTATGAATATACAACTATGTATCCAGAATTTGCTGATGTAGCCGAAGAAGAAGGTTTGTTAGATATCGCTAATAGACTAAGGTCTATTGCTAAAGCAGAAGCTAATCATGAGGATAGGTATAAAAGATTTTTAGAGACGTTAGAGAATGGTTTAGTTTTCAAGAAAGAAGAAGAAGTTGTATGGGTTTGTCGAAAATGTGGATATACTCACAAAGGGAAAGAAGCCATAAATGAATGTCCCTCTTGTGGTCATCCTCAATCTTATTTTGAAGTTAAAAAATAGATCATAAAATTATAAGAACCCTCGTCGCTTCGCTCCTCAGAACCTTGAAATTAAATATTATTTTATAAACACTAATGTATTTTAATTATGAAAAAGTTAGATTTTAACACAGCCTTTAAGTATTCATTCAATCGAGCAAAGGGTATGTGGAATATTTTATGGATATTTCTGCCTATTGTTGGGTGGTTTGCTTTAGGGGGATATAGCATTAGGATTGTCAAAGAATTTATTAAAGGCAAATTTAAAGAACTGCCTGTTTTTGAATTTAAAAGTGATTTGAAATTAGGATTTAATATGTTCTTAAAGGGCCTTCCTTTTGTAATAACATATATTATAATCAGTAGCGTTTTGGACATTATGGATTCTGAAATAGCGGAATTAGTTGATTTATTTATTGCTTTATTTATAGTTCCGATGTTAACCATAAATTTTTTGAAGAAAGAAACAGTTGGTTCTTATTTTGAAATAGAAATATTGAAATATGTTTTTAATAATTTTGGGGATTATGTTATAACCTTATTAAAAAGTATTCTGCTTGGTATAGTATTTTTGATTATGTGGGTGATTCTGGTAGGTTTCCCAGCTGGAGCTTTTACAAAAAATATGTTTGTAGCAGATTTCTATAGAAGAAAAGTAAAATAAGAATAATATTGGATGATGTTAGAAATATTTTCAAGAAACAAAACACTTTTAGATATTATGAGTTTAACTCATTTTGTATCTGGTGTTGGTATTGGTTTGTTGATGATTCTTTTTTGGAGAAAGATTTCTAAAAAAGTATTTTTCATTGTATCGTTATTAGTTTTATTAATTTGGGAATTTTTTGAAGGATTTCTAAGGTTGATAAGTATTTATTATTATGATTTAAGAAATAATTTTAATTTTTTGCCAGAAGGTTGGTTTTCTAATGAAAGTTTCATTAATATTACAGGAGATATGATCGTTGGATTTTTGGGAATTTTTATTGTGTATATGATTTTCAAAAAAAATAATAAATTTTACAAATTATATAATTAAATTAATAATATGCTTTATAAACATACTCAAATTGGACGGTTAATGATGTTTGTTTCTCTGGCTGTAGCCTTTGTTTTTGTTGGCGTTTTGCTGAAAACCAGTTTGGAGGCAATTGTTGTTTTTTATATGCTTTTTGTTTTGTTTATCCTTTTTTCTTACATGTCTCTTGAAGTACTCATTGATGAAGAATATTTACGAATTAAATTTGGATATGGTATATTTAAAAAAAAGTTCATCCTCAAAGAGATAGTTTCGGTAAGATCTGTAAAAAATCATTGGTATTATGGATGGGGGATTAAACATCGTTCAGTGCCACCCATGTGGATTTATAATGTTTCTGGGCTTGATGCAGTTGAAATAAAAACTATAAATGGTAAAATTTATAGAATAGGTACAGATGATCAAGAAAATTTAAAAGCAGCAATTATGCAAGTAATTAAGAGGTAAATAAATAAGAGAATATTAATTGAAGGTAGTTTACAATACTTTCAATACATTAACAAATAACAAAAAACTACCGAGAAAGGTAGTTTTTTGTTCTTTTATTGAAAGTGTATTAAGCTTTTTTGACTTGTGTTGCGGCTGGTCCTTTTGGGCTATCGTTAACCTCAAAGGTTACTGCATCACCTTCTCTTAATTCACTGAAGTCAACGTCTACCAATTCACTAGCGTGAAAGAATAAATCTTTGTCGCTACCTTCTTGGGTGATAAAACCGAAGTTTTTGTCAGTCAACTTTTTGATGGTTCCTTCCATAAATTGAAATTATTATGATTTAATCTGTAGTAATAGATAGAAATTCGACTCTATTCCTACACTTACTAAGCAGTGTTAGAT
>Ga0208904_1002173_pt1 | contig 12649 bp, 18 predicted proteins | sample AntAceMetag02UKB_FD_184774 | JGI IMG/M metagenome (GOLD analysis project Ga0208904, IMG submission 184774) | Saline lake microbial communities from Ace Lake, Antarctica - Antarctic Ace Lake Metagenome 02UKB (SPAdes) (version 2) | ecosystem: Environmental > Aquatic > Non-marine Saline and... | reverse complement strand
TCTTTACCATCAGGGAGATTTGGTTCACTTGATATAAATGCAGACAATAGTTTGAATGGATTTATTGAAAAGCCCAAAGGCGATAACAACTATATAAACGCTGGATTTATGGTTGTAGAGCCAGAATTTTTTAAATATATAAATAGTAACGTCATGCTTGAAAACGAGCCTATAAAGCAAGCTATAAGCGAAAATCAAGTATCAGCATATAAACATAAAGGCTGTTTCTTTCCAATGGACACAATTCGTGATATGACTCAATTAAATGATATGTGGAATAACGGGGTAGCTTTATGGAAAATCTGGACTTAAATTTTTGGAAAAATAAAAAAGTTTTTATTACAGGAAATACAGGATTTAAAGGTTCTTGGCTTTGTTTAATTCTTAAACATCTAGGAGCAAGTGTCACTGGTTATGCCTTACGACCAAATACAGATCCAAATATGTTTGAGCTTTGCGATATAGAAAACATAATAGATAGACAATATTATTCAGACATAAGCAACTTAAATATATTAAAACAAGCGGTAAAAGATCAAGATATTGTTTTTCATCTTGCTGCTCAACCTATAGTTATAGATGCTTATAAAAATCCAGTTTATACTTATGAAACTAATATAATTGGAACTGTTAATTTATTAGAAGCGTGTAAGCAAGAAAACATTAAAACTGTTGTTTGTATAACTACAGACAAAGTTTATACAAATAAAAATTGGACGTGGGGTTATAGAGAAATTGATGAAATTGGTGGAGAAGATCCTTACTCTTGCTCAAAATCTTGCTGTGAGCTTGTTATTAATTCTTATCGTATTTCTTATGATCTTAATGTTGCAAGTTGTAGAGCAGGAAATGTACTAGGCGGTGGTGATTTTAGTAAATATAGAATAATACCTAGTATTATTAAATCAATAGAGAATCAAGAACAGTTAGAAGTAAGAAATCCAGATCATTCAAGACCGTGGCTACATGTTTTAGACCCGTTATATGGATATATTAAACTAGCTGAAAAACTAGATGAAGATAAATCTTTTGGTCAGGCTTGGAACTTTGCACCTGATTTTAAAAATGAAATAAAAGTAAAAGAGATATTAGAATTATTTGAAAAGAATTTCCATTTTAAATATATGATTAACAAGTCAAACGAGTTTAAAGAAGATAAAAGATTGAACTTAGATAACACTAAATCGTTAAATATGCTCAATTGGACACCAAAAATAGGTTTTGATTACACGTTAAGACTAACAATGTCATGGTTTAGATGTTATTTGGCAAATATATTGAATAATAATAAAGAAGCTTTATATCTACATACATTAAAACAAATTGAGGATTATTTTGAAAATACCATACAACAAGATATTTAAAGACCATAACGAAATAAACAATCTTCAAACTGCTATCAAGGATTTTAGACTTACACATTCAAGATTTTGTAATCAATTTGAAAAAGATTTTTCTAATCTGATAAATGTTAAACATACTTTATTAGTTAATTCAGGATCATCAGCCAATTTATTAGCGTTTATGGCTTTAACTCAAGATGATCTAGGCGTCAGAAAAATAAAAAAAGATGATGAAATAATTACAACTGCCTGTTGTTTTCCTACAACACTAGCTCCGATAGTTCAGTTTGGAGCTGTTCCTGTCTTTGTAGATATTACAGTACCAGAATACAATATTGATGTGACTCAATTAGAAAATGCTTTAAGCGATAAAACAAAAGCTGTTATGATTGCTCACACTTTAGGAAATCCATTTAATATTAAAGCTGTAAAAGAATTTTGTAATAATAACAATCTTTGGCTTATTGAAGATTCGTGTGACGCTTTTTTAAGTAAATATACACTTGATGAAAAAACATCTTATGCAGGAAGTTTTGGCGATATTTCAACATTTAGTTTTTATCCTGCACACCATATCACAGGCGGTGAAGCAGGAGCAGTTTGCACGAATAACGAATTATTAAAAGATATAATGCTATCGTTAAGAGATTGGGGCAGAGATTGCAAATGCAGTTCTGGCATTGATAACGTATGCGGTCATAGATTAGATAATAAAATGAACTACGATCATAAATATACTTATTCAAGATTTGGATATAATTTAAAGGCAACAGAGTTTCAAGCTGCTATTTTAGTTGCTCAATTAAATAAAGTAAAAAGAATAAGGCGAAATAGAATCAATAATTGGAACTATTTTAAACATTATCTATCTAATACAGACAAATATATATTACCGAAAGCAACAGATAATTCTGATCCTTGCTGGTTTGGGTTTGTGTTAACTTCATTAAGTAAGTCAAATATTGATATACAAAAACAACTAGAAGGCTACGGAATACAAACCAGACCTATATTTGCTGGTAATATATTACGTCAACCATGTTTTAAAAATGTTAAACACAGAGTAATTGGCAAGCTATTAAACACAGATATGATAACGGATAAATCTTTTTGGTTCGGTGTTCATCCCTTATTAACTCTTGAAGAAAAACAATATATAATTAATACATTGAAATCACTTTCTTAATATGCTACTATTTGCTAGTAAACAATTTTATCGTTACTCCTTTTCTATTTAAAAAGCCTGTTAGAAATAGCGGGCTTTTTATTTATCTAAATCTAATAATATTTATTTACAAAATTATATTAATGTAATTAAATAATAATATAGAAAAACAAAGGAGTAAAAAACTATGAACAAAGAAGAAATTAATTTATTATCTGAGCAAGGCACACTAAAAGGCATCTACGATGATATAAGCAATGAGGATTATCATTCTTGTGTTGGAGTTAGTAAAAGTGGATTAATGTTGTTTGATCGTGATCCTGTGAAGTTTCATTATAAGTATATCAAAGGACATCATGTATCAAAATCAACAGAGGCTTTAACGTTTGGTAAATTATTACATGAAGTTTTACTTGAACCAGAATTTTTTTACAATACGTATAGATCTGACTCATTCGCATTGGAGTTAGGAAGCAGACAAACGAAAGTATTTAAAGAAGCAGTTGCGGATTATTTAGAAGAGTATCCAAAAAAACAAATAATTAAACATGATATATATCAAAAGTTAGTACAAATAAAAAATGCAGTTTACAAAAATCCATTAGTTAAGCAGATTTTAGAACTAAAAGGAAAATCTGAGCAAACTATTTTCTGGACAGATCCTACTACAAAGATACTTTGCAAATGTAGACTTGATAAATTTGTCTTAGATCAAAACATAGACGACTATAAAACAAAGAACTTTATTATTGAGGTAAAAAGTACAACTGACGTTTTTGAGTTTGAACACAGTATTGCAAAATATAAATATTATCTTCAAGATGCTTGGTATAGAGCAGGAGCAAAGTTTGCTTTAGATATAACCGACATTCAACCGATATTTATAGCAATAGACAAAGAAGAACCTTTTCATTGTCGAGTAGGACAAATTGATATTGTTGCTGAGGGATTAGGGAAAAAGGTTGCTAGATCAATGTTAAATAACCTTTCAGCCTCTATTAATGATGGATTTTTGTTTGAACCTATGATAGAAACATTTGAGATACCAGAATATGAATTAAGACGACAAGAAAGTAAAATAGAGGAATAATTTATGTTAGAAATAGCAGTATTTTTATTACTACCAGTTTCATTGATAATATATCTTCACATAGATGATTATCAAAGAATAAAAATAGATAAAAAAGGAGTAAAAAAGAATGGAAAACAACGAAATTGAAAAAGTTGAAACAAAACATTATCCAGTAGAGAGTAAAGAAAACGGTGAGTTATTACCAAGAACATTAGAATCACAATTTAGATTAGCTAAGTATTACAAAGTAGCTGGATTGTTACCGTATCAATTTGATTCATCTGAAAAAGTGTTAATGTTAATGCAGTATTGTTATGAAAATAATTTAAAAGTTGTTTCATCATCAAGACAACTTATGGTTATTAATAATAATATATCAATGTTTGGCGACTTACCTTTGGCATTAGTTAGAAAGTCAGGTGAATTAAAATCATTTAGAGAATACTATCTTGATAAAGACGGTAACGAAATAACAGTAAAAGATAAAACGGAAGTTTATTCAGCCGTTTGTTTTGCTGAAAGAATAACTGGCGAAACTTGTGAAGAAATGTTTTCTATTGATGATGCTATTCAAGCTCAACTTTATGGAAAAAAAGGCGACATATGGAAAAAATACGAAAAAGTAATGTTGAGATATAGAGCAAGATCAAGAAACTTGAAAACGTTATTTGCTGATGTTTTACTAGGTTTATCTATTGCGGAATATGATTATAATATTAAACCTGATGTAATGACACAAGAAGAAATAAGAGATCAAAACGCTGAAATAACACTTGAGAGACGACCAAAAACATTTATTGATACTGAGTCATTGAAAGAAAAATGTTTACAGGCTGAGGAAATATTTGTTGATGGATCTCACCCTGTTGAATCTATAGAATTAAAAACAATAGTAACACAATCAGAACCTACTGTAAAAGTTAGTGAAGGATTTTCTGAACACGCAGAACAATTCGCAGTAGATCAGCAACAAATGATACTTGGTAATTTATCAGAAGAAGCAAAAAAAGAAATATTAGAAGAGGAGAAAAACGATGGAAAATAGTATAGTAAAATTAGACGCTAAAGCATACGGATTAGAAGAAAACAAAGCAAAAGAAATTGAATCAGTATTTATACCAATGATAGATAAAATGAAAACTTTAGAGGTAGAATATAACGAGTTAAAAACAAAAGAAGTTAACGACGAAGTGTGCAAGCAAGCCAAAGCGTTAAGACAAAAATATGTAAAAGTAAGAACTGGAACGGCTGCAATTCATAAAGAAGTAAAAGCGTTTTATTTATCAGGAAGTCGTTTTGTTGATGCTTGGAAAAATACTCAACTTTATGCTTCACAAGGTATTGAAAAGAATCTTGAACAGATTGAAAAGCATTTTGAAGTATTAGAAAAAGAAAAGAAACAAAAACTTGAAGATGAAAGACGTACTGAATTATCTAAATACCAAGAATTAGATATTGCTTTAAAGTTATCAGATATGAGTGACGAAGTATGGAAAATGTTTTTATCTGGTGCAATAAAATATCATGAAGACAAAATAGAAGCAGAAAAAAAAGCCGAAATATTAAGACAAGAGCAGTTGAAAAAGAAAGCAGAAGAAAAGGAAAAACAGCGACTTGAACAAGAGCGTATTATAAAAGAAAATGAAAAACTAAAATATGAAGCAGAAGAAAAAGAGAAGTCAAGACAAGTAGAAAAAAAAGAACAACAAGAAAAGTTAGATGCAGAGAAAAAAGAACGTGAACGATTAGAAACAGAACTTAAAGCAAAACTTAAAGCCGAACAAGATAGAAGAGAAGCTGAGCACAAAGAAATGTTAGACAGAGAACGTAAAGAAATAGAAAGTATACAAGCAAAATTAGCAGCAAAGGAGAAAGCTGAACAAGATAGATTAGAAGTTATTAAAAAAGAGCAAGAAGCAAAAGAAGCAGAAGAAAAACGGATTAAAGAATCAAAAAGATATGTTGAGTACAAAGACTATCTGCATAAAAGCAAAGAGAGCAATAATGAATTACTATCTGAATTAGAACTTGTAATGAGCGAAGAAGCAGAAGCTAAATTTAGTTATAGTAATTACGAAGTAGAATTAGACATGTTGTTAGACACAGAAACAGGAAAAACAAAGATAATAAAAGTAAACGGTAGAAAATTAATGGAGGAAATTTAATGAACATTAAAAAGAAGCTAGTAATTGAATTAGATTATGAAACGTATTTAATTGCTGAACAAGAGAGAATTAAACAAGAACAAGAGAATGGGAAAAGTTGTAATAAAACAGAATTTTATTCACAAATCATAAAAAAACATTTCACAAAAAAATAATTAAAATTAATGGAGGAAAAAATGGACTTTGAAAAATTGACTTTAGAAAAAATTAACAAAGGTGTTGCTGGAGAACTTTTTGAAACTGAACTTGAAAAGGTAGTAAAAAACATTGATGATCCAAATGTAACAAGTGGTAAAAGAAGTATTACTTTACAATTTGAATTTAATCCTGAAAAAGATAGTGATTCAGTAAGAATTAATGTTTCTTCAAAATGTTCTTTACAAAATAATAAGAGTAATAATGCTTTTGGTTATTTTGTTTTAAATCATGGAAAACCTGTAATTGTACAAGACAAATTTAAACAAGAAACATTATTTAAAGATCAAACTAATGTTACACCAATCGAGCAAAAGGAGGCTGTAAACAATGATTAAAGAAGCAATTGAAAAGGTATTAGAATTAAGGGACCCTGAAACATTAAAAATTGATGGAAAAGATTTTGTAAAAAAAGGTTATGACGAAGTTGTAGATCCTATTTACCAACCAAGCTATTTAGAAGTTAGAAACCTTTCTGGTCTAGTTGATTTTGTAAGAAACAACATTGACAAACTAGAATTACAAGAACTATTTATTCATGTTGTAAGTCATAAATCAGTTTATCTATCAAGTAATCTTAAAGAAGAGGAAAAGAGAAAAGATTATATTAAGGCTTCAATTGTAGATTATGCTGAGGGATTTAGTTATGGTACAAAAATGGATACAGAACATTTTATAATCCAAACTCAAACTAAATTTGTTCAAGATGAAAATATGCAAGCTGTTCAAAGAATAATTGGAAATATGTCGGATAATGTAACTCAATCACAATCTGATGATGGCATATCCCAAACAGTTACAGTAAAAGGCGGTATTCAAATTTTAGCAAAAGAAAAACTTCCTAATCCTGTAGAGCTTAGACCTTTCAGAACCTTTGCAGAAATTGAACAACCACAATCAAAATTTGTATTAAGAACACATAGCGCACAAAAAGAAGGTGAATCAAGAGTTTCTTTATCTGAAGCTGATGGAGGATTTTGGAAATTTGATGCAATAGTAAATATTAAAAACTATTTTAAAACAAATCTTCCTGAAATTTCTGTGATAGGTTAACTAGAATGGTGCGGAGTAGCTCAGTTGGTAGAGCGCAAGATTTTGATTCTTGTTGTCGCAGGTTCGAATCCTGCCTTCGTAGCCAAGAAAGGAGTATAATGAAAATAGTAAAATTATGTTTATTGTGTGGAGCTTTTTTTATTAGAGTAAAAAACAAAAAAAATTATTGTTCTTTAAAATGTAAAAGAAAAAGAACTGGTATTGTTTGTGGAAATAAAACAAGAGGTGTTAAAAGAAATTTAAACAAATATGTAATTAATGGAAATGAATGCAATGTTTATTTAAAGAATAATAATTATTTTACTATAGATAAAAAAAATATAAATACAGTAAAAGTTTATTATTGGTTTTTATCAAGTAATGGATATGTTATAGCTAAAAAACCTAAATATCATAAAAATAAAGAAGAAACGATACTTTTACATAGATATATAAAAAATATATTTAATAAAAAATGTCTTATAGATCATATAAATGGAAATAAATTAAATAATTTAGAAATCAACTTAAGAGTAGCTACACGCCAACAAAATGCAGTCAATTCTAAGTTAAGTAAGAATAATACTTGTGGTTATAGAGGTGTAAGATCTATAAAAAATAAATATGGAGCATATATAAAATATAATTATAAGCAAATACATTTAGGTTCTTTTAGTGATATAAAAGATGCTGCTATAGCTTATAACAATAAAGCTATAGAATTATTTGGAAAGTTTGCAACATTAAATGAAATATAGAATATGTGAGAGATGTAAAAAGAAACCAGCGGTAGAACAACATCATATGTTCAGTAAAGGATTAAAGACAGGTTGGAGATATAAGAACTATGGTGAGTTACTGCATGATCCAAGAAACATACAATGGCTATGTTACGATTGTCATCATAATAAACCATTAAAAAAATTTACAGAGTTAGAATTTTGTTATGAATTAAATATCATACCACGTAGTAAGACATCACAGACAAGATTAAAAAGAGAAAAAATTATTTAATTAACAAGAAAAATAAACTACATAAGAAATAAAAATAAATCTTTACATAAGATATCTTACATAACATTTTTTAATAAATTATTATATAAGAAACTTTTACATAAAAAATAGTTTACAAAGCAATAAAATAATAATATAACTTAAAAATAGACAAGCAGATTTAATATAAAATATATGTTCGGCAAGGGTAATCTATACTGCTTGTCACGGTTATCAAGACCGCCTTTGCCGAACACCCAAAAGAAAGGATTTAAAATGACAAGTTTAATGACTTTTAACTTTGAAGAAAAAGAAGTAAGAACAGAATTAATTAATGGAGTGCCATTTTTTTGTCTTAAAGATGTTTGCGGTATTCTTGGGCTAGATCAATCTCATAGAGTTGCTTCAAGATTAGAAGAAGATGACCGTACTACTATTACGGTCATAGATAATTTAGGTAGAGAACAAAATGTTACATTTATCAACGAATCAGGTTTATATAATACAATTTTTCAAAGTAGAAAAGAAGAAGCAAAAAAGTTTAAAAAATGGATAACATCAAAAGTTTTACCAGAAATAAGAAAAACAGGAGGATATAATTTACAAAACAAATTACCAACAACATTTGCAGAAGCTTTAAAACTTGCGTATGAGCAACAATTAAAAATTGAAGAACAAACTAAACAACTTGAGCAACAGAAGCCAGCCATAGACTTTTATAAAGCGGTTACAGATAGTAAAACAGCATTGCCTATTCGAGAAGTAGCTAAGCTTTTAAGTGACCAACATAATTTTATTATAGGACAAAACAGGTTATTTGAGTATTTAAGAAATAATAAAGTATTAATGGATAATAATACACCTTTCCAAAAATATATAGATAAAGGTTATTTTAGAATAATAGAGCAAAAGTTTCAAACAAAAGGAGAAACTAGAATATATATAAAAACCTTAGTCTTTCAAAAGGGTATTGACTTTATTTTAAAGAAATTAAAAACAAGTTTACAAAGCGTTGATTTATAGTATTGTAGTAATTAACGAATGAACGAATGAATGAACTGTACTAAATAATGAATGTATACATGGAGGATTTATGACTTTAAATGATTTATTCAATCAACACATTAACTTAGCTTTATTTATCTTAGAAGATTTAAAAGCTACAGACAATCAAAAAAACCTATTTAAAAATCTTACCCGAACTTTACAAAGATCAGTTTTAAATGTTATTGAAAATGCTATATCGCCTGATGATGTAGATCAATTACTTTTGTTTATTTCTGATTCTAAGGGTAAGAAAAATGAAAAAACATATTAAAGAAAAAAATAATAAAAAAAGACCTCATTTCAATTTTTATAGATCTTTTTATGAAGCGATAGATTTACTTTCTATTGAATCACAAGGTAAATTATATAAAGCAATTTTTGATTTTAGTTTTCAAAATTGTATAAAACCTACTAACTTAAATGAAATAGAAAACATAATTTGGACTTTAATCGAACCTAATTTAAATAAGAGTTATATCAATTATATTAATGGTTTACAAACTCCGCTGGCAGCGAAAACGAAGCGAAAACGAAGCGAAATAAAAATCCGCCCAACTATTCCCTCTAAAGATATAGATAAAGAAGAAGATAAAGAAGAAGATAAAGAAGAAGATAAATATAAATTATATCCTTTTTTTATTTCTTTTTGGAAAGAATACAAACATGGATCTAAAAAAGAAGCATTTAATGAATATCTAAAAACAAAAAACGTTTTTCCTATTGATATAATACTAGAACATATAAAAATATATAAAACACAAGCAAAAGAAAAACAATTTATGAAACATGGTAATAGATACATAAAATCTAGGTTATGGGAAGATTTAGAAGAAAAGGCTAATAATAAAACAAAATATAATACCGAACCTATGCCAGAATTTTCTAATTTATATGGAGATAAATAATGGAAAATATTAAAGTAAATGAAATAGAAAACGAACTTAGAGAAATAGAAAACATAAAAAACTCATCTGATTATAATACTTGTAGCTATAATATTAAATTTTTAGATAAAGCACTTGGAAAAATAAAACAAGGTGAATTTGTAATAATATGTGCGGATTCAGGAGTTGGAAAAAGCGAACTAATTTATAATTTAGCTTTTGAAAATGCTAAAAATGGTAAAAGAGTTCTACTTTTAGCACTTGAGGCTTTTGTTTCTGAACCTACGTCAAGAATCAAATACAAATATATATCAACTAAATATTATGAAAAAAAATATTATATAGATCATGGACCAATAACATATGATAAATGGCTTGATGGAAAGTTTTCATTTTTAACAAATTTAGAGATTGAGGCAAATGAATATTTTTTAAACAACTATGAAACTTTAAAAGTAATTTATAAAGAAACATTAAACGATTTTACGATAGATAGTTTATGTAATTTAATTGATGAATACAAAGATGACACTGACATAATTTATATAGATCATTTACATTATTTTGATTTAATAACCTCAAATCAATACAAAGAAGAGGGAACGCTTGCAAAAAAAATTAAACATATAGCAGATACAAACAAAGTACCTATAATTTGCAATGCTCATATAAGAAAAAATAGGGATAAAGATTCTATTATACACGACGAAAAAGACATAATGGGATCAAGTGATATATATAAAAACGCAACAACAATAATAGCTATTGCACCTTATTTTGACAATTTATGTAAACTACAAGACAACGAAAAAGGATTATTATTTCCTACAGCGTTTAGGATATGTAAAGCAAGATATAGATCAGCCGTAAAGCCTTATTATATGGGAGTGTTGAACTTTGACATAAGAACTAATAGATATGTTTCTAAATATGAACTATATCAATTAAACAAAAATGCTTCAAAATGTGAATTTATAAGCACATACGAATATCCAGCATTTTTGAAATAAAAGGATTAAAAATGTATAAAATACAAATAATGACAAGAGGAAATATAGTTAAAAAAGACTTAAACACGATAACAACAATCAATACTACTCAACAGCTTAAAGATTGGTATATAATAATAAAATTCAACGACACAATAGAGGGATATTATTGTATTTTAGGTCAATTAGTAAAAGCAAATAGTAAGGAATTAATTAATGACATATTTAATAATACAAAAGAATGTTTTGATGCTTTTATGCAAAATATAAAACAAAAAAAATTAAGAAATGAATTAATAAAAGAATTTTTAAATTATCCAAAAAACATAGAAGATTATGACAAATATACAAAAAGAATAAAGTCGTTTAAATTCATGTTATTGCCTGAAAATAAACATAATCAATTACTTTTAATGCGTATGAATAGCTTGAGATCAAGACAAATAAAATTTATAAATGGTGAGGTGTAAAGTGACAAAATTACAGAGTTATAATTTGATTAGAAACAAGTATTTTAATAAATATGGATTTATTTCAATTTTAAAAGATAATTGGATAAAAACAACGACTGAATTTTTTATTGTTGGAAATGGTTTAGTTAAAGATGATTTAAGATGGTTTTATCACGATATAAACGAATGGTTATTAGTTGATGATTATCTATTGAGACGACCTTATGGAACGGATGAGGTTGAGCAATGGGATGATTATGTTTGTTTGTTTGCTCAGTCAATTTTAGGAAGTAAATACAACAGAAGAAATTACTATTTATACAGGATATTAAAATCAAGAAATTTTAACATAGATCAGAGAGATAAAACAACGTGGTCTTTATGGCGCAAAATAAAAGAAAAATTTAGAACAACACTACTTCCTTTTCAAACTGCTTTGCTTGCTTTGTGTATAGGTAAAAAACTAGGGGTTATGCAAGATCTTCATTTGTCATTAACTCTATTCCTAGACACGTTTAAAGATGAAAATCAAACATCTGGCAGACTTATCATGTATCTAGTAATGCAGAATAATCCAGATCATTTTAAATCATGGAATAAAGCAATGATAAAAAAATATGGTTGTGAAAACTGGTATCAAAAAGCATTTGCAATATATTATTCAGACAGAAAAGATTTAGTTGAAAATATAATTAATATAATGGGATAAAATGAATTATTTTTATAAAAAAACAAACAAATATAAAAACATTAGAACAGAAATAGACAATATAAAGTTTCAAAGTAAAAAGGAAAAAGATAGATACATACAATTAAAACAATTACAGTTAGCTGGTGAGATAAAAAACATAGTATTACAGCCGAGGTTTGTACTACAAGATAGTTTTGAGAAAAAAGGTATAAAGTATCGAGAGATAGCATATGTGGCGGATTTCAAGTATTTTGACATTAAAAACAACTGTATAATTATTGAAGATGTTAAGTCTGTATATACTAAAACACCTCTTTATTTAGTAAAGAAAAAGCTATTTGAAGCGAAATATTCAGATCTAACTATTACAGAAATCATATAAGTATTTAATATTACTAACATGTAAATAAATATAAAATATATTAAAATAATACTTGCAATCTATATTAAAATATAGTATTATGTTTATATTGAATCAAACGAAAAAGGAGAAAAAACAATGATTGAAAAAAAAGTTTACAGCAGTTACGCCTTTAAAGAAAAATGTAATGAGAAGTACAAAATGAACTTATCTATTTACAACGAAATAAAAGACAAAGCAGTTATTGAAATAGTAAGTTC
>Ga0208904_1002169_pt1 | contig 12658 bp, 11 predicted proteins | sample AntAceMetag02UKB_FD_184774 | JGI IMG/M metagenome (GOLD analysis project Ga0208904, IMG submission 184774) | Saline lake microbial communities from Ace Lake, Antarctica - Antarctic Ace Lake Metagenome 02UKB (SPAdes) (version 2) | ecosystem: Environmental > Aquatic > Non-marine Saline and... | reverse complement strand
TATGTCACTGAAGTTGAAGTATTTTGTTGAAGTTTAATCCATCCTATAATTGTTGCTTCATCGTCAAATGAAGAAGAAAAATCAGGGAGTGTTGCATAGGCAGTAGTTCCATCTAAAACTAAAAGACCTTGCTTTATTTCAGAATCTCCACTTAAAATTCCATCATTATTATATATTGAACTATCGCTTACGTTAGTGTCAAATTGATAATTTCCAACTAATGAAATTCCTTCTACATCAGATAAGGCAGTCTCGTTCACATTTACAGTATCTCCACCAGTAATGTAAGCATAACCATTACCTGAATATATCGCAGTTAAACCCGCATCAATTCCACAAGTCCAAACTCCACTCTGAAACTCTGCAATTTCCCCATCACTACAAGTTAAACCAATGAACCCAGTAGAGTTACTAATGGATTTATTAAAGTAATTAGATAGGTCAGTTAGATCAGGAGTGTTAACTAAATTAATGTAATCGTAACCCCAAGAAGTAAAACCAGGATCTAATTCAGTAATTTTATCATATTTCAAGATACCGAAAGATAATGAACTCATTACTATCAATAATACCAAGAAAATAATGTATTTACTAAAAGACTTCTTCATTAGTTCCATCTCCTAAAAATAATATTAATTCTTTCATTTTTTCTTCTTGTTTGAATTCCTAATCACTATAGTACTTACGAATAATACTAATATCAATAGTAATATGTTAAAAAAGGTTATGGAAATCCCTGTCTTTTTATAATCTAAACACTCTGCACTATTTGAATCGAAAGCATCGTCAGTACAAACTTCTGTACCTATAAAAAATAATTCCTCATTCAAAAATTGAAACAAACTTTGTTCAACTGAAATGTTTGCTTGGTAGTTAACAATTTGTCCATTACTCATCATAATCTGTCCAACATAGTTTCCAAGGTCGATGTCTTTTGGAACGTCAATTGTATATCTCATAAAAGCAACGTTTGATTCTAAACCTTCTGATGGTTTTATAATTACTTTTGCTTTCTTAGTTCCATCTTCAAATGCCATCCACTCTGCAACTTCTGGATTTAAACTAGAAGAAACAATGTTTAAATCTAATTCTACGTCTTTAAGTCCAGTATTAGTGATTTTAAACTCAACAAGTCTACTTCCTCCAGGAGTCATGGTCACATTTTCCAATATGGGAGTTATTTCATATTGTTCACTTATGTTAGTTCCAATAATGATTGTATCTCCTGTGCTACCACCACCACCGCCTCCACCACTTGATGAAGTTGGGATTGCAACACTAAAAGTTCCAGTAAGATTATCAGTTAAACTAAATAAGTCGGTGAATTCAATACTGTAATTGTGAAGTCCAACGGTTGATGGGAAGAACTCTCCAGTTTGCAAGTAACATTGATTTTTATCATACTCGCTTACAAAAGTCAAAGTTGAATCTGATAGTTTTAGAGTTGAAGTTGCAACTTCTCTGATTATGATTGAACCTGTATAAGCTTGTTCACAACCGTCCTCATCAACTTTAATGTATAATGAACAAGTTGCATCTTTAACACATTGTCCTTCAACTGGGCCTTTGAATGTAATAATCCCAGTCAAGTTAGGTTGTAAGTTAGTCGCATTGATTTGTCCAGCATAAGTATTTATAATAGATTTCCCATTGGTCATTATAATGGTGTAATTGTGAACGGAGTAATCTAACATTGTAAAATCGCTAGAGTTCACTGTAGTGGTATTAGTTGCTATTAATTCACTTAAAATAACTGAGCCAGTCTCATTAATCACACTAATATTAATCGTGCCTGAGCCTTCTAAGTCGGTGTAATTGTTAAATGCTAAATGTATCGGATCATTAACTTCCCCGCTCATATTTAATGTACTATTTAATTCTAAACCTTGATCGTTGTAGAAAGTTAGATTTAATTGTGGTTGGTTTGCATTTACGATTCTTAACTCTTTGTAAGTTGTTACTAAGTCTAGGTCGAATACTCCATCAGTTTCACCTTCAACGAAAATACTATCATATTCAACGTAGTAATGTGCTGGAATCCCAGTGATGTTGAAAGATATTGTTGCTGGTGAATTTCGCTTTATTGTGTAGTTTCTGTTCGTCTCGTTGTAAACGCTTAACGTAACATTCTCAGTCATTGGAGTAAAGGTCCAATTAAAACCTCTAATCATGATTGCATCGTTGTAGATTGTGATATTATCTTCAAAAGATTGCGTTTGGTTAAAGATTAGTGAGAAGTTTGCATCTGGAGCTCTGAACTCAACATCCGTATTTGAAATAGTTACGGTTGCAAAGCTAAAGCTAATTAGAAAAAGAAAAAATACAAATCCGATAATATATTGTCTCTTCATTTATTCTAAGGTAATATGTCTCCTTCTATATCTACGAAAGTTGCGTATAAAGTTCCTGTTGTATCTCTTTCGAATATTGTCATTTTATCTCCTATGTGTAAAGGTTAATATACCCTGTTGCTCCGTTTGGCATTTCAATTTTAATACTTCCTGCAAGTGTTGTGTGTGTTGTTCCACCATCAATAACATTATCAAAATCAATTACTTCTACATCTTGTGTTTGAACGATTAACATTGATGGTTTCGTTCCTGCATTGTCAATATTTAATCCAATTCCATTTCCATTCTGGTCTATTAATAGTCCGTTACCAGTTCCTGCATTTTTAATATTAATAGTTGATCCACTAGATGAAGCGTGTTCAGTTGTTACTCTTAAAACTCCTCTTAATGGATTAGTTTGAATTCCAATTCCTGCTATAAGTACTACATCTGTCGTAGTTTGATTTCCTTGAATATTAAGTGCATCAATAGTAGTAGCCTCAGAGTCAATGAACAATCCTCTCCCATTTCCATTCTGGTCGATGAATAGTCCGTTACCAGTTCCATCATTTTGAAAAGTAACAAGGTTTGATGTTGAAGTTCCTCCATTATCTATTTTTATAGCTTCACCATCTCCTGCTTGTACAACATTTAATGCCCTTCCAGTTCCATCATTTTGAATACTTAAAGCATTCTGGTCATCTCCTGCGTTGTCTTGTTCTATTAATACTAAGGGTGCTGATGTTACTACTGAATTTGAATTTCCATAAAACCAATTCCTACCATAAATGTCATCATTATTTCTTGCTAAATCAGTTCTTCCATTCCCATTAGTTTGAAATCTTGCAGTTGTTGCACCTTGTCCAGAATAAACTTTTAATGCAAAATTGTCAGCAGTAGTAGCTTCTGAATCAATATTCAAAGCAACTCCATTTCCATTCTGGTCAATGAATTGTCCGTTTCCAGTACCATCATTTCTTAATAAAACTAAATCTCCAGTTGGTGTTGTTGAATATTGATTATCAACCTCTAATCCTAGTACATTTCCACTTGTTCCAGTAGGTAAAATACTCATTCCTCTACCTATTGAATCAATAAGGATTGCAGGTTTTGATAAATCAATAGATTCTGAATCAATATATAATCCTGTTGCTTGACCATTCTGGTCGATGAATTGTCCGTTTCCAGTCCCTGCATTGACAACATCAATCCCATTATTATTATTAGTAATATCGTTTTGAGTAACAGAGAGACCAACTAAATTTCCACCATCGGCAACGGTAAACGTACTGGCAACTGAATCTACCAAAGTATCACTTATCGTTGTTGTAGCCATCGCCTGTCCAACCATACTCAAAGCAAGTATAAGAACAATGAATAAACCTACAAAAATCTTTTTATAGTCCGTTGTTTTATTAGTTTTCATTTTTTTAATCCATCCCCTCTGTTAAGGTTATTTTTTGAATATAAGTTTTCTGCCATAAAATATTATTGTTCCAACAAGACCAATAATAATAATTCCAAATAAAATCTGTAATAAAGTATTTTGGTTTTTGTTTTGGCTCTTTAATTTATTAATCTCGTCTAAACTATTCTCAACATTCAATCTAGCATCCTCTAATAATTGAATAGTTAACTCGTTTGACAAACTTAATTCTGATAGTAATTTTGTAAGCTCTTCTGAATTGTATTCCAATTCAACAACCAAAGATCGAAGCTTTTCATTAGATAAATCCAACTTATTAATAATCTTAGCCATGTCCTCAGCATTACGTTTTAAGTTTTTCAAGATTATTGCTTGCTCATCTACCTCAGCAGTAAGCTCTTTAATTAAAGCAACATCCTCATCAATAGTTCTCTTTAATGCAGAAACTAAAAGACCCTCTTCTGCTAAACTATCAGTTAAACCTTTTATTACAATAGCATCATCTTTGATAGTCAAGTCTAAACCATTCATAATATCAGCCTGTTCCTGGAACAAGTCCTTAAATTCTTCAATAGCTTCTGCTTGTTTTACATTTTCAGCAGACAATAACTCGACCATTCTAATTTTTTCAGCAAGATTGGCACTTATAGTATTAATTGCCTCAACTTGTCTAGCAATTTCTAAATTAAGCAATCCAACAAGTTTAGTCTTTTCATCTAAATCAGTTTCTGAAACTTCAATAATTTCTAATTGTCTATCAATGTTACTAGTAAGGGCTTGAATCATTATCTTTTGGTTTTCTGCTTTCTCAGATAACTCAAGAATATAATCTCCTTGTTGCTGAACAGTTAAATCAAGTTGCCCTATAATAATTCCTTGCTCAACTGCTTTCAGATTAAGAGCTTTAATTATAGCAAGTTGCTCCTCTTTATTTGAAGTAAGCTTATCAATTATCTTTCCAAGCTCAACAGAATCAACTTCTAACTGAGAAATAATATTAATTTTCTCTTGTAATGTTTGAGAACTTAACAAACTTCCCTCAACAACGTAAAAAATAGTTACGTCAGTATTAGATTGAACAATATAAGGTTCAGTTTCAACAAGTTTTTCGTAAATACTAGTGTCAGTTATTGCAATATTATCTGTAGTGTCTCTAATTATTGCAGGGATTGCTCTACAAAAACCTTTACTAGGGTAATCTAAATTTTCAACATCAATAATTTCACCAGAACTATAAGATTGTGCATTAAGAACATCGCCCTCCTCAAAAACACATTCATTATCTAATAAAGTCGAACCTCCTTTATAATCAATATTGTAAACCCCACACAATAAACAAGAAGAGTATCTACTTCCTGATCTACAATGAGAATCGCAATCCGCAAAACCTAAATTATCAGTACTGCTTGAAATTTGTCCACTTCCACCACAAATTGATGCTCTCATATCTCCTGACCTATAATTTCTACTTCCAGGTTTAGGACAGGCAACAGTATTATATCCTCCTGAAAAAGTACTTAACAATAATTTTTTCTGAACTATTTCGCAACCACGTTCATCAAAACTACTAGTAACATAACCTTGCAATTTGAAAGGAGTCACATCAACACATTGGATATTAGTAAACTCACTTCCAATAGTACTAAAAACTCCAGTATAATAAAGACCAAACAAAACTATTACTAATAAGAATAGACCAATTCCAATTCTAGTTCCTAACTTCTTATTTTTCTTATTCATTGTTTTAAATTAAAACCAACTAACACTGCAAAAGCAATTGATAATAAAACTAGTATCAAAACCAACATAGAATTAAAAACAGGTTCTCTGCTAAATTCTTCAAGGGCATTAATACTAGTAACTCCTGGAAATAGCTGGAGATTAACGTCAGTAATTTCTTGAAAATTAGTATTATAACATTTGTTGTTTAAAGTAACTAAATCAAAACTGAATTCACTCCCATCTTTACAAACATCACTTGAATTGTAAGGTAATTCGCAAAGCCCAGTTCTTTGATTGTAGGTTGAATCTTCCTCAACACATAAATCAATCTCTCTTAATACAATCCTACACGCACTAAGGCCTTTAACGCTCTCAGAACCACTTGGACAACTAATTGAATTCTCATCTTGATATAAAGGTTCAACTTTATCTCCCATATCAAAACAGATTCCAGTTCTGTCAACATCGTCTTCATCAAAACACTCTTTTTTCAAAGGATTATCATAAGTGCAAACTTGACCTTTACTGCAACTAGCTTCACAAATAGATTGACTGCAAACTCTGCCTTTAGGACATTGTGGACATTCATCCCAAAATCCACCAATTGTTGAACAACTTATTTGAGTTGCAGGTTGCTCTAACATATAAGGTTCTGCACAATCTAAGTTTTCAATTAAATTGCAAACACACTCGTCAGAAGATTGTCTGTAAAAGCAAGTCGAGTCTTCACATAATTTAATCTGATCATCATCACTTCCTGATATTGACAAAGTGCCATAACTATTTAGAAATAAAACTAACACAACAACTAAAAATACAATAAGAACACTTATTCCACTGTTCCACTTCTTCATACTTTGTTTCATTTTATTAATTTTAATTTTTAATTACTAAAAATCCCTTTAATCCAGTTCCAAATTGCTTGGAAAAATCCAACTTTTTCAGTTCCAGTAACTACTTCCACACCCTCGTCAGAAGCATCACCATCATCAGTTGGAGTGTCAATTACTGGCTCAACTACAATTGGGTCGATTACAATAACTTCATCTTCATCAATAATAACTTCGTCAATAACACAAACTTGAGCATTATCGTCAACATCTAAAGTCTTAGTTGAACCTTCAATATGATAACCACCATCACAATCTGTTTTATATTCGTAAGTTATTCTTTGAGTGCAACTTGGAGCATCACCATAAGTAGTGTGAGCTTTCTTGTAAACATCGCCATGTTGCATTGCTTCAAATAAAACCCAATTGCTACTTTCAGCATCAGGACATTCAATATCTGGAGCTGAAACAGTAAAATACTTAATATCATCATCAATAACTCTGCCATTCGCAGCTTTAACGTCACTAACAACTTTAAATCTGCCAGGCTCATCATCAGCATTAAAACTAACAATACTATACACATATTTGCTAGTGTCACTCGTGATAAAAAAATCAATCCTTTCATTTAAAATTTGATGAAGTTGCCAAGCACCTTTTCTTGAGCCATCTTCTCTATAAATAATAAGAGTACTAAATCCAATCGGAGTGTCACCAAATTGTAAGTCCAATTCAATTCCAACTCGAACCAAATCTCCAGGCTCAACAGCTTGGTCACCAAAAGCATTAGAAGTAATATCGAAAGCTCCAACTGGGGTCTTGCTTCTCATATCGAAACAAAGAACATCTCCTTGGTCGTTTTCAATACATTCTTGATATGAAGTCACACTGAAAACTGTATTGTATAATGCAACTGATAATATGATTAATAGTATTAAAGCTCCTAACCCTAAAAATCTAGTTCTTTTCTGTTTGTTCATTCAATGTTCCTCCCTATTGCATCACTAGTCTTACCACCTTTAATTAGCCATCTTCCAACTTGGTCAACACCACTTAAAATAATAATACCTAATATTAGTAATATGAACCACCCACTAATCCAAAAATTCTGAAATAGTAAGTCAAACCCTTTAGCAACTCCAAAGTCACCCCAATTGTTACCAATGTGTGCACCTATTGCAAACCCAGCCACAACTTTCAAGAAAGGAATTATATTGAAAAAAGCATCTCCAAATACAGCAGTTATCATTATTGCTCTAAACAAGAATGCAGCAAACAAGAAAGCTAAGAATAATTTTCCAACGTGGAATATTGCAAACAAAGCTCCAGATGCGATTATAATAACAAATAATTGAACTACTTTACTAGTTGCAACAGGATATTTCTTAGTTCCAAACGCAAAGATTGTGATTATCAAAGAAGGCAAACCAAACAAAAAGAATATTTCTTCTGATGGGGGAATGACGAAAGTGTTAAGAGTAAATTCTAAGTAAATTGGAAGTGCACTCGAGATTGAAGCAAACAAATTGTTTTTGCTGATTGCAAGAATTGATTTTGTACCAGCTGATCCAGCACTTCCGATAATAAGCCAAGTGAAAAGGCCTATTGTAAAAGATAAACAATTAGTTCCCCACTTTCCAGCATCAAATCCTTTGACGTTGAATAATAAAAGTCCTGAAATTGTCATAAGTCCAAAGATAGAGACTATTACTCCACCTCGGATAGAATTATTATGAAAGGCCCAAACTCCTAAAAAAGATAGCCCGATAAGATTAATTGCACTCATTACTAATAAGAATAGATAGTTTCCAAAGTTATTTCCAGTATTTTTATTTCCCATAACGTATCAACTCATATCACTTTAAATTTCAAAAAATAAACAAAAAAATAAAAAAAAATAGATTTTCTTGAAATCTAAGCAATATCTAATGTTACGTCTTGTCTTGTGAATACTACAACAGGAGTTGAAGCATCAGTAACAGCACCGTAAATTACAGTATCACCAATAGTTGCACTTGAACTACCAATAGACACAAAGTCAATATCTACATCAGTTGAGGGGTTCACACCAGATCTAGCAGCCATTTGGAAATCTAAATCGTGATCAGAATTCTCAATTAATCTACCATCAGCAGGAGTTAAAACTCTAAAAACGTATTCGTAATCAGCAAAGTAAATTACTTCATCTTCGCTTAATTGTCCTTTAACGTTACTTAGAGTTGCACCATCAAACTTGATAGTAGGTTCTTGCCATACACTAGTTGAACCTTCAACAGCAATGTACATACCTAAATCTGCAAAATCAGAGTCAGCTTCAACAGAACGTACTTTTAATGTCACATCAATTTCTTCATCTGTACCAATTGCCATAGCAGTTGTGTTACCAGTTGTTGATTTTAATGTTACTCCAGTTAGTTCATAGTCAGTTGCACTTGCATCAGCAGCATCGTAAATCCATCCATTATTTAGGTTGTCAAAAGCTTTAAACTTTAGAGTTCCATGTTTTTTTGTTTGAATTTTTAATGCTTCACTAGATTTAGTAGCAGTGATTTTAACAGCTTTTCCGTCTTCAATTACTTCTGAACTCATTCCGCTTGCACTTAAAACGTATGCACTATCAGAACCAGATTGTGAAGAAAGTCCTCTTATAACATAAGATCCACCACAATTTAGTGTTAGAGTTCCAGCAGTTGTGTCAGTAATATCGGAGGCCCATTCTTCAACGCCATTAGCATTTAAGGAGAATAAAGTTACACCCATATCATAAGTTTCTGTAGTAGTTTCGTTCAATACATTTTGGACTGTAATAGTCGCAGATGTATCTCCATCTGTTGGACAACTATCTAGAGTTTGAACTCCAGTAATTTGTTCCGAGTCGTCTAGTTCTGAATCAGTAGCAGAGAATAATCCGAATTGGTTAGCACTAAAGCCAGCCACTCCAATTATAACTACAACTAACAGAAGCCAAACAGCCATTGTTAATGAATTGTTTTTTTTTGCCATTTTAAATTATCTCTCTCACTCCTATTCATTCACGTCAGGCAGATAGCCGAGAGCTAAACCCTTTCCTAGTCTTGCAAATGAATCGCATCACTCCTAAATAAACAAAAAGTTTATATAGTTGTGTTTATATAAAGATATTATGGTGTAGGGTTTATATAGGTTCAGTTTGTTGAAAAAAACCAATAATCATGAGAAAAAAATAAGATGAAAGGACTAATATTAATATTTCAAAAATTGTTTAGTTTCATATTTAAGTTTAAAGCAATCATTCCAGTTGGATTTGTAGGAGTATTTGTTTTAAGCAATCTAATGTTAGATATGGTCACAATCGGAGTTCCAGGAGCTTTGTTGGCCTTAGCTAAGTCATTGTTTGCAGCTGAAACTACAATCCATGAAAAAGTTCAACTCGCAGTCTTAAATGATCCATCATTTGGATTCTTAGATATATTCGCAATAATAATCTCAGTTTATATTATTTACAGATTGACTTCTTTAATAGCAAATCACATCTTCATTAATTTAGCTGGAGCTCAATCTAAATATGGTGCTTATGGAGGAGCATTATTAGTTGTATTTGTATTGGAGTGGGCTGTTGTAGCAGGAATAGATAGAAACTTTGCTTTCATCCCAATATATCATGGATTAATTTATTTAATAATAAATATTAGACCAGTAATAACAAGTATTCATTTCATAGGGAAACCTGTTGGACAATATATATTTAGCAAATTTAGAGACACAAGTATGATAAAACCCGTTAATTCTTCTATAAATCTGACACGTCCTTAGAATATCCTTGAAAAGCTTTTTTACCCATTATCTCACTTAATTTAATATACTCCATCGTTTGATCTACAGAGTCATGACCCAAATAACCTTGAATGTATTGGACTAATGCCCCTTCACTCGCCAAATGAGTTGCTTTGGTGTTCCCAGTAATGCACATCCTCCCATTTCTCCTACAAATAAATGTCCCATTTTTAGTAGAAGGACACCAAACCACTCCTGTTTTTTTAACTCTAGTAATGTCTTTCATCCTTATACTACTCTCGTTTTTATCTGCAACATAAGTTCTGAAAATTACTTTTTTGGTAATAGACTGAGTACCAAAATTAAATTTACATCTTTTATTGATTAAAGAGCATAAAGCGAAAAAGAAATCAACAAATCTTTTATCTTGACAAGTATATTCTTGGAATCTTGTCCCATCAGCTAACATCAAAGAATTATAAATACATTCTAATTCCTCTCCACAAAGGCCTAATATAGAATATTTAGGAGTTTTATCTAAATTAACATAATCGAAAAACCAATTACAACTCTTCGTCCAAATCCTAAAATAACACATCTGACATATTTGTCCATTAAATTTATTAATTTGAGGTTTACATATTTTTTTGGAAAAAGTAAGGCCAGATTCGATCAATGCTTTCTCAATTAAATCACACTTATATTTGTTTGCACTATACGATTGTCCTATTATAAAGCACTTGTCTCTCTTAGACAAATATCCGTCAGAAATTGCCCATCCTAAAATAGTGGCCTTACTTTTACCAATAGATTTCCCCTCTATCTTTAAACCAGATGATCTGATTTTTATTGCTCTTTTTGACTTTAATTTTTTTAATTTATCATAACTTAAAAGCTTCCAACCGTCCCAAGTATCAAATCTTTTAAATTTTTTTTGATGTGCACGACAGACATTCAGTACATTTTTGTGATCAGATGTTATTAAAAAATCTGCCCTTTCTCCCCCCAAATGAACTAAATTCTCATTGATAACTTTATACCTTGAAACGTAATCTATTGACAATAATTCAATTAAATCAGACTTCAAGTTTAATGTAAATATTTTATCCCCTTTAGATATATCTTGATGAAACTTCCACCCATTTGAAGTTAAAATTTCTGTGTCTTCAAAAACGCAATCTCTGAACCAATGAGGACTAAGATTTCTATGTAATAGTGTTTGACCCATCTTTTTAAATATCTTATATAACTGATGAGACTGATCCTTATATGCCACCCCATTAGGTTGAATAAATTTGAAAATGTAATCATTAACTTTGGGTTTTTCATCTTTCCACAAAGTTCTAATTAAAAACATAGTAGTCTTCCCAAAATAAACTATTCTCTGTTTCCTACCTTTACCCATAATGTTTAGCTTTGCATGAATGTTGTCGACAATATCTGCACTATCCTTTCCTGACTTCATAATTGTCATTTGGGAGAATCTTGCACTCATTATCTCATCCCTTCTACAGGCACTATCGTAAAACGCTGAGATTAAAGCTTTGATTTGAATATCTTTAGCACTCCTGAAAAGAATACTTATTTCATTTGGACTTAGGATGTGCGATTGTAAAAATCTTTTTGAGTTTAATGCGTTTGGTTTCTTTACTTTCTCATAAGAAATTTCTTTAATTTTCTTTTCATCAAATCCTCTAAATCTCAAATAGCTCTTGAATGCAGCTAAAAGAACCTCGCTCTTTTTTCCGTTCAATGTGCTTTCCATATATTTGAATAAATCTTCTTCTTCTGAAATCAAACAAATTGTATTCCAGAAAGTTCTAAGATTATTCAAGTAAGTATTTACAGTAGAATCAGTTAGTTTATCTCCATTACTTTTTCTTTGTAATTTTAGAAAATCTTCAAATTTTTTTAAAGTAATTACAGTAGGATTTATTTCAGAGATTTTTTGTGAAGTGCCAGACATTCTTTTCTATTTGCCCCCTGCTTAAATTTCTCTCTGTTTTTTTGTGAATTCTTCCTTGACCCTCGAGTCTTCTACATATTTGACCAATGCTTACTCTAGCACTAGGCATTCCTGAGTAATCAAACTTTTTCAAAAAGTTTCTAGCAATATCGGCCTGATCTACGGGTTCTTTCTGTTTAATAAACATCAAAACCTTATCTTGCTTTATTGTGTTTTCTGTAATGTTAGCCATAGATATGTTTATATAAAGTTGTTTTTATAAACTTTTTGTTTGTTGTGAATGAATTACTATACTAGTAGGCTCATCTTGCTCTCCACATATATCATTCTAGTTATGTGATCGTTTAAATTAAGTAATCTTACTTTTGTTGTTCTCGTCTGCAACTTTTTGTAAATTCTTTACACACTTCCTGACTTTCTTCACAAGCTAATAAAATTCTAATTGTAGTTTAAAACCTCTTGATTCCATTTCTCTTTTGAATTTAAAATATTCTTCTTTTAAGTACTCATCATCTAAATCTTCTACATCTTTTATCATTTGTTCACATTCCTAATAATATAAGTGAGGGTTCTTCACAACCCACAAGTCATGCAATCCAAGTCTGCAAGGTTTTAAAGCCAATTAAGGCAG
>Ga0208904_1002164_pt1 | contig 12683 bp, 12 predicted proteins | sample AntAceMetag02UKB_FD_184774 | JGI IMG/M metagenome (GOLD analysis project Ga0208904, IMG submission 184774) | Saline lake microbial communities from Ace Lake, Antarctica - Antarctic Ace Lake Metagenome 02UKB (SPAdes) (version 2) | ecosystem: Environmental > Aquatic > Non-marine Saline and... | reverse complement strand
TATTAGGATTCTTGATCATCCAGATAGCTGCCGCTATTATAGAGATTGCGACCTGAAGCGTAGTTGCCTGTTGATGAGGGATAAGTTTGCGGGCTTCATATATATCAAGAAGACTTCCGCACCACCAAGAAGTAAAGTCATGTCCCATAAGAAGTACACCGAGTTCGTCGCGACCATCTATAATCTCATCATTCATGATTCTTTGTTTTTCTTGCAACTTGTATTGCCTCATCTCAAGCTCGTGCAAGGAATTGATCGCGGCATTAGACGGGCAGTAGGCGTAATGAACTGTAGGTCTGTAGACAGCCTTTCCATCTTTCCAAACTGTAAGTCTGTCGGAAATGCTAAAGGCCTCGCCATGTCGAATAACCATGCCTGTTATTTCCCCGGAAGGAACCCATGAGCGAACCCAGGTTTTTATTCCGATTGAAGCAAGGCAAATCTGATTTTGAGGGCCTGTTTTATGAAAATAGGCTCTCTCGGGTATATTATATTCGTGAGTTCCCCATCCGAGTTCCACAGGGGCAATGCCTTCTTCAAAAAAACCTTCTATGCTCCACGTGTTTACAAACTCGTTTACCTGTTTCGGCCTATTCGTTATTTGCATGTCTCGTTCGCTTATATGAATGACCTTGACACCTGTAAGCTGTGCCAATTTTGCAAAATTTTCCTCTTCTAATCCTACTATTAATTTTATCTTTCTTGGGTCATTTGGTTTCTCCCTTAGTATTTTTTCCGCAATTTCTATAAGCGCGTGTTTTGTAAAATGCGATACCAGACCAGGATTGGCTCCGTGGTCAACAATAGCAGTGGTGGCACCCTTATTGTCATTCCACTCGGCTAATTTCTTACGAATGTCCATATGCCTGGAGTATAGAGTATACTTTGTAGGATCATTGCGTTCATTATCCTGGTAGGGATCCCATTCTTCAACAGATGTGTTAACATATAAAACTTTATTATCGCGGCACCACCTGACCATTGCAAGACAGTCTATATTCCATGCTAAATCTATAATCATATCACCCTGGCCAACATATTTTGCAAGAAGTAGCTGATAGTTTTCAGGGGCCACTCTATTAACTACATATTTAACGCCTTTATCCAAAGCATCCTTGACGCGAGGACGATTATCTACAAAATCCATTACTGTGATTCTTTCTGCCGGCATATCAATGAGTTTTAATACAAGAGGAATAGCGCATTGAGAAACAGACCCGCAGCCTATAATTAACAATTTACCGTCAAATCTCATTAAAATATCTCCTTTTGTCCCAAAAAATTTTACTATGAATTATAATCGCCACTAGCTTCAGGTTGATATAAGAGTTTTTTGATTTTTAATTTCCTCATGCCTCCCGGGACATTCCATTCGATAATATCTCCTGTTTTATATCCAAGAAGTGCTGTTCCAATTGGCGTTAAAATTGAGATTTTATTCCGATCTGGATCGGCATTAACAGGAAGAACTAACCAATATATTTCTTTTTTATTAGTATCCAAATCTTCTATGGAAACTTTTGAATTTATCGTTATTATATCCTTAGGAATCTTTTTTGGATCTACAACTTTACTCCTATTTAATTCTTTTTCCAGCTCTTTTAAATATATTTCGTCTTCGGTATGAAATTCCCTTGCGGTTTTAATTAATTCCTGTAATCGTTTAACATCCGAATTGGTAATATAAATCGTTCTTTTCATAAAATAGATTTTTTTATGTGTCACTAGTATTTCCCATAATTTTAAATTATATAAGGAATAAACGATACTAATTATGTTATGTTTTATATTATAGGGATTTAGGCAGAATAATGGAACAGGGCTTCTATGGGTATCTAAAATACCCATTGATGGAAAAGCTCAAAAATGGTGCAGAAAAGCTGTCAATTTAATTTTCTTATCGGGGACTTTTAATTTCTTTCTGATATTTTTACGATGTTTTTCTATTGTCTGGTATGAAAGATTTAAAAGTCCGGCTATTTCCTTACTTGTAAGATTGCCTTTTATCATACTACAAATTTCAATCTCCCTGGGCGTTAATTTAATATGTCTGTCGGATATTTTACTTCCAAAAGAAGAAATCGTTTCTTTCAAATGATACTCGAGCAGATCCATATATTTACTTTTTCCTTTTTTTATTTTAAGTTTCTGCAAAATTGGCAATAAAATTTCATAGACATTACTTGTTATTTCATTTTTTATACTATTTTTCTCTATTTCAATCTGTTCGAGAACCTCCCGGAGAGCGATATTTTTCCTTTCTAACGAGATTTTTTGCTTCCATAATTCTGTCCTGGATTTTTTTAATGTATTCTCTATGTTTTTACGTTCTATACTTTTAGATAATTGTTTTGCAACGGCATTTATCAAGGCTCTTTCTTCTTTAAGAAATGGTCCTTCGTAACATTTCGATTTCTTCTTTGTATAATATATTTCGATAAGCCCTTCTTTTTTGCCAAACGCTTTAATACTGGTTGATAACTTCCATTTTGTTATCTTAAAATTGCGAGTTTTAAATTCTTTGTCTTTATAGAGCATTCTGGCGCAGGTAATATGTGGATATTGCCAACTGGCTGGTAATAAATTAATTGTACTTTTGAGTATTTTTTCTAAGGATATGTTAGGTTGTTCGACAATTTTGGAAAGCTTAAAAAGACAATTAAGCTCTTTTATTCTTTCGTGTAATTTATTAAGTAATTTAGCATTATCCTTATTTTTCATTTATATCCTTTGAAAATTAGAAGACGTAAATAATCTATTGCGCTTATCTTATTATGTTTGATTATATCACATAGCTAAACCCATTCTCAAGTTTATTAACATATCTAAAACCATGCGTTACCTTCTATAACTTTTGCGCCTTTCTTAAACCTCTCATCCCAGAATACAAAATCCGATCTCTTGCCGCCCAATTTGACTGGAATAAACAGGCTATAATCTGGCAGAATATCAAAGAATAAACCTTATCCTAGTAAATGCCAGAATAGTCTACTCTAATCTCGTTATAATCTCCCTTAATAACCATTTACTACAGCTCCTTTACTAAACCGCAATATGGAGATAAAGAGATAGGCTGGCGAGATTTATTCGGCTATTTTTAGATGTAAAAATAGGGACAGTCCACGCGCTCACTTTGTTCGCTTGGGACAGTCCCTATTTTTGCCCTAACCCTTTGACACGTAAAGAGATAAAAAATACCCTGACTAGTGTTAGTAATCAGGGTTTGATTTATCTCTCCATCTGGAATTAGAGAGATTTATGTGGCTGCGCTAAGCTGTATAACCTATAACTATATCTCTTAACACAAGCAAGCCTATTATATATAACATAACGCCAAATATCAAGAAAATTGGCTGATCAGAGATAAAGTTCAGGGTAAAATTGTCCATTTTGTCCGGTATTTTTTTGGTAGAAATTACGCAACTGTTTAAGAGATAAAAGGTTACAGGATGTCCATTAGGAAAGGTGGACATTGGAAGAATAGTCTTGCTCTTAAAAAAACTGATTATATTTTTCGCACCGGCAGGCTACTGCAATAATTCGCTTTTGGCATGATTGATTGCCACCGCAAAGTTCAGATTCTGACCTTCTGTATATCCAGCAGTTGGTACACCAATCACTTCTCCATTCATATTAAAAAGGGCGCCTCCACTACTCCCGGAAGAAATTGGCGCACTGATTTGGAGCAGCTTAGTTCCGTTCATATCTCGCATCGCGCTCACTAAACCATCCGAAACTGTGTTTTCAAGCCCCTGAGGATTACCGATAGCAACCACCCTTTGTCCGACAGAAACTTGATCTGAATCACCCAAGACTACCGGAACAAAACTACCGGAGCCATTTACTTTCAATAACGCCAAATCACGAATAGTATTATCCTTCATGACCTGAACATTTGAATAGACGCGATTATCTGCAATAAATTTAACTGATATAGTTCCGGCCCCGTTGATTACATGTGAATTCGTAATAATTAACCCGTCAAAGCTAACAACGAAACCACTACCCATAGCCTTGTCAGTCTGTATAAGCACGATTGATTTCCCATATGTATCAACGATGTCTTCAACTGACGAAACAGATAAGTTTCTTTTAGCAAATTGAGACGAAGAATCTAAAGATGATGTTACATTGTCTTTTTTGGTAGCATCTTTTCCATAAATTTCATTCCACCTATTAATTTCTTTCTCCTCTTGAGGCTTAACCCTTTTTGCCGAGACAAGATCCCTCACAGCAATCTCTTCTTTGGCATCAAAGGACCGCGCAAGCGACAAGCTCTTCTCTAAAACCTCGGTAACTTTAATTTTGGCTATTTCTGTCTGCTTATATCCAAGTACCCGATCCCCTTCTTTAATTGGCTCCCCTAAACGAACCACAGCAAAGACATCATTTTTTTGGATTTTATCATCGAAACCAGCGTTTATGTATATCCCTTTTTCATCGATTTGAATTACACGGCAAGTCCAAGGTTCTCCTTCTATGCCATTCGCGAGATTGCCTACTGCTTCTGTTAAAGCATCCTGCAGGTAATTCCTTTGTCCTGTCCCTGTAGAGATAATGGCTCCCGTATTAACATCTACGAGTCTTAATGTCGCTGTATACTGTTCTGCGCCAAACCGCTCCCCCTCTTTATTAGGAAGAATATCCCCTAACAAAACATACTGCACTCCATAGATATTCCCCAGTTCATTGCCTTGCTCTTTCTTCACCCAATCTGATTTCTCAAATTGGATTTCCCTAATCAACTGATTGACTTCTTGACGCTCTACTACATCAAACATATTGGTCTGCTTGAGGAGATCAGATAGTAATCCTGCTACAAAGTCAATCTTCTCTTCAGCCGGTTTCTGTAAATTTGGTGATCCAATATTGACATTATATGTTTTGCCTGACTCTTCCGCCTTTTCCTCGGTCTTGTTAAAAGGACTGCCCGCAATATTAATCTGTTCACCAAAAGTCCCAATAGCGACTTTGTACTTACTACTCTTCTCTTTAATTTGACTTAACTTTTTTTGCTGATAAGTAAACTCTTGTTTCTTTTCCTCTCCTCTGACAACCCCCGAGGCAATAAACCCCAGGCACAGGAAAAAGACAAATAAACCTAGTCCAAGATTTCTTTTCATCGGTCACTCCTTTAATCTTTTATCTAGCCTTGCGAATACGTATTGTGTAATCTTTTGCCTTGGGGCTAAAAGCAGTCGTCGTATATGCATAAGTAGTATACCCGGGTATCAAAACAAGCTCCCAATTTGTTTCATCGCCTATTTGGAAACCCTGCTCATCACGAAAAACTGTCTGAATTTGCAATCTGAGCAACTCATCCTTCATATTCCGAATCTCACAATAAACTTTCAACCTTTGATCTTCCGTCCAATCCATTTTATTCGTCAGAACAGTAATGCGTTTTGATCCAAATTGATTATCCAGCTGCTTATCGAGGATAACAACCTTAAGATTCCGCTCATTGTCTTGCTGAACATCATACGGGACTGTATGATATGGTCCTGCGGCACAGCCTCCAAGAAGAAAAACCCCAACAATTAATCCACTTGCTAACAAGAACTTTGACATATTCATCTCCTTATCGCTAAATTTTATTGATATGCAACCCCTGCTTCACCTACTCTTTTTATTTCATAAGAGTCTTCCCAAATGATATCGCTAGTTTCCGCATCAATTAGCTGAAAAAACATTAAAACATAATCTGATCGACTGCTATTAACCGCTTTTGTTAAACCTGTTAACTCACCAGTTAGGTAAAAATCAACTCCCGCAAGATCGCCCTCCTTACTTGCAGTAACGAGGTCATCCCTTTTAGCTTGCCGCTCTTTAAGGATATCATCTATTCGGTCACGAGCAAGAAACCGAACTTTTCCAGTAGCATTTTTATTAAGTTCAATTCGAATTTTTTGAGCAAAAATGTCCTTATTAATTATAAAACGCGTGTTATTTTTAATGGGCAAAAGTGCGACTCGAGGAGCGCCATTAGCATTCATGATCTCGGGAACTTCTAGGATGGATAATGCCATTTTTCTTGAAACCGTGAGGATATCTGTGGATTCAATGCCTGTCCCCCCGAGATTATCATCATTGTCTGGGAGAATGGTCCTTGAATGTGAAATTTTAGCAGTAGCGCAAGATGATAATGTCAATGCTAATACAACCATAAAAAGCCATGTCCAATGTTTCATTTTTCCCTCTCTTTCAATATATTAGGTCTTTAACAATTGTTTGATTTTGCAAAGCTGGATAACCATTTTTAAAACGATTTTTGTCCTCGGCAAATTGATCTTCTACTTTTAGTTCATGTTTTCTACCTTTAGATACAAAAAAATCAACACATACCCTCCCGGCATAACTCACCTGACCTGGCAAGACATCAAACAATTTATTAATGCTCGCAAAATACTGCGAGCCAAAAAGAACTCGAAAGACACCATTCAAATTCGTCACGCGGTAAGTTCCTTTAGGTAATTTTAGTGAAAATAAAAATAAATCATCCTGCTTAACATAATTCTCCCCAGACAAAGGAATTAAAAAAATTTGCTTCTGCTTATAGGCCTTATACTGATTATTTTCCTGTAATCCTATGCTTGCAAAATTAAAAATATTTTTTTCGGTTGGTTTATCTTTATCTCGAAATTTGCAAGAAAACAAAGCGACTCCCTCGTTCTGTTTCAGAACTAACGTTTTTTGCTTTTTCTTAATTAAGTATGGGCTGGCACAACCCGTCATAAATAAAGATAAAACAACTACCCCGACACAAAGCCGTAATTTTTTCGTATTGATCATTATTCCACAATCCTTTTTATAATAATGTTATCTTTCTCAGCGATATTCGCATCGAACTCCTTGCTCAATTCTGGAATTTCATTGTTGTTCGCATCAAAAACCTGCAATCTAATATTATGTGATCCGGGGCTGATCTTCATGGGGACCACTTGTATTTCCCCTGGCAAGAGACTCCAGTGACGAACATCAGCAGCTGGATTTGCCATCGCGCTTCCAATAGCAAAAGCTAAACTTATAAGTGCTATGCCAGCGGCGGCATAAGCAGCTCCTGCGGCGGCGGCACCACCAGTTCCGCCATAAGCAGCCTGCTGTTGCATTTGGTTGGCTTGATTAGACATTTGTTGAGATACATTTGACAATTGACGTGAAATTTCCGCTGTTGTCTGCTTGAACTCAGCTTTACCTTTCAGTATCCCGTCCATCGTCCTTCCGCCGCGCGTTTTTGCTTGATAAAAAGTATCATTATTAAACAGAGTCTTAGATTTATCAAAAACGTTATTCTTGTCTACTGTAATAGTTACATTGCGTGCACGAGCAGGCTTGAAGGTAAAAATAGCTATGTGTCCATATTGGCCAATAGGGTACTTCACAGGGCCACGGCCCAACTCTACAAAAAATAGAACGTTATTCTGAGGATTCACAACCTGCTTAAGGATTTCCGTTGAGATCTGCTTATTGTTCTCTGTTCGCATATTGTTAAGTGTTGTAATAGCTATATCGAGTTTTTGAATTTCATCTTCAAGCACGAGTACTTTTTTAGATTTTTTAGGTGGTTTTCTTACCCTGTCTTTATCTTTTTTAGAACCGGAGGCATTTTTCTTTGGCGTTAATTTCTCTAGCTCTTTTTGTTTCTGACCCAAAAGAGTTATCTTGCCTTGCTCATCAGAAACAACTCCCCGATTGACAGGATGAGATAATATATATGCCTCTGTTGCTTTCTGTAGATATTCATCGCTCACGGACAAATTGTTACGCAAAGCTTCTAACCGCGCCCCTAACAAATAGAGCAAGGTTGCATCGCTCTTATAAAGTCCCCCTTCCACATCAGAATCACATAATAACCCGTTTTTCACAGCCGCAAGAGAGTTATCATAATCTTTCTCTTGGTGTAACAATAACGCGACATACAGTGAATTATAAACTCTTTCGTAAGGATCGCCTTTGTATGCTTTCTCCCTTTCTCTACCGGTCAAAGCAACTGCACGAGATTCCAGTTTACTGAAAGCTGCTATGTCATTCATTAGGTAATGGGCATCTAGAAACGAACTCAAAGCTTGTTTATAATCTTCCGCTGCAAGATAAATTGACCCTAATTGATTACGCCAAAGGGCAAAATCCTTATCTTTATTTTGAGATAAAGTCTCTAGCAACGAACTTGCCTTAGCAAAATCGCCTGAATAAAAAGCAATTTCTGCAGCAATCGCTTGTTCACTTGGGATAACTTTACTTTTAGCCCTTTTAGTAGGTTTTGATTTAGTAGTACCAGGCTCAGCGTCATTCAAATTTGCTGTTTGAGCTAAAGAGACAGTCGACTGAGTAAAAAGAAATGCTACGATTAGAAAGGAACGACCAAGTTTCTTTAGGATATCTTTTACCAAGACTAACTCCTTTAAGATAAGATAAACTCGAGGATTTTTTTATAAATACATTCTTTAAAGCAAAAAACAACCTCTGCTTAAACCAAGATTGCTTTGTATTGGATACGCTGACCCTTCTTCATAATTTCACATCATTGTAAACTATGTAATTAAATGCACACCATTGTGCACATAAATATGATACCTTCTTTGTATTTAATGGTCAAGCGTTTTAATATTAGGTCTTCTAAGCAGTAGACTGGAGGGTGTATACCCCTCAAAATCTGGGACTCAATTGGAAAATCTTAAGTAGCTAGGTGAGTGCGTGGGACTCCAACAGCACCCCCTACCCCCCGAAAGGGTAAGACTGCTCTGTGCCAATCTATCCAAACAAACGACCGTTTATTTATTTAGGGCTTTTATATGCTTTTGGCAGGAAATTGTGACTAGGTAACAATGGTAAGGTAGTAAACAAACGAGAATTATTTTATTTCTTTAAATTCAGCATCTATGACATCTCTATCATCAAATGCATTTTTGCTAACTTCTCTATGACCTTTGCCATAATTATTAAGCTGCTTACGGAAAAACTGCACAAATAAAAAAATACCTTTGAAGAGAAAACGAAACAACAGATAGAACAAGAATAGCCTTAGTAAAATAAATAACATTTTCACCCCACCTTAAAACACAAAGTCAACCCAGATTAACTCCAGATTGCCTTATATTATAAATATACTAAATCTTTCCTTATAAACCACGCCTTTGTAGTTAGTATATTTATGATACTACTGTGGCACCTTAAAGACAAGAGTAAACAAACGAACCTTTCTGGCAAAAACAGCAGGAGATCTGGGAAGAATTAAAGTAACTGTATCTGGCAGGAAAGGTATTTTGCTGAAAAATTAACTAGTCACTGTCTTTATTCTTATTTTTCTAAAAAATATTTTATCTTTTTAGATCTTATATGATATACTAACTATATCATGAATGACTATCATATCCGCACCAGTTTAAAGCAGAAGTTAGCAAAACAATATGCGGACGATCCTCATACTGCGATAATAGAGGAATTAGGGCTTCGTCATGGAGAAGCACGAATTGATCTCGCTGTTGTAAATGGTTATCTGCATGGATATGAACTAAAAAGCGATAAAGATAATCTTGAAAGATTACCTAAACAATCTCGAATTTATAGCTTAATTTTTGACCGCCTAACATTAGTTGTTAGTCATCGTCATACTTATAGTGCCCTTAAAATTATACCTGAATGGTGGGGAATTGATATGGTCGAGCAAGGAGCTCGGGGAAAAATTAAATTCCATCATATCAGAAAAGTAAAGAATAATCCTAAGTTGGATGCAATAGCTATTTTAGAGCTTCTTTGGAAAAACGAAGCAATAGATTTTTTAGATGAGATTCGGACAGCAAAGGGCGTAAGATCGAAAAAGCGTTTAGCAATTTATGAAAGAATAGCGGCAATTACGGACATTGATTTAATACGAACGAAAACAAGGGATTGTCTTAGAAACCGTCTAAATTGGCGAGTTGATCCGCAACAAATGTTAAGTGATGATTAACACCCGCCTTTAGCCAAGATCCCGCATTACCAGGATTCTCTATTTCTTCTTCGTTGTTAAATTTCTGAGCCATATTATCTATATATAGGTCTCCAGCGCTAAAATTTGCTCCAGAAAATTCATCTAATTCTAACAAAAGTGAAGCATGAGCAGGATATTGAGCATGCCCAAGACTTCCTTTGTTCCGTACGCCCTCCCCTCTTAGAATAATCCATTGTGTTTCCGCGGTATATCTAACACTAGCACTATAATTAGCAAATTTAGGAGGTTCAGAAAAATTCGGATGCTGAATAGTATAATCTCCGAAAGATGGCATGCGTTTTAATTTTGTACCAATTAACTCTAACCATGACACCCATTCAACTCTTGGTATTCTATGCATATCGATAGAAAACTCGCTTAAATCCTTCGGAAAAGATCCTCCCAGCACAGTAAAAGAACGCCAAGCATCTACAAAAGGCATTCTTTTAATTATTAGTGATAAGGATTTTGGATCAAAATTTTTAAGTAATACTTTACAATCAAAAATTAAATCTACAGAGCTAGGATAAAGATGAAAGTAATCCAATATATTTTCGATATTCTCTTTTAAATTTGTTGAGTTTACATCTTTTCCAATAAGCCGTAGACACACACCATGTCCGTATTTTTTCACTATGGATCTAATAATAACTTTGTATTCTTCCCCCCCATGAAAACCAAAAACGGGTATTAAATGTAATTTCGCATTTTTCGCTCTCTCAAAATAATAAATAAGAAAATTAGTTATATTTATTTGATTTATTATAATATGAGGGTCAAAAAAAGCAGGATATTTGCCCCAACTTTTTTCCAAGTTTTTAATTGTTTTTTCGATAGATTTATTTATGTTTCGCGAATTACCTGAATTAAAATACCATGGTGTTGGTTCAATAAGTGGTGTAATAAATTTACGGTGTCTATCATTAACTAAACGCAAAGCAAGCCATTCAGATTGCTTTAAGCGTAAGACTGGAACATAGTGTTTGGAAGAAAACATACTTATCCCCACTTTACTTCAGGAAAACATTTTCTTACTTCCTTAGCTCCAATTAGGTTTCCTAAAATTCGAAACTCTTTAAAATAATGTCTCATTCTTCCTGCTACTATGGCTTCATTAATTCCTAATTTCCTAGCAAGACTTCTGGCAGCGGCTGGAGATCTAAGTTTTCTTGCTGCACTTTTATTCCAATCTTCTTTTGGTATTAAAACTTCGTTTGCGAGATTATCAGCTTCTACTTCAGGAAGATCATTTTCAGCAGGATCTAAATCCAAATCATCATAAATAATCCCCTGTTTATCTTTTAAATGTAAAACTATATGTGCTAATTCATGCATTAAACAAAACCAAAAATTATCTAATCTATCATGACGTAAGGTCAAGCCAATAATAGGACCCTTTAATGTCATCATTGCTGCACCATCTAAATAAGTTTTAGGTAAATGCTTTTCAATTATTAATATTACTCCATATTTTTTTAAAAAATCACATGCGATCTTTGGTGAATTCCTTTTAATGCTCAATTTAACTAACTGCCTCATAAAATCAATATTTATTAGTTCAGGGCGATAGATGCTATCTTTTCTTTCAGCTTGTGCACAAAGCATAATGCGCGCATTCCACATCATTAAAGCATATTTATCCATTGTTCGTGCCGAACGAATATTAGTAGTCATGTGGTAAAGCTTAGAAACTGCCAAATCTGGTCCCAATGGCTTTACAAAACTTTCGATAAGTTGGCGGACATCTTTTGTGCTCCTCTCAATATCACTCTTTACTTGTACCCACTGTCGCTTTAATATTTCTTTTATTGGGAATTTATTCCAATCGATAACTCCTTCTTCAAATTGAGGATTCATTAACGATTCGAGAGGAATACCCAATCCAGCATAAAGAGCTCGAATCATTGGTAAAGTTAAAGGTCTTTTTCGTGATAAGATTTCAGACACCTTACTCCTGCTTCCAATATAAGGTACTAAATCGCGCTGCGTTAAATTTTCTTGTTCCATCCGAAATTTGATAGCTTCTATTGGATCGGGAGTTTCATTAGGAAAATTCTTTTCCTCATAATCAGCAATCAATAGAGATAAAAGTTCTAATTTACGAGCAACGGTAGTACCAGGATCTGGGTCTTTGTCGATGAGTTTCTCAATAAGATTCAAGGCCTCTTTATACTCATACTGTGTCTTTATAACTTTTATTTCCATTATTCTCACCCCCTATTTATACCATTTATCGTATTCAGAATGAGTACCGATGCGCTTGATCAAGACAATTTGATATTGATAATTTATCTTTGTTTCCAAGCGATAGCGATTCCCTCTAATATTAAAAACCACTATATTTTTTCCTAAAGGACTAGCGGAGCCGTACTTATCCCTTACTTCATGAAAGTTCTTCCACTCTGCCTTTTCTACTTCTTGGAGCCACGACTTAAGTGCTTCCCAACTATCAGAATGACCCACCTTAAATTCATGAAGGATGTGTTTTCCGTGTATTTTCATTAATGAGGCCTCGATGTAGGTAAAAAAGAATGTTGCTTTTCATACTACTGTTCCCCCTATGGTAACAATGATATCATAGCGGGAACAGTTTGTCAAGGATTTTTAGAAAAATGTGTAACTAACATGTCAAGATGTCCGCTGTTTCTAACAAGTGATGTGTCCGCTTTTGGTTAAATGTAGTCGTAGTCCTTTTTCTTTTGGCTACCTTTTC
>Ga0208904_1002156_pt1 | contig 12709 bp, 13 predicted proteins | sample AntAceMetag02UKB_FD_184774 | JGI IMG/M metagenome (GOLD analysis project Ga0208904, IMG submission 184774) | Saline lake microbial communities from Ace Lake, Antarctica - Antarctic Ace Lake Metagenome 02UKB (SPAdes) (version 2) | ecosystem: Environmental > Aquatic > Non-marine Saline and... | reverse complement strand
TGCTTGACATCCTTAACGCTGCTTAACCCGGGAATCGTTGGCACATTGGCCGCCAGAGCCAGCTTTTTAGCCTCTACCTTGTCCCCCATCACCCGAATAACCTCCGGCGAGGGGCCAATCCAGATCAAGCCCGCATCAATCACCATTTGGGCAAAATCCGGGTTCTCTGCCAAAAATCCCCAACCAGGATGTATCGCATTGGAATTGCTTTTCTTGGCCGCTGCGATATTCTTTTCCATGTTTAGATACGACTGAATAGGCGGTGCTTCACCAATGTGAACCGCTGAATCGGCCATTAAAACATGGGCTGACAATCTGTCGGGTGAACTATACACTGCTGTGGTCGGAATCCGAAGATCCCGGCAGGTATGAATAATCCGAACAGCTGGCACTCCCCGATTGGCAATAAGTACTTTCTCAATTTTCTTTTTCATTTCAAAACACCTGATTCTGGAAAATAAGGGTGACCCACGAATGTGATAATTCGTTGACCTTACCCCATTTTTTGCTATATTTGCAACTCCTATTTGGCACAGAAAAAAATGGTCACCTATAAACCACTAAAAACCGTGGATCTACCACAAAATTGATGACAATAGAAAAACGATCATTCGTTCGGTGAAACGGAAAATCCGGGAGATATTCTGGAAGTGAAACGGAGGCTTTCAAGCAGATCATCAACTCAGCAAGTCGTCTGCTGTCCTTCTTTATCTCAGACCAAGTCTGTTTTTAGTAGAATGATCCAAATGAATTGTGACTTCTCCAACATCACTTCTTACTTAAATCTCAAGTCTATTGATGTCAAACGATACTGCACTCAAATATTTGGACAAATTTTGTAAACGGATCACTTTTCTTTCCAACGCCTGTTTAACCAGGCGCTACACTGAATTTTGAATTAATAATAAATTTACCAAGACCACTTTAATTGGCTTATCAGTGACCTACTGCGCTCCGATTGAAACTTTTGTTCGGCCGTGATTCTAAACACTTACTCATTTTTTGAGTATTGTCTGAGTTCTGAATTATTTACCTCTTTGTTTTTCTTTTGGCATTGGCAAACTCATTGGTTGTTTTGTATACCCTCCAACGAGTCCGATCAGGCGCAAGTTGTGAAAAATTTGAAATCTTGATGGTATTTTGGCTTTGGTGGATCTGGACAAGAACTTCGTCGAAGACAGCAACGAAAATATCGGCTGCTTCTACAGCTTTTGGCACATCCATGATTGTAACAAGCCGGATTGCTCTCTTTCTAGTAACAACCCACGGCAGAGCTCTGCTACCAACACGTCCCGGTTTTGAGATCACTCCTAATGATCTCAAATACTCTTGCTCTTGCGGCGTTATTTCAAATGCATAACGTTCAGGAAAGAGAGGTGGATTTTTCCTGTTGTTCTTCTTGATGTTCTAGACAATCTGTCGGGTTTCTACTTCAAAGACTTCAGCAACTTTAGCGGCAAGCATCACATGGTAACCTCTCAATTCAAAAATACTAGGAATTTCCGAGTCGTTCAAAAATTGAATACTATTGTCGTCGTTATCCACCATTTTTCTGCTCCCATGGGTTTGAGATCATCGTGGATGATCTCAAAAAGATAAAAAACTGTTTTATCAGACAGTGATTGTCTATACTGCCGTTAAGAATGATTGCCAATCTTTCATGACTCAGAATCTCCTGTGCCGAACACGAGCATAAGGGGCCGCCACACTGGCTTTGTGTTATCGACTTACTAGCTAGAACCACCCAACATGACCCCGGCAAAAACGAGATGGCGGTCCCTCTTTATATTTTTGTTCGGTGTTTGCTGCTTTTGTATTCTCCTATGGCGGTACCGACTGGAATAATCAGCAGAGACATCGCAATAAAGATGAGAGAACTCCATCCACCATGCTTGTATACAAATCCTGAACCTGTGATTCCCAACCAGCCGCCTATATAGTAAAACAGAACATAAAGCGCATTAGCACGTCCCTGACTGCTTGAAAGTTTTTGGTTGAGTGATCCAACAGCAGCGGTATGGATAGTAAAGAATCCTGCACAAATACCAAGCAGTCCACATACGATTGCAATGATAGAAGGTAACAAAATAAGAACCAATGCTCCTCCTAGAACGATACTTCCTCCCAGTAAGGTGTTGCCAATACCAAAGCGGTTGCTAACCCGGCCAACGCTGGGACCTATAAAGATACCAACCACATAAACCAGATAGAACATTGTTGTAGTCTCAGTATTTAATTCTAAAGGTGGCTCAGCCAATCGATAAGGCAAATAATTAAAAACCGCAGAGAAAATGGCAAAACTTCCTGTTGCACAAAGGAATATTCGTAATAATTCCCAGTTTTTTAATAACTTTATAAAGCCGATTGATTCATTCTGCTGCCGGGTGTTGACTGAAATCCGTGGCAATCCAAACACAGCAATCAAAGTTACTATGAGAGTGAGTACAGAGGCCGACACAAATGCATAGCGCCAGTGAAATGGTGGATGAATCCATCCACCAAGCAAGCGCCCCCCCAGACCCCCGAGCACGGTTGCAGAAACATAAGAGCCCATCACAACGCTCAGCCTTGTTACTGGGAGTGTTTTAGAGAGGTAAGCCGCCAGGCAAGTTGTCAGTGAAGGGATAAAGAGACCCTGTAGGAAACGTGCGCCAATTAGAACCCAAAGATTATTTGTCAACGCGCAAATAAATCCACTTGTCGCCACCAGAACGCCACCGACAAAAATAATTGGATGGATAGGCAACTTGTCAGCCAAATAACCGAAAAACAGGTTGGAGATGATAATGCCAAGAATGACTGCGGAAACGCTGAACGAAACCAGTACTATATCAGCTGAAAACTCACTCTGAAGAATTGGTAAGACCGGTTGAGTGAGGTAGATATTAGTAAACGAGGTCGAAACCAAGGCAAAGACAATAAATTGAAGACGAAAATGTGAATAGTTAATCATGTTGTTACACATTGATAAAAAGAAACTGAATATTATTATTTCAATAATTGCTGATTATATTTCAGCAGATTTGTCGCGCATTTGTTCGCCGAACACCTTCATCACCGGGCGCTTAGCTGAATTTTGGGTATCCGCAGGGAGAGCCATCGCCAACCGCCACCAGCGAGTCAGGGTCAAGATTTATGCCATATAACTCAGCTACTTTCTGACTGATCTCCTTTTGCCAGTCAGAAAGAGGAACCCCAAATTTTGGGATTACAGCTGAGGTTTTGCTTATCAACCTAAAACTGGCAGGGTGGGCCATGCGACCACAGGCTAAATACCGAGCAGCCGGTCTCATTTGATCACTGTGCCTGAAAGCTATGTCCTGCAAATGCTTAAAAAGCCCAAGGCGTCGATAATCTGACGCCACACAACAGATACCGCCCATAAGTACAACTTGAGGTTCGGTCAATCGTGGAAGTTTAGTTTCTACAGCATCAGCCACACCGAATCCCACTAATTCATCTTTGAAAATCGCCAATGAAATGTACCTCAATTTAGCAAATGATTTTTCAAGGTACAAATAATTGGCTTGGTCTTACGATTGGTTAAACAGTCGGTGTATCTTGCCCAAATCGTCAGCGGTTAAATCTTTGGTCAGAATGACTTTTATATCGATATCCTTCAATTCTATTTCGAGGGCTGTCATAAAATTTTCCTGAAAAAATGGAAATACTTTAAAAAATAATTGAATAAGTTCAGCTTTCTTGCACCTTTCGTCGCGCTAACGCCGCTAATCAGCCGCGCGGCTTTTTGCATCGGCTGAATTAGCTTTGTTCAAGTTATGCCCTCTGTATTCATATGATTCCATTTGTATGAAGTGCATTAATGATCATAAAAATAGCTGCAAACCAATTCGTATAAGCGAATAGTTTTTTAAGATTTTTTGGCTTAGTTTTTAATGAAAGTTTCCCTCCAAGTATTCCTCCAACCACTGTAATAATGGCCAGTGGAATAGCCCATGAGGGGTTGAAATCTCCTTGAATTGCATGCCCTGTAAAACCCATAATAGCAGTTGCCGCAATTAATGTGGATGCCGTTCCAACTGCTGTATACATCGGAACACCGCAGGCCAATACCATCAGCGGAACCAAAAAAGACCCTCCTGACACACCAACCATCCCGGATCCAAAACCCGTTAAAACAGTGACCGGCAATGCAATCCACAAGTTAATACTATATATTTCACCGCCAGATTTAATATTTATAATTCCAAAATGCTTATTTCCTGTAATATTATGATTCTCTGAAACAGGTATAAGCATTACTATTCCTGCAATAAACAGCATTACAGCGAATACCAATTTTAAAGAGAAACCGCTGAATAGATATGAAAAATAACCGCCACCCAAAGCCGGCAGAGCAGTAAAGGTTCCAATCAAAATTACTAAAGGCCATGATACAGATTTGTTCTTTTGAAAGATTATCATCGCCGCAACAGAGGCTGCAAAAAGAATAAACTGTCCAGTTGTAGCTGCCTCGTGCATAGGGATATTGGCTATTGTCAGAATTACAACATAGAAATTGCCACCACCTTTGCCGACCATGGTCATGGCGACAGCAACAATTAAAATAAGTAAGCCTACAATAATTAAGCTTAGCATCTATGAATTCTCCTTCTTGTTATTTTGAATAATTTTAAAAACTTTGCCTGGCTTCAGTGCATCTGTTAAAGCGGTATAACCGCCCTCAATTATTCGAACATCAGATAATCCTTTTGATAACAGATAGGCATAAACAATAGCAGACCTGACATTTGCCGGGCAAAATACACCTATAAATTTATCTTGTGGTATTTCATGAATTCTATCGGGAATTTCATTGGTCGGTATGTTTTTGCATTCAATATTGCGATTAAATTTCATTTTTATCGAAATAGAATCGGATTCTTCTTTTGATCGAACATCCAACAAAAATCCATTTTTTGTTTCAAAAAATTCGTCAGGGGATATTTTGTGCTTTCCTTTACCAAAAAACTCCAATGTAAAACTTCTAATTACTTGTTCCATTCCAATCTCCTTTATTTTTAGAGGGCATCTCACAGTAGGAACGCCGGTTGCCCAGCACCCCCCGTACAGACCCGGACGTGCGGTTTTCTCGCATCCGGTTCCTCGGTTGTACTCACTTTCGCGCCGAACGAAACGTTCATGCCCACACCTTGTGTTGTCGTTGCGTTTCCGTGAATAATGGTTTTCCCACTCCCAATCAATTGAGCGCCTGGATAAAGGCTTTCCAGGTAAAACTATTACGCTTTCCGCCTCGGCGATTGAGACACTTGAAGGAACACTCTATTGCCCAGCGGTAAAACCTCACGAGCGATTTCATGTTACCCTTCATTCCGTAGTAGTTGTCATGCCACTTTAACCGCCTATTTAGGGCCTTGATAAACTCTCTGCCTTTTAAGTGACGGTTTTCTGTGATCCACTCTTTTATCCGACGACACGCCCCTCTCAATTGGCCAGTATGGGTGAAACGATTCCACCTTGCGGAGTACCCGTGTCAGGATCAATCACTTTTCCATCCGTAGCGAGTATTCCGGCTTTCAACCATTTGCAGATCAGGTTGAGAAATGCCTGATCATCTATCCTTAACGACAACATCTTGAGCAGCCAGTCGTGATCTATATTATCGAAGAAACCTTTGATATCGGCTTCAACAATATATCCAAATCGACCATACTGAAGGTTGAAAGAAAGATCGGAAACTGTCTCCTTCGAACTTCGGTTTGGCCGGTAAGCATTGCTGCAATCCAGAAAATCCTGTTCGTAGATCGCACTCAACACCTTACCAACTGCCAGTTGCACAATTTTGTCCTCAAGAGCTGGTATTCCGAGAGGCCTCAGCTTTCCATTTTCTTTCGGTATATAACAACGCCGTACCAATTTGGCACGGTAACGCTTTGTTTTCAGTCGCTCTGCCAGCTCCTCCAATCTGGTATCCAAACCTTCCTGGTATACCTCAGCCGTCACTCCGTCGACTCCACTGGCCGCATCCTTGTTCAGGTTGTTCCAACTTTCCTTCAGGAGGTTGACATTCAGAAGGCGGTAAAGGTCCCGAAAACGGTGATGTTTGCAAGCTGCGTACTTCCGTTAGGTCCTTCCCCATGTGGCTGGCTTTCCCAACCTCCGAGTACTATGCCTGATAAGACACCCCTTAGACTTGTAGTATGTTGATCCATTCTCGAATCATCACGCCCACCTGAATAGTGGTTTTCACACAACATGGTAAGTTCCAGTCTAGTTCCGTTTTCGGGTTTCCCCCATTTTGTTCGTCATGTCTCACGACATTACTCCGCCATAGGTCCAAGGTTCGATACGGATGGGTGGCTAACCCTTAAGTAGATACTTTCCAGTATCTACAACCGACAGGGACTCTCACCCTGCAAGATACACCGAGCTTTCCTCGACGCGACAACGCCTGCATCAGTGGTGACAGGAGCGCAGCGAGTGCCATCCATCTGAATGCTGTTATTATGCCATTGATATATTAGTTGATACAAATTCATTTAAATCTGAATCCAGTATGTTTTTAAGCTCAATGAAATTATCTTCTCTGGTTTCCGTGAAGAGGAAACCAAAGACCGGATATTTTTTATAATCAATTTTTCTCAGTTCTATTGGCTTTTCAAAATTTAAAAGTAACTTTTCATAATTAAATGATGTTATCTTATTTACGTCTATACCAGTCGAATTATCCAACACGATGATACTAAAAAGTTTTCCTTCTTTTCCTTTGAGAACCTCAGACCAATTTGGTTTTTTTTGTGAGTAATAATATAGGTAAGGGTTAAATCCGTATGCTAAGAATGATATATCTGCAGTAGTACACCAGCCACCAAACCGCATTGGATTCACTTCGATAGGTAATAAAGTCCCGTCATCGTCTCTTCTAAGCTCAATATGTACTGGAAAGTTTTTCACCCCAGCCAATTTACCTATTTTTTCCGCAAAATTTGTGAATTCTTTAAGATTATTTTCGATAATATCTTTGGATGAAGTGTAAACCCTATCACTAACATCTTTATCTGAAGAAAAAGTATGTTTAAGGATGCTTAGAATAACGGGTTCACCAGTCGAATTATAATATGCATCAACGGCAAATTCCTCGCCATTAATACATTGTTCAATAATAAATGAACTGGTGTCTAATACTTCTTTAGGATATAAATCTTTAATTTGTTCTATTTCTGCGATTATTAAATCAATTGTGTTAATCCACTCCTTGTAACTTGAAACTTTATAAACACCCATGCTAAAAAAACCAACCTTTGGTTTGATGATAAATGGTTGTGGAATTTCTTTGAACTGAATATTGTTCAAGTCTTCAACGCAAACCCCTTTGAAGTAGAAGCTTGGAAATATTGATTTTGTTAATTCTCGAAATTTTAACTTATCTTTAAATAACTCTATTTTTTCCGGAAGATTGCTAAAAGCTAGATTGTTCGCTATCCAATCTATTGAATTTTCTGATGTCATATACACGACAGGATTATCTGTCTTTCGAGCTATTTCAATAGCTTCATCTTCACTGATTACCTTTGTACCACTATAAAGACCTAACTTTTTTGCTATTTCTGTACCGACAACACGGATGTCATTGTCTTTGACAGTCATTTTGAAAAAATCCGAAACATATGGCTTATCTACAAAAAACATTGTTTCCACACTTGGCTAAATTGTTAAAAGCAGTCGCAGTAGGAACACCGGTTACCCAATGACCCCTGCACAGATCCCGGCGTGCGGTATTCCCGCACCGGGCTCCTCAGTTGTACTCACATTTGCAGCAAGGTGAGTGTTCTTGCTTTCTACCCGACGCAATTCCAATTGTCTCTTTTGATCAGGCGCAGGCTGCAACCCCAAACGGCCTATAACATTCCCTGTTCTTGGCTGCGAGCTTCGCCAATTCAGGCTTCACCTCTTTTGTTCGCGTATGAACGCGGTCTAAACCGCAAGCATCGCTCCGCCAGAGGCGCAGCGAACGGAATGGCGCGAAAAAAGCTGGTTATGCATTTGATACTGCTTTAGCGATAAACGTTTTTTCTGTGGCCAACTTTAACAACCCAAATAGTTAATTCATTGTCTTGAATTGAGTAAATTATTCGATATTTACCTAATCTAACACGATACTTCTCTTGTCCACTCAGTTTTGTACAACCTGAAGGACGTGGGTTGTCACTAAAAGTTTTTATGACATCGAGGATTCTTGATAAATCTTTGTCTGGTATTGATTTAAAATCTTTCCAGACTGATTTTTTGAAAAAGACTTTATATTCTGCCATCTTTTTTAAGCTTTTTGATCATTTCTTCATAGCTAATCAATGGCTCATTAGCTCTTTTTTCAAATGCTTCAAGGTCTTCTGCATCTTCTGCAAGTGCTTCTTTTAAAGCCGAATTAATAATCTCAGACATTGAACAAGAAGTTTCCAACGATTTCAGCCTTAGAGCTTGATGAAGAACCGGATCTAAATAGATGGTTGAACGTTTTGATAATGTTGCCATGAAGTAACCTCCAATTAAATGTTTAAGACATTATGACATCATAGCGTTTTAATGTCAATTGGAAGCGAACACCATTATAAGCCGTGGCCCACAATGAACCCAGCCGAATCAGCAACACGTAGTGAAACCTTTGGGAAACAACAGACCGCAAACCGACGGGGCCATCGGCTTGATATTTAAGTTAGCTGATAAATGTCAAGAACAGGTACTACGATTTTATACTATCGCAAATGATACATCTAGTTTTTATTCTTGATCAAATCAACATGAATCTGGAGGTATCACCTAACGCATTTACCTTCGAAGAATCGGACATAGAGAAATTTATGAGTGAGTCGTTTTTTTATTATATTTGGAATTTATGGATATTTCTCGATCGACAGCTAAAGGGTGTTGAAAAAAAACCCGCAAACGCCTATTAAATCTTGCCTTACGCAAAGAAACCTCTATAACAGTATTATGATACCCTTACATATCATATAACTAACACCAAAATAGAGGTTCCCAATGCATCATAAGAATATCAAGTTGATTGTAAAAAGACAACTCAAGAAAGATCATCCCAATTGGCGGGGTTTGACCAAAAAAGAAAAAAGGATTCTGGCAAATGCCAGTTTTTTCATCTTCTGATCCATTATTCCTGACGTTTGCCTGAAATGCGGCAACTCAAGAGTACAAAAGCTGGTAGCTGACCATAGTTGGCGCCTTCTTTCCGAAACTGTTGGCTAAATTTTTCCAAGGTTGAATTTCAAGCTGAAAATCTAAATTCATTCTGATAATTTAACAAAACAAATTGCCAGGTTTAAAGTGAACATATTCATACCCATTTTTTTTTAAAAATGGACCCTAAAAACGTCAGTACTGTCTGTCGATAGTTATGAATCGATTGGTTTTCCATTGACAAACTGAATTAGACTACCTAGTCTTCGAAGAAAAGAGAATAACAAAACAGATATAAACAGAAATGACACCAAAACGCATCCCAACATCAATCTGGCAGAACACCAATTCATGGTGGTGGCGTCCGTTTATTCCAGATGGGAGTTGGTGATAGCAAACAGAGCTTAGTGTCATGGACACGATTTAGCCCTTGTTAACCGATTCCCGGTTAGCAGGGGCTTTTTTTTTGGGGTAAATTTTCTCACTCCTTGATGGTCAAGTTGGGAGTGAATGATAGGATACGAGGTTAAAATGAGTGCGACGCTGACAGATATTTTTAAAGCAGGCCAACCGTTCTGCATCATTCAGAAGCAGGATAGCGAGGATGTATTGGTTCTGCAGGGGAAATCCATGCAGATCGATCGGATCGATGACATTCCGAGAAGCCATGGAATTTCTGCGAACGGAAGGTCCTATGATACCATCAGCATGATCCCTTTTTCACAAATTCGAGAGAAAGGATATCAGGCACTTAATGACGGAGAGCAGATACTGACCCTGAAAATAGATCAGTTCTGGGAACTGCCCGTGGAACAGCTCCTCGAAAAACTTCCCTATTGTGACATCAGCCTGGAAAATGGGTTTGAGCATGATATGACCAAAGAAGAATATGAAACCTTAATCCGCCACATTGTTGAAGATGAAATTGGAAACGGTGAAGGAGCCAATTTTGTTATCCCCCGCACGCTCAGCGGTCGAATTAACGATTTTTCAACGGAAAAAGCCCTTTCAATTTTTAAATATCTGCTGGAGAACGATTACGGAACCTATTGGAAATTCATCTTTTACGATGGATCTCGATATTTTATAGGGTCAACACCGGAACGCCACCTTTTTGTCGAAAACCGGAAAGTAAAAATGAATCCCATCAGCGGCACATTTCGTAAAGATAAAACGTATCAACGACGCAGGGAGTTCAAAAGCGACCTCCTTTCGTTTCTCAATAATCCGAAAGAGATCAATGAACTATTTATGGTGGTCGATGAAGAGTTGAAGATGATGTCCAGGATGTGTGAACAGGGGGGTGCTATCATTGGGCCGCTGCTCAAGGAGATGTCCAAACTGATCCATTCCGAATATCTACTTTCCGGCGAAAGCGATAAAGACGTCATTGAACTGTTCAAGGATTCCATGTACGCGGCGACCGTCACCGGCAGCCCCGTCGAGAACGCCTGCAACATCATCCTCAAATACGGTAAACACTCCCGCAGGTACTACGGCAGCGCCATCCTGCTTTTGGGAAGAGATGAAAGGGGGGGAGATACACTGGATTCCCCCATTACGATCCGCACCCTGGAAGTGGATCATAACGGGCAGTTCGAGACGGCTGTCGGCGCCACACTGGTCAGGGATTCGATTGCTTCTGAAGAGGTCCTGGAAACCGAAGCGAAGAGCGCCGCCCTGGTGGCCAGTATCGTTTCCACCGGAAAACAGGAGATTATTCCACCTTTGCTAAGCAAGCTGGCAAATGATGATGAGATCGTTGAAACCCTGCAGTTCAGAAATCAATATCTATCCAATTTCTGGTTCTTCAAACAGGAGACCCGGCTCCATTCGGAGTTTGATAACCGGCATATCAAAATCACGATTATTCACAATGGGGATGATTTTGTTTACATGTTGAAGCATATTTTCAACTCATTTGGCATGGATTCCACCATTGTCCCATACAAAGATTACGACTTGAAGCAGGACACAAGCGCCATTACGCTGGTCGGTCCCGGACCGGGAAATCCGAATCAGGTGGAAGACCCGAAAATGAAGACCAATTACGAAATTGTCGAGGCCCTGCTCGCAAGCAAAAAACCTTCGCTGTTTATCTGCCTGGGACACCAATTTCTCTGCCACCAGTTGGGTTTTGAGATTGCCAGGAAGAAGGTTCCCTTGCAGGGGGTTCAGGAAAAAATCGAACTTTTCAGCAGAGAGGAGCGAGTGGGATTTTACAACACTTTTGTCCCGGTAATCAGTGAGCTGTCCGGAAACTATGACGTCTCACTGGCCCAAGACAAACAGGAAATGCTGGCCATCCGGGGTGAGAGTTTCATCGGTTTCCAATTCCACCCGGAATCCATTCTGACCAAAAACGGCGATGCGATTCTCAAGGAAGCCATCGCTTACCTGTTGAGATAAAAACCACTCACTATTCGGGTCAGTATCCACTGTGGTAGGTCTTCAGCCAGCTGGTATCATGTTTTTGACCCCCCATGTGATCAATGAGCCCTTTGATCTCTTTGTCATCGTGGTTCAGCAGCACGTTGGCTTTAATTAAGCCGATATCGTTGCCATCGGGGTACAGAAAATAAGGGCTGTGGTGTTCCGCTTGATCGGACATGGCCGTCTCATTGTTACGATTGAGGTAATCGATCGCCCCGTTGCAGATGCAGCAGTACTCAGTGGCCTGTGCTGGTATTTCGGGGTCCCGGTCAGCTCCCGGTTTAAACACCTGGAGAAAACAGACGGTTCCCTTCACACCGACCAACGCTGCAACCCCTTTGATCCGGTAATGCCTGCTCCGACGGCGGGAGGTGACCACGGAAAGTAATGAGCCGTACTTCAAGGTAAGATCTCCACCCTGTTGGGAATCGAGGTCCAGTTGCAGTCGGGTTTCGTCCTTTAACTGCAGTACAGAGCGATCCGGCAGGGTCAGTACCAGTTGCCCCCCATTGGCCAGATCCACGACCGACCCACTGTTCAACTTGTGCCCCACCAGCAGCGGTTCACTGTTCGCAAACGCATCCCCCACCAGATGTGTCACTGATGCCACTCCTTTCTCATCGAGCGGTTGCAGCTCTTTTTGCCAGTCAACTTTCTCTGCTGGACGACTCTGGCTGCAACCCAATGGCACGCTTGCAACTAAGGATGTCAGTAACAGATTCTTCCCCAGAATCAGGATTTCTCTTCTGTTCAGATCTTCTGCTTTCATGGAACCTCCAATTGATAGATTTAGGTTCGATCACTTCTCAATTCCATCCCTGGCCTCAACACCTTTGGTATAGTAGTGTTTTACTTCTTTCATCTCCGTGACAAGATCCGCCATGGCGATCACAGCCGGGTCCGCCTTTCTGCCTGTAATGACTACTTCCACAGAATCAGCCCTGCCAGCAACGGCCTGTAGCAGTTCATCAACACTGAATAAGCGGTAAAAGGTGGCGATATTGGCCTCATCCAGAATCACCAGCGGATAGTCTCCCGACGCCATGACCGCTTGCATCTCCTGGAGTCCCTCCCGGGCCACCTGAATATCTTCAGCTTCCGGATCTTTATGAATAAAGCAATC
>Ga0208904_1002153_pt1 | contig 12719 bp, 12 predicted proteins | sample AntAceMetag02UKB_FD_184774 | JGI IMG/M metagenome (GOLD analysis project Ga0208904, IMG submission 184774) | Saline lake microbial communities from Ace Lake, Antarctica - Antarctic Ace Lake Metagenome 02UKB (SPAdes) (version 2) | ecosystem: Environmental > Aquatic > Non-marine Saline and... | reverse complement strand
CCATTCAATCAACTTAATAGTTTTATACGCAATTAGGTTTTTAATAAGCAATAAAAGTTATTTTGAACGGTTTTAATAATACTTTTTTAGAATTTTAAAAATTTATTTTTGTTCGACAATAGTTATTTAAAGAAAAAGGATGTATTCATTTAAGAGAAAAGTGATCGGTGGGGAAATAAAGAATTAACCGTTTTTTCTTGAAATTAACCGTGTTTTAACTCGTTTTGGGAGTTTATTTTTTTGGGTTAATTGTTTAATATTAATTGTATGGGAGTTTTTAAGATGGATGAGAAATTTTTAGGGAAATTAAGTGATAAATCAAGCGAAGAACAATATTCTCCTTTTCCTGAAGGCTATAAAATTGGACAAACTAAATATGTGATAATCACAGGTTCAGTTATTAGTGGAATTGGTAAGGGTATTTTTTCATCGTCTCTAGGAAAAATTCTCCAAGATCGAAAACTAAAAGTTGCGCCTATCAAAATTGAAGCTTATTTAAATATTGATTCTGGAACCCTTAGCCCTTATCGACATGGTGAAGTTTTTGTTCTTGATGATGGAACTGAAACAGATATGGATTTAGGTAGTTATGAACGTTTCCTTAATCTTCATCTTTCTAAAGAAAATTTTGTTACTCACGGTCAAATTTATCAAAAACTAATTTCTAAAGAACGAAATGGAGATTATAATGGTCGAGACGTTCAATTTATTCCTCATGTTACTGGCGAAACTAAATATGTTTTAAGAGACCTTGCTTTAAAATCAAAAGCAGATATTGTTCTTGTTGAAATTGGTGGAACAGTTGGGGATTATGAAAATTTATTTGCTATGGAGAGTGTTCGTCAATTAATTTATGAGGAAGGACAAGAAAATGTTTGTCTTGTTAATCTTACTTATGTAATTGAGCCTCATCATTTAGGCGAATTTAAAAGTAAAGCAGCTCAACTTGGGTTGAAACAATTAATGACTCTTGGATTACAACCCGATGTTATTATTTGTAGAAGTCAAAATACAGTAACTGATAATATTCGAGAAAAAATTTCTATGAATGCTAATGTTCCTATGGAAAAAGTATTCACTGCTCGCGATGTGGATAATATTTATGATTTACCAATTTCTTTTAGAACTCAAGGAGTAGATACTGCTGTTTTGAATGTTCTTAATATTGATGATAAGTTTCCTGCTAATGGAAGTAAAAGTCTTAAAGAATGGACTGAAAATAATTCGGTTGCTACAAAAAAAGAAGTTACTATTGGAGTTGCGGGAAAATACACTGGAACTAGTGATGCTTATATTAGTATTGTTAAAGCACTTGAACATTGTGCTAATTTGCTTGAAGCAAAACTTAATGTTCGTTGGATTGAAACCACAAGTATAGAAAAAGGTAAAACAAAAGCAGAAGAAGAAATGCAAGGGATAGATGGAATTCTTATTCCTGGCGGATTTGGAACAAGAGGGATAGAAGGAAAAATTGCTTGTGCAAAATATGCAAGAGAAAACAAGATTCCTTTTTTAGGGATTTGTTACGGTTTCCAAATGGCTGTTGTTGAATTTGCAAGAAATGTTTGCGGAATAAAAAATGCTTCTACTGAAGAAGTAAAAAAAGACCCTGAGAATAATGTTATTTGTATTTTGCCTGAACAGGAAGAAGTTGAAGGGCTTGGTGGAACTCTTCGTTTAGGAGGGTTTGATATTAACCTAAAAAAAGGAACAAAAGCTCATGAGCTTTACAAAAAGGATTCTGTTAGGGAAAGATTTAGGCATAGGTTTAATGTTAATACTAAGTTTATTGAGGTACTTGAAAAAAATGGGTTAGTGTTTTCTGGAATGGCTCCTGAGAAAAAAATAATGCAAATTCTTGAATTAAAAGACCATCCTTTCTTTATTGGAACACAATACCATGCAGAGTTTACTTCAAGACCACTTAATCCAAATCCAATCTATTTTGGTTTTGTTAAAGCAAGTATTGAAAATAAAAAATAATTCAATACTTATTGTTTTATTAAAAAAAAGAAATAAAGAGTAATTTTTAATTACTCTTCTTCGTTATTGAATGCCCATTTTCCACCAGAACCACCTATTAATTCATCTGCTATTTTTGAATCCTCATCAGATACTGGTAGATTATACTCATCTTTTTCTTGTCCGCCGGAATAAATCGTTTTTACTTCGGGTAAGTATTGTTTGAATACAAATACTCCTCCAATTATTAGTAATAGTATTACTAATCCTCCAAGAGGTAAAGCCATGTCGCTTGCTAAATTAACAAATCCAGCCAAAGGTGATTTTTTCGCTTCTTCTTCTGCAAGTAGTCTTGCTTCTTCTTCTGCATCTATTATTGCTTGTTCCTCTGCATTAATTTGTTCAATTGCACTTATTTTGGATTCAAGCAAACTTATTTTTGAATTTGCAGAATCAAGTTTTTCTGTTAGTGAAGAAACTTCTGTTTTTGCAGAAGTAAGTGCTTCTGAATTTTCAGTTAGTTTTTTCCAAAATTCTTTATTGTCAACTTCGATATTTTTAAATTGTTGGTCATATTCTCCAAGTTTTCCGTCTACTTTTTCAGTTATTAAATTTGTTAAGGTTGATTCGTTAGCTAGTTTTATTGAAGTTATATTTTTTGATTCTGTTCCGTCTGAAGAATCAACTTCTATGCTATATGTTCCTGAATCTAATCCTATGTGGTATATGTAAAGTGCATCATTGAAAATAAATGCATTTGAAATGAATGGTGAAATTTCTTTATAAACAATTGCCCCTGAAGAGTAAACTTCAGCAATTTTTTCGCCTGCAATTTTTATTGTTGCAGTTGCGCCTGAAGAGAGGGTTATATTAAATCCCCATGAGGAGTTCTCCGGAATTTCTTCAGGAGAGTTGATTGAAATTGCACTTGCAAAAGATGCAAGTAATATAACTAAAATTAAACTTAAAACTTTTTTAACCATAGAAAAAAATAACTCTTTTATAATTAATAAATGTTGTGTGTATTACAGTTTTATCGTCCCATCAAGGCGGTGGTCTTTGAACTTACGGACATAGCCATAATAGGCATCATAAAAAAACTGCATTCTGTTGCTTATCTCGTGTCGTCTTTCAGAATTGCTTTTTCTTCTCACAATCTCCCTCTTATCTGAAATATGTTGAACTCCCATTTTTCTTCTTTCAACACTCTTCCTTCTTTCTCCCGATCTCCTCTCTAAACGTTTTTCTTTCTTAATGCTTTCAACAAAAAAAATGTTGCATTTCTAATTTTACTGTAGTTAGTTCGTCTTTAATCTCATTAACAGCTTTTTCTGAAAGCGGATTTTTAGCTTCAGTATAACTCCTAAAACGTTTTTCTAGTTCTATAATTTTTTCTTTGACTTTTAATTGCCTGTCAAAAAATTTTTTACGCTGTTCTCTTCTTTTTTTTCGTTGATGAATTTCAAACTTTTTCCTTTTTGGAGTTGGCATAAAATAAAGTTATTTTCAACAAATAATAAACTTTCTGAAAAAGTCCTTTCCACCTTTCTTTTTAAAAAGAACCACTCTCACTTTTAGTCATGCTTGAAAGAGTTACTATTGGAGACAAAGAAATAATCCTCCTTGGAACCGCACACATTTCACAAACCAGTGTGGATGATGTAAAAAAAGCTATTGACGAAGAGAACCCTGATGTTGTGGGGGTTGAACTTGATATTCAAAGATTTAGACAACTTAAGCAAGGGAATAAATGGGGCGATACTAATATTGGAAAAATAATTTCAAGTGGTAGAACTTACTTGTTTTTACTCACTCTTTTACTTTCAAATTTACAAAGAAGTCTTGGTCAAAAAATTGGCATGAAACCAGGAATGGAAATGATGGAGGCTATTAAAAAAGCTGAAGAAAAAAAGCTTCCAATTTTACTTTTAGATAGAGATGTTAATGTTACTTTAAAACGAGCAATGCAAAAAATGACTTTGCGTGAAAAACTCAGATTTCTTTTTTCTATTGCTTCTGGTTTTTTTTCTGGGGCAGAAGAATTAAAATTGACTAGTGAAAAAATTGAATCCCTTAAAGAAAAAGATATGATGAATCAATTAATGCAACAATTGTCTAAAGAAATGCCTTCAATTAAATCAGTTCTTGTTGATGAAAGAGATTCATTTATTGCTCATAGTATTATGCATAATCCTGGGAAAAAAGTTCTTGCGGTGGTTGGAGCTGGGCATCTTGAGGGAATAAAAAGTAAAATAGGAAAAACTACTCCTGAGTATATTAAAGAAATTTCTAGTGTTGAAAAAGGAAATAATTATATGAAACTTATTGCGTTTGTTGTTCCTTTACTTTTTGTTATTTCTATTGCATATATTTTCTTTACTAAAGGTACTGATTTGACTTTGATGGCTTTGTTTTATTGGTTTATTGCAAATGGAGTGCTTTCTGCACTTGGGGTTTTGATTGCAAGGGGACATATTTTATCTGCTTTAAGTGCATTTCTTGCTGCACCATTAACTTCTTTACATCCTTTTTTTGCAGCAGGATGGGTTGCTGGATTTGTTGAAGCAAAAATAAAGAATCCAAAAATTAAGGATTTTGAAAACTTGCGTAATTTGAATTCAGTTGGAGATTTTACTCATAACCAAGTAACAAAAATTTTGTTAGTTGTTGCATTAGCAAATGTTGGTTCGATGATAGGCACAGTAGTAGCCTTTCCATTAATTGCTTCTTTGCTTGGATAAAATTTATTTCTTCAAATAAGGCAATACTTGATTTTTTTGCTCTGCTTCTTTAATGAGTTTTTTTGCGAAAAAAATTCTTTGAATTGAACCAATAAAGGAAATTATTGCGATTAACCATAAAGAAATTTCCAATGCTTTAAAACCTGCAAATTCAATTGAAAAAATCGAAAGCAAAAAACCGAGGAACAAAAGAAGCAATCTTTCTGAATGTTCGCCAATAGCAGGCCAATCTCTGTTATCAGTAATTATTACAAGTGCAACTCTTGGTTTTGCATAACTATTAAGCATTGAGAATGCGAGGGCAAATATTGATGCGATTGGAAAAAGAAATGCAGTTGAAATAAAAAGAATTAATTCTACTACTTTGTCAATCATTGTTTCAAAATAGTTTCCGAATAAAGTTGCTTTGTTTTGTTGTCTTGCGACAGCTCCATCAAAAAAATCAATTGACCCTCCCAGTAAAGCAAAAATAAATCCTTCTAAAAATTTTTCTTGAATAATAAAAAATCCTGCAATGCATACAAGAATTGGCCCAATTAAAGTAAAGAGGAGTGGCGGGAATCCTATTTTTGCAAAAGGTAAAGCAATTGTATTTGTAAATTTTTTTGTTAGTGGCCTTAGTTTTCCAAGCATAATAATTCCTTTGTAATTAGTATAGTATTACAGTAATAAATAACAGTAAATTTATTTATATATACTAAAAAAGCTTCTTACTTTGTGGGTATTATGAATATAAAAAAAATTCGAAAAGATTTTCCTGTATTGCAAAAGAATCCTGATTTGATTTATTTGGATAGTGCCGCTACTTCTCTTACTCCAAAGCAAGTTATTGAAAAAATTAATTTGTATTACAATGAGTTTAGTTGTAATGTTCATCGGGGAAGTCATAGGCTTTCTCAGGAAGCTACTCAAATGTATGAATCTTCCAGAGAAGAAGTTGCTTCTTTTATTAATTCTAAATCCGAGGAAATGATTTTTACTCGTAATGCTACTGAGAGCATTAATCTTGTTGCAGTTTGCTTAGCACGCAACAAGTACTTTAAAAAAGGAGACGAGATTGTTGTTTCTGCTTTAGAGCATCATGCTAATCTTGTTCCTTGGCAAGAATTATGCAAGCGAACTGGCGCAAAATTAAAAATTGCTAAGCTTAATTCAGATTTTACTTTGAATATGCAGGATTTTGAATCGATTCTTTCAAAAAAAACAAAGTTTGTTTCTATGGCGCATGTTTCTAATACTGTTGCTTCTGTTTTATCTGTTAAAAAAATCACTAAACTTACACATGAAAAAAATGCTTTAGTTCTTATTGATGCTGCTCAGTCTGTTCCGCATATGGAAGTTAATGTGAAACAAATCAGTGCTGATTTTGTTGCATTTTCAGCTCATAAAATGCTTGGTCCTACTGGGGTTGGTTGTCTTTTTGGTAAAAAAGACTTGTTAGAAGAATTGCCTCCTTATAATTTTGGAGGAAGCATGATTAGTAAAGTTACTTATACAAAATCAAGTTGGGCGTCTTCTCCAGAAAAGTTTGAAGCAGGAACAATGCCTATTGGGGAAGTAATTGGTTTAGCTGAAGCAGTAAGGTATTTGAAAAAAGTTGGAATGGAAGAAATTAATTTACATGAAAAAAAATTAACGAAGTTTGCACTTGAAAAATTAAATGAAATTGAAGGAGTAAAAATATTTTGTCCAAATAATTCTGAAAAGCAAGGGGGGATTATTTTATTTGACTGTAAAGGGATTGACCCTCTTGATTTAGGTGTTGGTCTTGATGAGAGTAAAAATATAGCTGTTAGAAGCGGTATGCATTGCGCAGAACCAATAGTAAGCAGTATTAATAAGCAAGGGCTAGCAAGAGCGAGCTTTTATTTATACAATACCTTTGATGAAATTAAAGCATTTACTCAGCAGGTCATGGCCATGTCCAAAGTAGTTCAAAAAAAACATTAGTAGAGGGGGGTAATTCTTCTCTTTATTGTTGTTTGAAAAATCAATCAAAAATTTGTTTTTTAAGATATCCTTTTAAAATCATCTTCAAAACTTTCTTTTATACAGGTATAAAACTTGTATTATTTGCTTGGTGGTGTTAAATTGACAAAGGCTAATGTATTGAAAGAATTAAAAACATTTGAACAAAAACAAATGACTCTTGTTGAAAAAGCAGTGAAAGATGCTGAAAAAAAAATTACCATTGCAAAAGCAAATGCTGAAGAAAAAATAAAAATAGCTAAAGAAAATGCTGAAAAACTTATTCTTGAAGAAATAAAAACTGCTGAAGGCAAAGCAAAAGAAGAATCAAAAATTGCGTTTAATGATTATAAAACTATTGAACAAAAACACCAATTGGCTTTTTCAAAAAATTCAGAGAAAGCAACAGTAGCTGTTTTTAAGGGAATTTTAAAAGGTTGAATTAGAAATGTTTAGGAGTGCAACACTATTCCATACCCGAACCATTTTGTCAAAAGACAAAGCTGAAGATTTGATTATTAAACTTCATGAACACGGGATTAGTGAAATTAAAGAAGCAGAACAAACCAAGGAACTTAATATTGAAGTTTATGACACTTTAGATGAAAAAGCAGTAAAAGAAACACAAAATCAACTTAATGAAATTATTACAAAAACAATTAATTATAGGGAAATTAAGCCTCCTGAAAGTATGATTACTCAATTAATTAATCCTAAGCCTCCTGAAAAAATAAAAGTGGATATTCTTTCAAATGAAAAAATTGTGAAAGAGGTGCAAGAAAAACTTAGTTTAATTAAACCAAAAATTGAAGAAAAGTTAATTATAATTGAAAAAAAGAAATCACTTGTAGAAAAAAATAATTATTTAATTGAAAATTTAGAAGCTCTTCCAAATGATTTTACTAATATTTTTGAATCTACTGAAAATATAAATATTCAAATTGGAATTGTTAATGTTAATTCTCTTGACCAATTAAAAGAAAAAGTACAGCAACAAAATGCAATTATTGGAGTAAAAGAAAAAAATGAACTTCAAGCATTTATTTTTGTTGCAACAACAATTTCAAATAGTCAAGAGATTGAAAAGGTTTTGCATGAAATCGGTTTTGAATCAATAACAATTCCTTTTGAAAAAGCCTCTCCTGAAAAAATCATGAAAAAACTTGCGCAAGAAAACAAAACTACAAAACAAGAAATAAGGGCTATTGAAGCAGAGCTAAAAGGAGTTATGAAAGAACAGGCTTCAAAATTAGATGTTCTTGAAGAAGAGATTGATATTTCAATACAAAGAATTATTGCTTATGAACAACTTAACAAAATGAATTCACTTGTTACTTTAGAAGCTTGGGTTCCTGAGGAAAACTTGGAAAAATTCAAATCAACAATAAAAAAAGTTTGTAAAGAATATTACATGGAAGTAGAGGAAAAAGAAGAAGCTCCAACTAAATTTGATAATCATCCTCTAATTCAACCTTTCGAGATTATTACTGAACTTTATTCAGTACCAAAGTACAAACAATTTGACCCAACCCCTGTGTTGGCTATTTCCTTTGCAGTATTTTTTGGTTATATGCTAACTGATTTTTTTTATGGATTAGTTCTATTAGGAATAGCGGTTTTAATGTACAAAGGAATGGGTAAGTACAATCCAGGAATGAAAAAATTTAGCGTACTGTTAATGTGGCTTGGAATATTCACTGCCCTGCTTGGAGCGTTCTTTAAATCATATTTAGGTGACTTTTTTCCAAGGATAGGGATAGAAATGCCTGGGGTTCTTGATCCTCTAAGCCAAGTAATGGAAGCCATAATACTTTCGCTTGCAATTGCAGCAGTACATCTTTTCATAGGCCTTGTAATAGGGTATTATGAAAATGCAAGAAAAGGTAAAATGATTGATGCATTGGGACAACAGGGAGTTTGGTTGTTTTTACTCATAGGCGGAATAGCCGCGCTTATAGGTGAAGGCATTTTTTCTACGATTGGTCTGGGGCTAATTGGTTTGGCAGTAATAATTCAATTGGCTTACAATTACGTTCAGAGCGGTCCAATTATTTCCACACTTAGCCTATTCAACATATCGGGATTTTTAGGGGATGTGTTTTCATACGCTAGGTTAACTGCTCTTGCTATTGGAACTGCAGGAATTGCTTTGGCAGTTAATTTCATGGCGTTAATGGTGGTGGATATGGTTCCTGTTGTTGGAATTATTTTTGGAATAATGATTTTTATTGGCGGACACATTTTCAACATGGTCATGAATGGCCTCGGAGCATTTATTCATGCTCTTAGATTACACTTCCTTGAGTTTTTCTCTAAGTTTTATGAAGGCGGAGGAAAACTTTACAAACCGTTTTACGCTTTAAGGAAAAATAACTATACGGAGGACGACTAAATGATCGAAGTAACTATGGGAACGGCTTTTGCAGTTACGGGTGCAGCACTTGCTTTGGCAGGGACTGGAATCGCAACAGCAATAGGTGTTGGAGCAGCTGGAGTATCAGCAGCAGGCGCAGTAGCTGAAGATAAAGAAAACTTCAAAAATGCAATTGTGTTCCAAGCAATGCCACAAACCCAGACAATTTACGGTTTTATCACCGCGCTCTTCATCATTATGGGTGCAGGACTTTTAGGAGAAGGTGCAAATCTTTCTACTGAAGCAGGCCTTGTAATGTTAGGTGCAGGATTAATCGTAGCATTAACTGGAATCTCAGCTATCTTCCAGGGACAAGTTTCCGCAGCAGGAATAGCAGCATCAGCAAAGAATCCAGATGCGTTCGTGCCAGGAATTGTTTTCTGTGGACAGGTTGAAACACCAGCAATCTTCGGATTTATTGCCGCATTGATTGTATTGGTAGTTGGTTTAGGAGTTCTGGGATAAAATCCAGTTCCCCTAAAATCAGCAAAAATAAAAAAAAGAGTTGATAACATGCAAGTGTATGGAAACAAAGAAGGATTGAATAACGAAATTGAGCACAAATATACGATTCAAGTAAAAGAGATATTTGATGCTGCAGAAAGTGAAGTTAGTGAAATAATCAAAGAAGCCGATGAACGTGCTGAAATGATTATTGAACAAGCAAAAACTGATGCGGAAATTGCTTCAAGAGAAGCAATGCAGAGAGTTTTAAATGAAGAAAAACTTAATGCAAAAAGAAAATTTGAAGACGCAAGAGAAAAACTCATTTTAGAAGTAATTAATAAAGTAAAAAATAAGTCAAAAGAAATTTCAAAAAGTAAGGAATATCTTGCATTCTTAAAATCAAATAATCCTAATGAAAAATCTGCAAATGTATATGGAAGCGAAACCGTATATAAAAAAATATTTCCAAAAATGAAAATTGATAACTCAATTATTGGAGTAAAAATAATGGCGGAAGATGCAGTATATGACTTTACTCTTGAAAATTTGATTAATTCAAACGATGAAGTTGTAAGGCGAACAATAACTACTGAAATGTTTAAGGAGTAATTTAAAATGGAAATACAAGCACTGGCAGTAATCGGAGCAAGTACAGGCGGATTAGCCGCGGTTCTAGGCTACGCTTATTGGCGAGTATCAGGAGTAATGCCATTTTTATATGCTAACTCTAGAATACATGCCCGAAGCAACCACATGCTTAACAAAGCCAAGACTGAATCACTCGTTGATGCAAAAAATCTTGGGGAAGTAATCAATACTTTGCAAGATACTGATTATGGTCAACATATAGAAAGTAATTCTGATTTAAGACAATTACATTCTTCAATTGAAAAAGGATTTCTTGAATCAATTAAAGACATGAGAAAAAGTTCTCCTAAATCAATTCATTCCATTATGGATGCTTATCTTGGATTGTGGGAAGCAAAAATAATCAAAACATTTTATAGGCAAAGATTTACTCAGGGTGAAGAAGTAGCAAAACCAGTGGATGAAGTAATTGCTTTTCCAGTTGGGGATCTTGATGCTGAAAAAATAAAACATTTAAATGAAACAAAAACAATTGCAGACTTGAAAGTTGTACTGAACAATACGGTTTACGCAAAAGCGTTTGAGGAAAAAGCAGAATCATTAGAAGAATTTGAAATTGCATTAGATAAAATTGTATTTGAAGAATTTGTTAAATCTGTTACTACTGCAAAAATACAAGACCGAGAAGTTATACTTGATTTATTTAATACTAAATTTGATATTTTGAATCTTTTGGTTTTACTAAAATGTGAAGCAAGAGATATTAATGAAGATAAAAGAAAAAGATTATTGATTGAGAATGATTCAATGCTTTTCAAAAGAGCAGATACTCTTGTGTATGCAAAAGGCGTGAAAGACCTTGTGGATAAATGTAAAGGGTTAGAGTATTACTCTGCACTTGAAACTGCACTTGGAGAGTATGAGGGGGATAATTCATTGAGCCATTTTGAAAAGGAACTGTTGAAGCTTTATATGAAAAAAGTTGACAATCAAGAGTTGGCACATTTTCAAGGGCCGTTTCCATTGATTGCATTTCTTGTAAAAAAGGAACTTGAACAAAGAAATTTACTTATTATTACTAAAGGAATTGACTCTAACTTTTCAAAACAAGAAATAAAGGAGTTGATAGTATGATTGTACTTGGAAATCCTGAGTTTGCATTAGGAATGAAACTTGCAGGAGTAAAAGAAAGTTTTGGAATAAAAAATAGAGTGCAGGCACTTGAAATTTTAAAAGGAATTGATTCTGAAGAATTTATTATCGCTAATAACAGCATTACTGAAATTGTTCCTGAATTAAAGGAAATGACTAATGTTGTTACTGTTCCTGATTCTGCTGAAGGATTTGGAACAATTGATGATTTAAAAGAAATAATTAAATCTGTTGTAGGGATAGAGCTGGAGGTTTAAAAATGGCAAAACAAAATACAATAACAGGAAAAATAGCAAAAATTTCTGGCCCAGTTGTAATAGCAAAAGAAATGAAAGGGTCAAAAATGTACGACATAGTAAGTGTTGGTAAGGAAGAACTACTTGGAGAAATAATTCAATTAAGGGGAGAACAAGCAGTTATTCAGGTTTATGAGGAAACTGCAGGATTAATGCCTGGAGAAAAAGTAGTTTCTACTGGTGAGCCTCTACAACTTGAACTTGGTCCAGGATTACTAACTTCTATTTATGATGGAATAGGTAGACCACTTTCCAAAATTGCTGAACAGTCAGGTGACTTTATTGCCAGAGGAATCAAGGCTGATACTCTAGACCACAAGAAAAAATATGATTTTAAAGCACTTATAAAAAAAGGAGATAAAATAAAAACTGGACAAATAATTGGTTCAGTTAAAGAAACAAGTTTAATTGATCATAAAATAATGGTTCCTATGGGTATTGAAGGAACAATTGAATCAATTACTTCTGGAAAATTTACTGTTGATGAAACAGTTGCAATAGTAAAAACAAAAAAAGGAAAAGAAAAATTAACAATGCTTCAAAAATGGCCTGTTAGAAAACCAAGAAGTTTTAAAGAAAAACTTATTCCTAAAATTCCATTAATTACTGGACAAAGAGTTTTCGATACTTTTTTTACTTTAACTAAAGGCGGAACTGCAGCTATTCCTGGTCCATTTGGTGCAGGGAAAACAGTTTCACAACAACAGCTTGCTAAATGGAGTGATGCTGAAGTAATTGTTTACATTGGTTGTGGGGAAAGAGGAAACGAAATGACTGAAGTATTAACCGAGTTCCCTGAACTTAAAGACCCTAAATCAGGAAAACCATTAATGGAAAGAACAATTATGATTGCAAATACATCTAATATGCCTGTTGCAGCAAGAGAAGCTAGTGTTTATGCTGGAGTAACAATTGCTGAGTATTATAGGGATATGGGTTATAATGTTGCGTTAATGGCGGATTCAACTTCTCGTTGGGCAGAAGCAATGAGAGAAATTGGTGCAAGATTAGAAGAAATGCCTGGGGAAGAAGGTTATCCTGCTTACTTGGCTTCAAGACTTGCTCAGTTTTATGAAAGAGCTGGAAGAACAATTAATCTTAATGATTCAAATGGTTCAGTGTCAATAATTGGTGCAGTTAGTCCTCCTGGAG
>Ga0208904_1002149_pt1 | contig 12734 bp, 13 predicted proteins | sample AntAceMetag02UKB_FD_184774 | JGI IMG/M metagenome (GOLD analysis project Ga0208904, IMG submission 184774) | Saline lake microbial communities from Ace Lake, Antarctica - Antarctic Ace Lake Metagenome 02UKB (SPAdes) (version 2) | ecosystem: Environmental > Aquatic > Non-marine Saline and... | reverse complement strand
TTTTTATTAAATAACTAAGTTAAGAGTCTATAAGATTAAAAGTAAGAAATTTGCTTCGCAAATTTTTAACTATAAACTAAACCATGTTTGATTTAAAAGTAATACATTCTGTTTTAAATCAATTAGAACAGGAGAAAGGTATTTCCAAGGCATCTTCAATAGAAACAATTGAGTCAGCTTTAGCAAGCGCTTACAAAAAAGAATATGGGAAAAGAGGCCAGATAATTAGAGCAAAATTTGATATTAATACTGGTAAAACAGAATTTTCTCAAATAAAAATAGTTGTTGATAAGACAAAGGTAAAAATGGAAGATGAAATAGATGATATAGACGAAGATGAAAGAATTCGTTTTAATTCAGAACATCATATTCTAATTGAAGATGCTCAAAAAATTAAAAAGGATGCTGAGTTGGATGAAGAAATTATTTTCCCCCTTGAACCAAAAAATGATTTTGGGAGGATAGCAGCCCAAACTGCCAAACAAACTATTATTCAAAAAATCAGAGAAGCAGAAAGAGGATCTATTTCAAAAGAATTTGGAGATAAACAAGGAGAGATTGTCAGCGGAATAGTCCAACGGATAGAAAGAGGAAGTATTTTTGTAGATTTAAAAAGAGCAACTGGCATTTTACCTTATTCTGAACAAATTCCTTCAGAAAAATACAAGCCGGGAGAAAGAATTCGTGCTTATCTTTCCTTAGTAGAAGAAACTTCAAGGGGGATCTTTCTTCGTCTTTCTCGTGCTCACCCACAATTTCTTTATAAACTTTTTGAAATAGAAGTCCCAGAAATAGCCAGTCAAACAGTTGAAATCAAAAATATTGTTCGAGAAGCTGGCTCTAGATCAAAAATAGCCGTCCATTCTAATGATGAAAATATTGATCCAATTGGCTCTTTAGTTGGACAAAGAGGTGTTAGAGTTTCTACTGTTATGAGTGAGCTAGGCGGTGAAAAAATTGATATAATAGAATGGTCAGATGATCCTAAAAAATTTATTACAGAAGCTCTCTCTCCTGCTAGGATACTTGGTATAGAATTATCAGAAAAAGATGAAAAAAAGGCTGTAGTAGAGGTTTCTGAAGACCAGCAGTCGCTAGCTATTGGGAAAAGTGGTCAAAATGTTCGACTAGCTGCCAAATTAACTGGCTGGAAAATCGATATTCGAGGTGTTGGTGGAGAAATAAAAGATGAGGGATAAATCACATATTCAAAAATGAAAATTATAAGAGGTATAATGAAATATAAAAATTTAAAAATTAAAAATTGATTTATATTTTGAAATATAATATTATTTGTTTTATACTAAAGTAATTAACATTTAATTAAATAATATACTATGAATCTATGGCATGAAGTAGAACCAGGGACTCAAGATGAAATGAATACCATCATTGAGATTAATAAAGGTTCTAAAAATAAATACGAAATTGATAAAAAAACAGGTTTAATTGCCTTAGATAGGGTTTATCATACCTCTCAGGACTGTCCTTTTGATTATGGTTTTGTTCCACAAACATATTATGATGATGGAGATGCTTTAGATGTGATTGTTTTGGCCACTTATCCAATAAACCCAGGCATTTTGGTACGAGTTCGACCTATTGCACTTCTGAAAATGATTGATTCAGGTGATAACGACGACAAAGTTATAGCTGTTCCTATTGATGATCCACGATGGGGAGATACTCAAGATTTAAAAGACATAAACAAACACACCCTTAAAGAAATTGAGCATTTCTTCTCAACTTATAAAAAAATCCAGGGAAAAGAGGTCCAGGTAAGCGGTTTCCAAGATAAAAAGGCAGCTCAAGAGACCTTTCAAAAAAGTGTAGGAATGTATAAAACAGAATTTGACAAAAAGAATTAATCAATTTATACACAGTTTTTGTTTTATTTTCTTCCTATTTTCCTTTATAATACAAAACACAAGATCAATTAATGGATTTTGTGTCTTTTTAGTAGTTAAACCAAATCAATTATATGAGAAAAAATAAAAAATACTTAATATTTTCAGTAATAATCTTAAGTTTTTTTGTTGTGAATTATGTTTCTGCTGAAAAAGTTATTGGGGATCCTATCCCTATGTCAATTAATGCTAATCCCACAAACACCCCAAATGTTTCTGAAATATCAACAAGTATAAAAACGATAAAATCTAACTCAATTCCACCACTTGTTCAACAAGAGATTGAAAAAATAAAAGAATTAAAAGATAGAACAAACCAAGTAAATACTTCCGGCAACCAACAAAATCTAATACAAGAAAGAACGGAAAATGGTTTTATAAATATGGGCGAAACTCAGGGGGTAGGAACAACTATAAATGGAATCAAACAAGGTCAAAGTGATCAAATCAAAAACAAGAGAATCGAACAAATAAAAAGATACACCCGAAATGTAGCAGAAAGATTTCGAGCCCTAATACAAAGAGAATACCAGATAAAAGATCGTATCCAAACAAGAATAAATAAATTAGAAGAAAGTGGCTTTGATATGTCCGTGGCGAAACAATTACTGTTGGAAGCTGACACTGATTTTGAAGCAACCAGAAATCAAGTGGAGTTGATGAGAAATGATGTTGCCATGACAATAGGGACTTCTGATTCAGAAATTGAAATTGATAATTTATTTAAGAAAGTTAAAGAAAAAACAATTTCCTTGAAAAGAGAGACACAAAATATTCACACTAGACTAGTCCAAACAGTAAAAACTATACGGGAGAAAGTAGCTGAAAAACAGGTAGTTGACAACAGTGATGAAAACGGTGAGAATAGTAATGAAGAAGAATAATTATATGAAGCAAGTATATAATTACATTATCAATTATTAAATATAATCTGAGGCAGGTCACCGCAGATTTTTGTGAATTCATCTTGTTAAAAAATTATTATTAAGATTAACAAGGCAAATATAAAAATATGGAAGAACAAAATCAAAATCAAGAATACAGACCAGAAGAAACTGCTCAAGAAACTGTCGCACCAGAGAAAAAACAAACTGGTTCAATCATTGGTTCTATAATTGTTATTATAGTTATCATCATTGGTGGTTTATATTTTTGGGGGACAAGAACAGATAATTCCGTTGTAGATGATGGGATAGTAGCTCCTCCTACAGATACAACAATTCCTATGCAAGACCCAATTGGAGATGCTTTGAAAGAGATATCCGAATCAGACGAGTTAGATGCTATTGAAGCTGATTTAAATGCTACTGATATCAATTCGATTGATTCTGATGTTAATCAAATTGAATAATGACAATTATTTAATTATAGTATATAATAAAAACTCTCTTAAATATTTAAGAGAGTTTTTTAATGAATTATCGGTTGGATAAGAGTCAAGTCTTATTTGACAGAGTAAATAAACAATATGGAAGAAAAAAGAAAAGTAGAAATAAAAAATTTAGATAATTCGATGATAGAAATTAAATCTTCAATTTCTGTTGTAGAACTTAATAAATATAGAGAAAAAACCTTAGAAAAATTAGGATCTGATGTTTCAATAGACGGGTTTAGAAAAGGTCATATCCCTGAAAAAATCTTAATAAATAAAATTGGAGAAATGACAGTTTTAAATCAGATGGCAGAAATGGCCTTATCGGATATCTACCCAACCATTGTTTTGGAAAATAAAATTGATGTAGTTGGCCAACCCCAAATCACTATCACCAAGATAGCACCTGACAACCCAGTAGAATTTAAAATTTTGTCTGCTACCCTGCCACAATTTGAATTACCTGATTATAAGAAAATTGCTAAAAAGATTAATCTTGAAAAAGTAGAAAAGATTGAAGTAACTAATAAAGAGGTTGAGGATACTTTAATCCAAATTCAAAAGGCACATGCTACTCAAACTATCCCAGCAAAAAATGAAAAAACCGTTTCTGAACCAAAATTACCTGAGATTAACAACGAGTTTGTTAAAAAATTAGGTGATTTTAAAGACGTTGCTGATTTCAAAACCAAACTGAAAGAAGACATCAAAAAAGACAAGGAAAATAAAGACAAAGAGATAAAAAGAGTAAAAACTATGGATGCTATTTTGGCAGAAATAAAAATAGATTTGCCTAAAATTATAATCACAAGTGAAACAGAAAGAATCTTGGCTCAAACCAAAGCAGATATCACAAGAATGGGGTTACAATTTGATAAATATCTAGAACATCTTAAAAAGACCGAGGATGATTTAAGAAATGAATTACAACCTGAAGCAGAAAAACGAGTAAAAATACAATTTATTTTAGATAAAATTGTAAAAATAGAAGAAATTAAACCAAACAAAGAAGAAGTTGAAAAAAATGTTCAACAAATTTTAAAACAACATAAAGAAGCCAAGGAAGAAAACGCAAGACTTTATGTTGAAATGGTCCTCTCCAACCAAGAAGTGTTTAAGTTTTTAGAAAAAGCTTAAACGATTTACAATTTACAATTTATAATCTATAATTCATTTATGTTAATTCCAACAGTTATAGAAAAATCACAATTTGGCGAACGAGCTTATGATATTTATTCTCGCCTTTTAAAAGATAGGATTATATTCCTTGGTGGTGAAATTAATGATCATATTGCTAATATAATTATTGCTCAATTACTTTTCCTTGAATCAGAAGACCCAAAAAAAGATATTCATCTGTATGTCAACTCTCCTGGGGGTTCTGTTTCAGCCACATTGGCAATAATTGATACAATGAGACATATTAGACCAGCCGTCTCAACAATTTGCATAGGAGTAGCGGCCTCTGGTGGAGCTTGGTTGCTTTCTTCAGGGACAAAAGGAAAAAGGTTTGCTTTGCCTAATGCAGAGGTGATGATTCATCAACCTCTTGGTGGCGCCGAAGGACAAGCAACCGATATTGAAATCTCTGCCAAGCATATTATTGCTACCAGAGAAAGACTAAGTACAATATTAAAAGAAAATACAGGAAAACCACTCGCTCAGATCCAAAAGGATTTAGATCGAGATTTTTGGATGACAACTGAAGAAGCAAAGAAATATGGCATCGTTGATAAAATCCTCCAACCTAAAAAATAAATAAGTGAAAAAAATTGGGTTTTGTTTTACAAAACCCAATTTTTTTATATTGAATAGACATTCTTAATAAAATAGGATATGATGGATTCATACTTTTAAGAATTAAACTGGATTCGTCTGAAATAGATTACTTTGAATTACTTTATGTATATTAAATTATATCAATCCTATAAACGGAGTTACATATATTCTCTTTAAAATCTATATTAAGGATAGAGTTCTAAATTTATGTCATTAAAAACAGTTATATTCCTAATAGGAATATTTAGTGTCAGTGGTGTTGCTATTGGGTACTTTTTGAGATGGGCTCTTACTTTTGGAAAACAAGGATCAGCGGAATTAAAAATAAAAAAGATGCTTTTAGATGCTCAGGAAAAAGCCAAAGGAGTCATCTCAAAAGCAGAAAATCAATCCATTTCTATTTTAGAGGATGTAAAAAAAGAGAAAAAAGAAAAAGAGGGGCAATCACAAAAAGTAGAGGAGCGATTAGTTAAAAAAGAAGATTTTTTAGACAATCGTCAATTGGAAATGGATACTGGGGCAAAAAATCTAGAAGATAAAATTAAGAAAGTCGAAGATATCAAGGAAGAGATAGGGAAAATAAAAAGTGAGGAATCAGAAAATCTTAAAAAAATTGCTGGTCTTAGCGAAGAAGAAGCACAAAACAAACTCCTTAAAATAATTGAAAAGGAACACGAGGAAGATTTAACTATTAGAATGCAAAAATTAGAAAGATCAGGAGAAGAAAAATTAGAAGCAAAAGCTAAAAATATTTTAATCACTGCTATTCATAGAATGGGTAATTCCGTAGCAGCTGATATCCTTTCAACAACAGTTAGTATCCCATCTAACGATATCAAGGGGAAAATTATTGGGAAAGAAGGAAAAAACATTCGCGCTTTCGAGAGGGTAACTGGAACAGAAGTAATTGTTGATGACACTCCTGGAGCTATTACAATTTCTTCTTTTGACCCTGTCAGAAGACAAATAGCAAAAATCGCTTTGGAGAATTTGATTATAGACGGACGAATCCAACCAGCTAGAATTGAAGAGTTTATTGAAAAAGCTAAAGCAGAGGTCAACAAAACTATTAAAAAGAAAGGTGAGGAAGCTGTCTACGAATGCGGAATATTAGATCTTGACCCGAGGATTGTCTCTATTTTAGGGCGACTTTATTTTAGAACTAGTTATGGACAAAATGTTTTACAACATTCAATTGAAATGTCTCACATTGCTGGAATGTTAGCAGAGGAGTTAAAAGCTGATGTAGCCGTTGCAAAAGCCGGAGCCCTTTTACACGACATCGGCAAAGCTGCTGACCATGAAATCCAAGGAACCCATGTTGAAATCGGAAGAAGGATACTGCAAAAATTTGGAGCTGACGAAAAAATAATTAAAGCAATGCAATCACATCACGAAGAATACCCTTATGAAAGTGTTGAGGCAGTAATTGTCCAAATAGCAGACTCAATTTCAGGCAGTCGACCTGGAGCAAGACGAGATACTGTTGAAAATTATTTGAAACGATTGAAAGAATTGGAGAAAATTGCTAATTCGTTTGAAGGAATAAACAAATCTTATGCTTTACAAGCAGGAAGAGAAATAAGAGTATTGGTTGAACCAGAAAATGTCTCCGATCTTGAGGCAAAAAAATTAGCAAGAGACATTGTTAAGAAAATTGAGAAAGAATTGAAATACCCAGGAGAGATTAAGGTAAATGTCATTAGAGAATCTCGAGTAATTGAATATGCAAGGTAATTAAAAATATCCCTTGCACAAAAGATGGCTTAATATATAATGTATTTATTATTAGTTATTAGAAATTTTCAATATAGGGTCGCTTTTATTGAAATTTATTATAAGATAATTTAATTTTTATTATGAATAAACAAGCAATCATTGAGACCGTCCATGAAACACTGGATGGAACAAAAGTACAAGCAGAAAAAGTTGTGGATACTATTTTTGATTCTATTACAAACTCATTAAAGAAAGGGGAAGAAGTTTCAATTGCAGGATTTGGTATTTTCTCAGCTAAAATGAGAGCAGCTCGAACAGCTCGCAATCCACGAACAGGAGAGCCTATTGATGTCCCAGCAATGAGAGTTCCGAAATTCCGAGCTTCAAAATCTCTAAAAGATACCGTTAAGCAAGGATAATAACAATTATCAACTAAGTAAATATGAAACAAGTATTTGTTTAGATATAGTAAAAACATCCGCTTCAAGCGGGTGTTTTTTATACCGAATTAATAGATAAATTTGAGAAAATTAACTTTATTTGATAAACTTATTACACTAATGCGGGTATAGTTTAGTGGTAGAACACATCCTTGCCAAGGATGAAACGGGAGTTCGATTCTCCCTATCCGCACAAAAATAAATTTTATTTCTGATAAACTACTCTAGTTGGGTAGGCCATCTCAATCCCCTCTTTTTCAAAAGTTTCTAAAATTTGTAAATTAATTTTTTGTTGAATATCCATATATATTTTATAACCATCTGTCTCTACAAAATAAACAACATCAAAATTTAAAGCTGAATCGTCAAAACGATTAAAATGTGCTCTATCAAACCGGGCTTTGTCTATTTTAACAATAATTTCTTTTACAATCTTTGGAATCTTTTTAATTTTCTTAAGTGGTGTTTCGTAAATGACACCAAAAGAAAATGATATTTTCCTTTCTTTTAATTTCTTAAAATTATGAACCTGTGATGAAGTTAATTCTTGGTTAGAAAAAACAATTTCTTCTCCTTGAGAGGCTTGAATTCTAGTTGTTTTTATACCAATCTTTTTGACTGTTCCACTCTTGTCCCCTATTTTAATAAAATCACCGGGTAGAAATGGCTTATCAAAAAAGATTGCAAACGAACTAAATAAATCACCTAAAATATTTTTCATTGCAAAGGCAAAAGCAATACCTCCAATTCCTAAACCAGCCACCAACGAAGTAATGTTAATTCCTAAATTAGATAAAACCAAAAGTAAACCGAAAGACCAAACTATTATCTTTGTAAAACCACTTAGATAGGAAAAAGCTAGTTTTGTTCCCACATCATTTTTCTTCTCAGTAATTTTCTTAAAGACATAATCAACTAAAACAAGTATGGCTCTAATTACTTGATAAACAATCAGAACAATTAAAATATTATTTATGATTCCTAAAACACTTTCTTTTATTTCTAAAAAAGGCAAAGCAAAATAAATTGAGAGAAAATAATAGAAAGGAGGTTTTAAACTTTGAACAGCTTCTATTAAAACATCATCAACATCTGTTTTGGTTGTCTTCGCTAATTTTTTTAAACGATTTAAAATAATCAATTGAAATATCTTAAAGATAATTAAAAATAAAATCAAAGCACCTAATGCTACTAGATAATTTAAAACGGTGTTCCCTAATAAAACTATATTCCAACTCGCTTGAGATAATTGTGTAAACATATTTTTAATTTAACAGGGTTAACTATTTAATAATTTTTTACTTTTAACTTTATAAACTTTAGACTCTTTTATTCTACACTTCCCTACTCTGATTATCAATAAAAAATATTTTCTTGCTTTTTTACTTTTTCTCATTAAAATTAAAAAAGGTTAGTTGTCCTTAAATTAAAATAAAATAGAAGCGAAAGGAGGTAAAGAAATGGATAAGCGAAAAATTTTGAAAGTTCGCAAAATTATTGCGGAGCAATTGGATGTTCCGACCGAGGAGGCAAAAGATGAAGCATCTTTTGCAGACGACCTCGGAGCCGATTCTTTAGATCAGATAGAACTAATTATGGCGATGGAAGAAGAATTTGATATTCCCATCCCAGATGAAGACGCTGAAGAACTTTTAACTGTTGGAGATGTTCTTAAATACATCTCTGACCACACATAATAACCCTTTCACCCAGCACCCTTCTAACCATAGAGGGGTGTTTTTTGAGGTCCGACCTATTAATCAAGATAACAACAATTTTGGTCACTAAACTTCGCATTACCCCTACTTAGGTCGGATCTCTTAAAAACCTTGACAAATTATAATAAAGTGTTATTATTACAGACGGTTTGATGTTCTTATAAATTTTTATAAATTTTCAGCCACCTGGTGGCTAAAAAAAAGGAGGAAAAAATGGAGACAATGATGTATAGAGGAAAATCCCAGCTCCGTTATTTTGGAGCTAAAAACGAAAGGAAGTCATGGTTTGAGAAAAAACCATGGCTTACAAACGTCATAGCGATGACAGGAACCATTATCATCGCTTTGATGTTAGTCTGGGCAATAATGTCCTATCTGCAAATACCGTATGCCTATCACTCAGTATCTGCAAACAAGATCGTGGCGGTCTACACTGCCGACGGAAAGATACTTCCCCTTTCTCCCCTCCCCGAACGATATGAGATTATCAACGTTAAATAATTAGCATTGGTAATCCTCAACCACCGAGCTAATCCTTTTCAAGGGGAAGCTCGGTTTTTTAATTCCAAAAAAACTAAACTACTTCGGCTATCGGAAAGCCGAAGTAGTTTAGTTAAATTGTCGGGGTGCCGGGATTCGAACCCGGAGTCGCTCGCTCCCAAAGCGAGAATGTTAGCCGTTACACCACACCCCGATTATTTATTACTTCTTTTATATATTACCATAGTTACCAATAGAAACAAAAAATTGATATTAAATAATAATGTCCTTTAGATATTTTATTCTTGATATATTGTCTTTTAAATCTAAAAACACAATTATTATGTCAAATTGCCATTTTATATCGTTAGAAACATTCTCATTTAATAGATAAGTTTGAAAAACCCTAAATAATCGTTTTAATTTCCAAGAATGAACATTATTATCTACCTGATAATTTTTTATTTTAGCAGTAATCCCCTCTCTAATATTTTCACACGAAACCGTCTTAACTTCTATAAAATGAATTTTATTATCTAAATACTTTCCTAAAATCTTAGATTTCAAACTTCGTTTCTTCCGTGCAACAATATCAATCTCACCCCATTTTTTCCAATAATTTCTCTCTATTATCTTAAATTTCCTCTTTTCAAGAAAACGGCAAGCAATATTCTCTCCAATATCACCAATTTTCCTTTTTTTTGTTATTGCCATTTATAATTTATATCTATATTGTTTATATCTATAATTTATTAGTTATTATTTATTATTTATTTTATTTTTTAGATGTTTCTTAGTAACATCATTTTTTATCAAAAATCAACATTTTTGACATATTTAAAGAAGTTAAATCAAATGTCTTTTTATTTATTTTCCTAATAAAGTATATTTACAGCCATATTTTCTACAAGATTTCGTTTTCAAAAAGACAAAATCTTATTTTCTAAAGGTCAATTTGTGCACCTTATCCACTGTTTTATCCACAGTTTAGACCTATTTTTGTGCGGGATAGGAGAATCGGTCACAAATATTTTGCTTCGCAAAATTTCGCGACCCCGTCTCACTTTACAGCCTCGCTTCGCTCGACTGGCTTCGCAAGCTCCGACCTTCGATTCTCCCATCCCATTACAAAAATATAGTCACTAAATACTTCGTATTTATCTCATTATTTTTGTGCGGGATAGGAGAATCGAACTCCTGACATCAGTTTGGAAAACTGATATTATACCATTTAACTAATCCCGCTTTTTTACTTAATAAGAACTTTATTATAGCACAAACACCGTTCTTGTTTCAATAATTTTTATTATAATGTATAATTTAATAATTGCCCTTGTAGTGAAATGGATATCACAACGGTCTTCGGAACCGTTATTGCGGGTTCGAATCCTGCCGAGGGCACAAATTTGCGAAGTAAATTTTGCCATCCGGCAGGATTCGAACGGAACTTTCCCGCCGTTAGGGTTAAGGGAAAGTCCGTGGCTTCGGATGAATTCTGTGAATATATCGTGAATACTTAGAATGATATGAACAGAATAAAGGAGAAGGAATCCTGCCGAGGGCACAAATATAATGAAAAATCTACAATCAAAAATACCTAAAGAAGTTACACGTGTAACAAATACCCTCGAAAAAGCTGGTTTTGAGGCTTATTTAGTTGGTGGTTGTGTAAGAGATCTATTATTAGATAGGAAACCAAAAGACTGGGATATTACCACTAATGCTAAGCCGGAAGAGATATTGAACCTGTTCGAGCATACTTTTTATGAAAATAATTACGGAACAGTCGGGATTGTTTCAGATGAAACATTAGACGAAACCCTAAAAACCATAGAAGTAACACCTTATCGTGTAGAAGGTAAGTATTCAGATAGTCGTCGCCCTGATTCTGTCTCTTTTAGTAATAAGCTAGAAGATGATTTGAAAAGACGAGATTTCACTATTAATGCTTTGGCATATAATATTTTAAAGGACAAACTGGTAGATCTTTATAAAGGACAAGAAAATCTAAAGGACAAAATTATTCAAACTGTTGGAAACCCAGAAGGTCGTTTTAACGAGGATTCTTTGCGGTTACTTAGAGCAATTCGTTTAGCAATTGAATTAGACTTCACAATAGATTCTGAAACAGAGGAATCGATAATAAAATTAGCTAAAAATCTAAAAGATATCTCCCAAGAAAGAATCCGAGAAGAGTTTATAAAGATGCTAATGTCTGATATGCCTATGGATGGACTGATTCTATCTCAAAAACTAGGTATTTTACAGTACATATTACCCGAATTAGAGATGGGTATGGGAGAAAAGCAAAAAGGTGCCCATATTTATACCATTTGGGAGCATAACTTAAGGGCATTACAACATGCTGCTGACAGAAAATGGTCCTTAAACATAAGGTTGTCAGCTTTATTACACGATATAGCCAAACCACACACCAAAAGATGGAATAAAGACAAAGAGGAATTTACCTTTTATGGCCATGACGTGGTAGGGGGAAAAGTTTCACGTGAAATCTTAGAGCGACTAAGATTCTCAAAAGAAACTATTGAAATAGTGACTAAATTAGTCAGAAACCACCTATTTTTCTCAGATATTGACCAAATAACCCTATCAGCTGTTCGTAGGATTATCAGTAATGTTGGTCCAGAAAACGTTTGGGATCTTATGAAGTTAAGAGCTTGTGACAGGATTGGTATGGGGAGACCTAAAGAAAATCCATATAGATTGCGAAAATATAAGGCAATGATAGAAGAAGCAATGAAGGATCCTATTTCAGTAAAAATGCTTAAAATAGACGGAAATCGTATAATAGAAGTTACACGGGAAACACCTGGGCCTAAAATAGGATTTATTTTAAATGCACTCATGGAAGAGGTCCTTGATGATCCTAAATTAAACATTCCTGAATATTTAGAAAATAAAACAAAAGAATTAATTGAGTTACCTATAGAAGATCTCAAAACTTTGGGAGAAAAAGGAAAAAATAAAACAGAAAAATTAGAAGCTAAAGAAATAAAGGCTATCCGCGATAAACATTGGGTAAAATAAAAACTACTTAGTAGTCAAACTACTAAGTAGTTTCACGTGAAAAGTTTTATATAAAAAAGAAAGCCCCGTCTATTTGACAGGGCTTTTATACGTGGAAGAAGACAGAGGTCTTCTTGTCTTATAAAGAACAAAACAAATAAATTGTTAAACTATTTTTCAAAGAACCAACTGTCCTTTATAATAATTCTCCTAAAGGACATTGTAAAGGACACCCTGTGGATAACTTGTCCTTTAGATAGAGTTTGAGCAAAACCTCCAACAAGCTTCCCCT
>Ga0208904_1002148_pt1 | contig 12734 bp, 16 predicted proteins | sample AntAceMetag02UKB_FD_184774 | JGI IMG/M metagenome (GOLD analysis project Ga0208904, IMG submission 184774) | Saline lake microbial communities from Ace Lake, Antarctica - Antarctic Ace Lake Metagenome 02UKB (SPAdes) (version 2) | ecosystem: Environmental > Aquatic > Non-marine Saline and... | reverse complement strand
ATTTAAAAACAGAATTAAATGGTCAAAAAATACAATTAACCTCAGAACAAGAAATAAATCAATCTCTTCTTAAAGAAACAAGGGGGGCAGAATGGAAATTCCAGAGTTTGTTAGCGGAAATTATCACGGAACAACAAAATACAGAAAATGAAATTATCCGATTAGAAAAACAGGCTAGAGAAAAAATCGCTGCCGAGAAAGAAAAACAAATTGAAAATATGGAAAAAGAGGGGATTATAGTTTTTTCCTGGCCCGTGCCTTTTGAAAAAATAACATGTCCTTTTCATGATCCAGATTATCCTTTTAGAAATTGGATTGGTGAGCATTCAGGAACTGATTTTCGTGCGGCCCAAGGTACATTGGTCCGAGCAGCTGCTTCAGGATATATAGCGCGCGCTAAAAGCGGAGGAGTGGGGCAATATAGTTATATAATGATAATCCATAACAATAGCTTTTCAACTGTTTATGGACATATGAGTAAAGTTTTAGTTGAAGAGAATCAATATGTAAAAAGAGGAAAAGTTATAGGATGGAGTGGGGGAATGCCTGGCACGCCTGGAGCAGGTAGGTTTTGCACTGGACCACATTTACATTTTGAGGTAAGATTAAATGGTATACCAGTCAATCCCGAAGATTATTTGTTATAAATTATTAGATAAATTTAAAAACTATGAAAAACTTTAAACTCTATGCTAGGACAGGAGGGGTCAAAAAACAAACAATTTGGCTCGGAGCTCTTTTAATTGTTATCGCTATTTCTATTGCTGTTATTGGCGGAATTAATTATAGTAATCTCCCACAAAGAACTATTGAAGAGGCTGATAATTCTTTAGAAAAATTAGTATTACAACAGCTATATATAGCAGGGGGTGTAGGGATAATAGGTATTATTCTTTTAGTAGGAGGATCTTTTGCTTCTTTTGAAGACAGAAATGCAAAAAAAGAGATTCAGCAAAATCAAGAATAATTATAATAATCATGAATAGTAATCAACAATCATCAAAATCTTCTTATTTTAAGAGGCAATTGGAAAATAGTGCTCGTGGCAGTAATTGGTTGCAAAAAGATATTAATCCAGCATTATCTTTTATGATTCTTGGTATTGTTTTATTAAGCGTTTTTGTAATGGGCGCTTATTTTATGAAAGAATACATAAAAGCTTGGTCTATTGCTTCTGAGGGTGCTGATTTGGTGAAGAGCACAGAATGTCCCAAAATCAACATAAAAAACGACGAATTACTCTTGCCCTAAATCCTTTTAGTAGGATTACCCCAATAGAAGGGGAATTTAATATCAAGCGACGCACAAGGTAGCTTTTACGACTCCAAATTATTAAAGTAGTTTGTAGCCGTAAAAGCTGAGCTAAATTCATAGAAACTGTATCAAAAATAAAAAACGTTATTTATAACGTTTTTTTTGTTGTCTTTCCTACTGTGAGCATAGCGAACAGCAAGGTTCTGGCGAAGCCAGGTTCTTATTTAATTTTATAAAACATTTTAGTTCCAAACCGCAAATCAATATATTCTAAATCATTTCTATCTTCTATCTCCTCTTCTAATATTTGCAATAAGCTTATTAATTGTTTTTCTAAATCTACTTCTGAGTTGATAAATATTTGCCATCCTTGCTTAGTGGTGATTTGAGCATCAAAAATATTGCCTATGTTGTTGAAATTAACTTTTTGAATATAAATATTATTTTGAGATAAAATATCGCTTTGAACAAAAATCAAAAGTTTTTCTAAAAAATTAGTATAGGACTTACTTTTAGTGTCTATTTTGCTCTGGTCATAAAAAATTGGGTTCAAACTATTCTCTAACTCTTTTGATATAACAACCAAAGAGGCCCTTATTACTCCTCCCCTCTTGTTCAAATAATAGAACTCATTATCTCCCATAATCTTTAAAATGGCCAAGGGTTGCGTTTCTTGTAGGTTGATTTTTATGGAATTAGGCCATTTTTTCTCAATATTTAATGATTCTAAACGAGAATCATTAATAATCTCCTTTTGCCAAATCGCGGATTTAAGAAAAATTAGATTATTGTGGCTTTGATTGATAAAATTTTGCAAAGAGACCTCTATTTCTTCGTCAGACATTAACTCATAACTAATTATTCTATTAATTTCAATGTTTTTTATCTTGAAAATAGAAGAAAAGAATACAATATAAGCCAAAAATCCCAAAAGCAAAACCGAGCAAAATACTAATATTACACGTTTAATCCTGCGTGAACCCTTTTCTTTCAAATATCTTCGGCTGGTTTTAGTTCTAGATGAGGTTAATGAGGTCTGGCGAACGCCATTATAGCCCTTTTGATTTAAATTTAAAGATTTTATGTATTTGCGCATAAAAAACTTTTTATCAATATAAACAAAATAAGACCATAAAAAATTTTATGATGAAAAAATTCACAAATTATATAATATTGTTATGCTTTAGGTAAAAATCGAAACATTTTAGTACCACATACTGGACAAACTCCAGTCATAGCGCGACGCTTAGTACCTCCCTTCCCTTTCATGGTTATTTCCTTAGCGTCTTTAATTTCTCTTTTTTCTCTACACTTTACACAATAAGCTTCCATAATAAATTTGTTTAGGTTAATTAAATCTTTATGTACTCTATTATAATACCATAAAATATAAGCAAAAACAAGGGTTAGTTGCGCTCAGACAAGATATTCATTAAATTGTCCATCTCAAATTTAAAATTATCCATATTTTCTTCTGGAATTGGATTAACGGGATCAAAATTTTGAATCAAAGGGTTGATAAATTGATTATATTTACTCATGGCATAGTCCAGGTGGCAACCGGTTGACGTGCCACTAGTACCCACAAAGCCTATGGTCTGTCCCTGAGAGACCCTAGAACCATTTTGAATGCCGCGCGCATAGGCCGATAAATGACCATAACGAGTTCTATATATGCCATTATGACTAATTTCTATAGTCCGGCCATAAACATTATTTTTCCAGCCCACAAAAATAATTGTTCCATCCCCTGCTGCTGAAATCGGAGTCCCGCAAGGAGCAGCAAAATCAATAGCTCTATGAGCTGTATAGACATTCCAGACAGGATGAAAGCGATGTAAGCTATAATAAGAAGAAATGTATTTGTATCTTAAGGGAGATTTCAAAAATTGCTTGCGTAGATTATTGCCACTTAAATCATAATAATCAATGTTATTGTCTTGGTCTTTATAGAAAACGCCCCAATAATCGTTATCTTGATTTTTAAAATAAGCTATTAGGATTTTTCCTGGTTTAATAAACTCTCCGTCCAAATAATATTCCTCGTATAATACCTTAAATTCATCTCCTTCTCTAATTTCCAATGCGAAATTAATATCCCATGCAAAAATTTCCGCTAATTCAATAATGGTTTTATCTTTAAGGCCTAATCTTTGGCCTGATTGAAAAAGAGAATCTTTGATTGTTCCATTAATAGAATTTAATTGAACCTCATATTCAATTTTTATTACTTCCGCTTTTAATTGGCTATCAGTCCCTTTTTCTATAGTCAAGAAACTTTGGTCGTCAATTTGGTATTCTAATTTGAGAAATTGGTTATTAGTGGGGTCAAAGAAAGAACGAATTGAATTTCCGGCTTTAATTTGACCCAAATCATAAACATTCTCTGCTACAAAAACAAAATTTTGCATATCATCTAAGGTAAGGCCCAAAATATTGTACAAATTGATAAAGGCCTCTTGTGGTTGGATATAATGTTCAATTAACTTAAATTCTGGTTCAGAATTAATAATAGGTTGAATAAGGGAATTTTTTTCTTCACCCCTCCCCTCTCCAATTAGAAAAATAAAAATAATTCCAAAAATAATTATTACAATACTAATTGTTAAATAAATTCTAATCTTTTTTTTCTTCATAAATATGTTTCGCTTTTTCACAAGTAAACTCCCCTACCCTTATCCTTTCTAAGCTGGTTAAATAGCCACCACAATTCAATTCTCTGCCTATGTCGCGAGCCAAGGCCCGAATATAGACGCCAGGACCAGTTATGACCTTTAGGTGCAAATTTGGCCATTCATACCCTAATAATTCTATCTTTTTTATCTCTATTTTTCTAGATTTTAAGGAAAAACTTTTGCCTTTTCTGGCCAATCTATAAGCGCGTTGCCCATTAACTTTAATAGCGCTGAAGATAGGGGGTGTTTGAAAAATTAAGCCCTGAAACTTGGGAACAATACTTCTAATTTTTTTTAACTCAGGTCTTTTAGTGTATTTAATTATTGTTTTTGCCCCCTCTTCGTCGTCAGTAGAACTTTCCTGTCCCAATTTTATAACAGCTAAATATTCCTTTTCTTTTTTCACATTTTCGGCCAAAGACTTACATGCATCTTTTCCTATGCCAACAACCAAAACTCCCCTTGCTAAGGGGTCTAAAGTGCCGGCATGGCCAATTTTTCTAATGCCAGTAATTAGCCGTAAACGTTTAATCACGTCAAAAGATGAAACCCCAACCGGCTTATAAACAGCTATAATTCCTTTTGTTATCTTTTCCTGCTTAATCATTGATTATTAATCTTATCAAAAATAGGACAAATATCAAGCCCCCACACCTATGTATAAATGTGAGGGCTCTTAATTTTTTTTATTAGTTTGATTAATTTTCTGTTTTTTTGCCTAACAATGCTTTAGCTTTATTTCCCTCAAAGGCCCTCAAGACTTCCAAAGGAACTGCAAAAATAATCGTATTAGATTTATCCGAACTAATATCATTAATGGATTGAAGGGTTCTTAGATGAAGAGCTCCGGGAGAAGACGATAAAGTATGGGCTGCTTTGGCCATATTGTTGGCCGCCATAACCTCTCCTTCGGCTTTAATAATAATAGCTCTTTTTTCTCTTTCAGCTTCTGCTTGCTTACCTATAACCCTTTTCATTTCTTCAGGCAATGTTATGTCTTTAAGTTCTACATTATCTACTTTAATTCCCCAAGGGTCAGTGGCTTTGTCAATAACGCTTCTAATATTCTCAGAAACACTTTCTCTTTCTGAAAGCAATTGGTCTAAACTAACCTGACCCACTGCGTTTCTCATAGTTGTCTGGGCTAATTGAGAAATAGCATAATAAAATCTTTCTACTTCTAAAATCGCTTTTTCCGCATGACTCACCTTGTAATAAATAACAGCGTTAACGCTAACCGAAATATTATCTTTGGTAATTGCCTCTTGGTTTGGAACATCAACCGCCTTTACTCTTAAATCTACCTTTCTGTATGACTGGAATATTGGTATAACTAATCTCCAACCCGGTTCCATGGTGCCTATATATTTTCCTAAAGCAAATTTTACACCTTTCTCATATTGATTGATTTGTTTAATAGAGATTAAAAGAATGAATATAATTATTCCTATAATTGACATATTTTAATATTTTAAGATTTATTTTTTAACCCGACCTTTTTATTTTTATTGAATAATTTTTTAATTCTTTTCTGTGCTTGCCCTATAATCATATCTTCGTCTTTAATTTTCCAATTACGCATTAAAACTTTGCCGTTACAAATAACATCTGATACCCAATTTCCTTGTCCCGCGTAAATCAGATTAGATAGTAAGTTATGATTGGGGATTAAATTAATATTTTTTAAATCAATTAAAATCAAATCAGCTAATTTTCCTTCTTTAATCTCTCCTGCCTTGATGCTTAGAGCGCGAGCGGCATTTTTGGTAACCAAGGCAAAGTTATTTTTAACTGGCAAAATCCGTGAATCTTTTTTATTCACTTTCTGTAGCAAAGAAGCAAACTTCATTTCTTCCCATAAATCTAAACTATTATTAGAAGCAGAACCGTCTGTCCCTAAACAAATATTAACCCCCGCTTTATTAAGGGCAGAATAAGGAAAAATACCTGAACCTAATTTCATATTAGAGCAAGGGTTGTAAACAACGCTACATTTCCTCTTTTTTAAAATTCCTATTTCTTTTAAAGACAACCAAACAGAATGTGCTAAAAGACAATTTTTATTTAAAAACCCGATGCTATCTAAATATTCAACTGGTCGGAATTTATGTTTTTTAACGCAATCTCTAACCCCTTGTTCTGTTTCTGATAAATGAATATGAATTAACAAATTATTTTTTTGGGCAAAGTTTTTAGTCCAAACAAGATTTTTTTTGCTAACCGTATCAATAGAATGCGGGGCCAAAGATAAAGATAAATTAAATGATTTTTCTTTTTTTAAAATTTCCCAATTCGTTTCTATTCTTTCTTTTTTTCCTTCCAAGACCGATGAATCTATCAAAATTAATCCCAAAACTGCCCGTAAACCCATTTCTTTAATAGCTTGCCATGAGGCAGAAGGAAACCAATACATATCATTAAGGCAAGTAGTTCCTGTTTTTATCATTTTCAAACAAGCCAATTTGGTTGCCCAATAAACATCTTTTGCGTCCATTTTGACTTCTAATGGCCATATTTTTTTTTCTAACCATTCTTTTAAAGGTAAATCATCGGCATATCCCTGTAAAAAAGACATACCTGAGTGCGTATGGCAATTGATTAATCCAGGCAAAATCGCCTTTTCACCATAACAATTAATCTCTTTCTTGACCTTTCTGTTTATTCTATCGGCTATCTTAATAATATATCCATTCTCAATATAGACATCTTTTTTTGATTTATCTAAAAAAATAGCATTTTTAATTAAGAGAGTATTCATACAACTTATTATACTGAATTTTTGAAAATAAAAAAGTGGTACTTGTCTGGTGTTAAAAAGGAAAACCTTTCATCCACCGCAAGAACCGAAATTCTAAGACAAGTACCATTAACATGGTAATATATTTAAATTTTTAGGCAATACTAAAATGTGGATAACTTTTATTATAAAATGAAGAGGGAGGCACTTGAGGGGCCTCCCTTGATAATGAAATGTTAATTATCATAAACAGCTAAATAGCCGTAGTTATGATCTTCGGGCACCTTTGAAAACATCAAGGTAGCCCCATCAATATTAACAGGTTTTTCTCCATTACTGCTAACGGTTTTCCCTCTGAAATAAGAACACCCTTCTTGTCCTAATGGATTAACATCTTGAAGAGAGACATTAATATAAGACTGATGTTCTTCGCCATTATGCCCATCTTGCGCAGCAACGGGTATTATAATTATTTGGTCTTCTGCGCATACACTTAACAGTGTAGCAATAGGAATACGCGATCGAATTCGTAGAATTTCCATTTGAGTTTTTCCTTTCTTTTTTATTTTTTTAAAGGTTAAAAAAATAAAAAAATTGGACATTTCATTTTCACTTTCGTGCCTCCTTCCTAAGAAATTAAATTAATTATAATACTTATTTTATTTTATGTCAATCTTTTGTAGATGCATTATCCCCTGCTACCCAACCAGTAGTCCAGCAAATTTGTAAATTGTATCCTCCTGTTGGTCCATCTAAATCCAAAATTTCTCCGGCTAATGAAAGATTAGGAATTATTTTTGATTTCATCGTCAAAGGATTAATTTCATTTAATTTAACTCCGCCAGAAGTAATAATAGCCTTGCGATAATCATCTAATCCTTTTATATGTAAATCAAACTCTTTTAATAAGTGTAATATTTGTTTTCTCTCTGGATTAGTAACTAAATTCACTTTTTTGCTTAAATTAATGCCAGATAATTTTAAGATAACAGGTATAAGTTTTTGAGGCAATAAAGCGTCCAAGCTATTTTTGAAAAATTTATTGTTTGTTTTTTTAAAATCTCTTTGAATTCTTTGGTCTAATTTAATAAAATTTAACGCTGGCTTAAAATCAATTCGCAAAATTAAGTCACCTTCTTTTTCTATTTCTAGTCCAACCCTTTTGCTTAAATCCAAAATAATAGGACCACTTATTCCTTGAGAAGTAAATATTGCTTCTCCAAAACGAGAATCAATTTTTTTATTATCTCTATACAAACTAATATCAACATTCTTCAAGCTCAGTCCTTCTAATTCTTTTATAAATCTTTCTTTTAGAATTAAGGGAGTTAATGCTGGTCGTAATTTGGTTATAGTATGTCCCAACTTTTCCAACCAACGATAACCATCGCCAGCAGAACCAGTCGCAGGATAGGATTTTCCGCCAGTACAAATTATAAAATTATCAGCTAAGATTTCATCACCGTTCTTAAGAATAATTTTTTTAGATAAAGGTTTTATTTTCCTAACATCGGACCCTGTTTTTATTTCTACCTTATTTTTTTTCAAATAACCAACAAGAGCGCGAACTACATCTTGTGAACTATCGCTCTTTGGAAAAATCCTATTCCCCCTTTCAATCTTAAGGTGGACTTTTCTTTTCTCAAAAAAATTAATAGTATCTTCTATACTAAATTTAGATAAAGGCGAAAAAAGAAATTTGCCATTTGAGCCAAATTTATTCACAAATTCTCTTAAGTTTGTTTCTTGGTGGGCAATATTGCAACGTCCTTTTCCTGTGAGCAAAAGCTTTATTCCTAATCTCCTATTTTTTTCTATTAGAACGACTTTTGCGCCATTTTCTCCTGCTCGACCAGCAGCCATCATTCCTGCTGGTCCTCCACCAATTACTGCTACATCATATTTCATAATATTTTTTAAACTTCTTTAGCAATTTCCTTTTTTACATCTTCAAATTCATTTTCCAAAGTTCTAAGGCGTTTTTTGCTTTCTTTAATAAGGATACTCCCCTCTTTAACTTTTTCTAACCCAGCTTCTACGTCTATTTCCTTTTGTTCATCAAACCATTTGATAATATTTTCTAATTTTTTGAATGATTCTTTTAGTTTATTGTTTTCCATATTCATTATATTTATTTAATGATTTTATTGACTAAAGCCTCTAATTCACCCTCCTTTAATTTAACATCAATTTTGTCATCTTTTTTTAATAATTTTACACTCTTGATAATTTTATTTTGAAAACTAACTATGCTATATCCTAATTCTAATTGACGTAAGGGATTGACTGCTTTTAATTTTTGTTCGGCATTATGTATATAACTGACAGAATGTTCAAGCCATTCTCTTAGGTTTCGAAAAATAGTTGTCAAAAATTGATCTAAATCCTTATTTTTTTGTTTTAATTTATGGTCAAGAGAAAGAAAAGCATCATTTATTTTAGATTTTATAAAATCAAATTTTTTGAATATAAAATCAAATTTGGTTAGCAAATTATTTGTCGCGATTTCTAAACGATGATTTTGTAGAATCAATGTATTTTGATATTTATTTAGAACATTCCTCTCTAATTTTTGAATAGTATTTATGGCTTGTTCCCATGATTTATTCAAAGCAACAGCAGCGGAAGTAGGGGTAGAGACCATTAAATCAGAACACAAAGAAGCTAAAGGTACGTCTTTATCGTGCCCAATCCCACATATGACAGGAACATTAAAATTGGCAATCTTACGAACCAATATTTCATTATTAAAAGCTTGGAGACTTTCTATACTTCCTCCACCCCTAATAATAACCAAAACATCAATCTCCTGATTAGCAAAATAATTAATAGCAGAAGTTAAATCTGAAACAGCTATTTGTCCTTCTACTCTAGAATCTTGGAATTTAATTTTATATCCGTATTTGCCTAAATTATTTAAGAAATCATGGATAACTGCTCCAGTAGAAGATGTTATTAAACCTATTTTTTGAACAAATTCTGGCAAAATCTTTTTCTTTTCAAGAGCAAATAATCCTTCTTTTTCTAATTTTTGTTTTAGTTTTTCATAAGCCTTTTTAAGCGCTCCCTCTCCCACCAATTCTATTGTGGACGCCCTAAAGCTTAAACGACCGCTTGGTTTATAGACTTCAGAAATCCCATTAACTATTATCTCAGAACCTTCTATTAAAGAGACTCCGCATAATTCATAATCATTTCTCCACATAAAACATCTTAGAATGCTTTCGTCTTTCTGGTCTTTTAAAGAAAAAAATAGATAACTATTTCTAATATCTAATTCTGTTACCTCTCCTTGAATTCTTCCTTCTATTTGACGAATACTATCATTTAAAAGATCCAGATAACTGCTGACCGTATGTGGTTTTTCTATTTCAGCTTCTTCAATAAACATCTTGCTTTGAGCACTGGTGTTAAATTTTAGCCCATTAATCATATTTAAAATATCTTCCCCATATTTGCGAAACTTTTTTTCTTTAATTCCCTTAATTTCAACAAGCTCTTTTTTGTTTTGGGGTTTTGTCTGGGCAATACTTTCAATGGTTTTGTTGGGGAAAATCCTAAAAAGTTCAACCCCCTCTTTTTGAGCGGTAATTTTCCTCCATTCTTTTAATTGCAAAAAAAGTTTTTGATCCATGCCCACTCTATTTGAACTGATTTTTTAACTTTTTTTTCTGATTTTTAGAAAGTTTCTTAACTCCCCTTTCTTTAAGAACTTTAGCAATTTTACGAGATTTTTTTCTATGCATAATATTTTTTTAATTTAATCTACTTAAACATTTGAGTAATATCCATAACCAACCCCACGACTAAAGCCAGAATAGAAAGCAAACAGATAAAAGCTGAATTCCATCTTGATTTTGAGGTTAAGCTGGTTTTAACAATATATTTTAAGGCCTCTTTTTGTTCTTGATTTTCATATTGATTTTTTTCTACAGCAGATATTAGTTTGTGATCTAAAACTAATTCTGACCTCTTCTTTTGAATATGATAACGGTGCCAAAAATAGATAATAAAACCAATGGTTCCAATATACCAAGAAATTTTTACCCACAAAGGGCTATAAAAATTTAAAATAATAATTATACGATAAGCTAAGGTAGCTATAACTCCCGACCAAAAGAAAAATAAACGTATTGATTTAGGACTAGATTTCATAATTTTATTCTACCAGATTATTTAAAATAAGAAAAGTTGACAATTCTGAACTCCCTGCTATTATTCCCATATGATAAACTATATTATTTTGGGAATTGTTCAAGGAATTTTTGAGTGGTTGCCCATTTCTAGCGAAGGTATAACTTCTTTATTAAGCAATTTTTTGGTTCAAGATTTTCATCCCATTGATCTTGCTCTTTTTCTACATCTCGGCACACTATTAGCTGCGATAATTTATTTCAGAAAAGATTGGATAAAAATTTTAAGTTTTAAAAATAAAGAATTACTTCGTTTTTTAATAATTTCTACTATTATATCGCTTGCAATCAGTTATCCTCTTTATAAAATAATAAAAAGCTTTACTTTTGGCAATGGATTGCTTGTTTTAATGGGATTTGGGCTTTTAGGCACTGCTTATGCCTATAAAAAGAAAGCTAAATTCAACATAAAACCATCTAGTTTGGCCTTAATTGTTGGATTTTTGCAAGGATTAGCTGTTATTCCAGGATTATCTCGCTCTGGCTCTACTATTTTCGGACTTTCTTTAAATAAAACTAAACCAGAAGAAATATTAAAAATTTCCTATTTAATGTCTGTTCCTGTTGTTTTGGCCTCTAGTTTATATCTTTTTCTGCAAGAACCTATGTTAATTGCTCAATCTTGGCCTGCTCTAATTTCTAGTTTTTTGATAGGAATTTTGACCCTGCATTTTTTAATCAATTGGGCTAAAAAAATAAACTTCTTTAAGTTTGCGTTAATTTTTAGCTTTATTTGTTTTCTTGGAGCCATAATCGGCTTTATATTCTAAAAAATAATATGGGACCCCAGGGGTCCCCCTTATTTGTAATAAACAAAATATCTCCCCCAAAAGGGAGATATTTTTTATTCTCTAAAAATTAAATTATTTATCTAATCTATTAAATTTTCGATGACTAAAATCTCCTTTTAAATCCTTTGTGAATTTACCGACATGACCATCACAATTGTCCATTCTTTCTTGCATATAAATAAATTTAGTATCTGCTTGTTCTTGGGTTATTTTCCCTCTTTCCACCAAAAGATTTAAATGTTCTGTCATTTTTGCCTTGTGTGATTCTTGTATTTTTGAACGCAATTCTTCTTCGCTGATATCCATTTCTGCGGCAATCTCTCCTATGTTCTTGCCTTCTGACCAGTATTCCTTTAATTGTTCTATGCTAATCCCCAATAAATCTGCTTTTGCTTTAAACATTTCTTCTTTTTTAACCATAATTCTCTCTGGGTCAATGTCTTTTTTGCCATTAAACCATCCTTTAGCTAAAACTGAACTTGCTCCTACTGTGACTAAAAATCCTAAAATCAGCACTGAAAGTAATATTTTTTTATTCATAAAGTTTTTTATTATAATTTATTTCATCTGTGCGACCTTTCTTCCTGTCTATTAATACTACAATTAATAATGATTTTTTATTTCATTTTTAAAAACATGGATACCTCTTTTGATCATAAGACATTCATTGTTGCTTATTGAACGAATTCTGTAAGCCATAAAAATATCATCCTTTCTTTTCCCAATTGCTATTATCCATTGCCCCTTTTCAAATTCGGAAGAAACAAATTTATGTCTAAGTTGGCTCAAGTCAAGATTTTGTTTGCCTTGAGGAGTATTAATGATTAAATAATCTTCGCCTATTTCATTTATTTCACCAGCTAAACCACTGCCCCTTATTTTCATTCCTCTTTTCAAAAAGGGTTTAAAAAATAATCCTGGACCTTTATTAATAAAAGCTTGTTTTTCTATATTCTGTGAAAAGTTTGTGGAAGCCAATATACTACCCGCAAACAAAACAACTATTATCAAAGTTAGAGCTATATATTTAAATTGTTTTTTATATGACCATTCAGCTTTAGTTATTAAATAACCAGTAACTAAC
>Ga0208904_1002147_pt1 | contig 12738 bp, 16 predicted proteins | sample AntAceMetag02UKB_FD_184774 | JGI IMG/M metagenome (GOLD analysis project Ga0208904, IMG submission 184774) | Saline lake microbial communities from Ace Lake, Antarctica - Antarctic Ace Lake Metagenome 02UKB (SPAdes) (version 2) | ecosystem: Environmental > Aquatic > Non-marine Saline and... | reverse complement strand
ATTCTTCTTGTGGAAGTTACAGAAAATGAGCTACAATCAGTCAGACAAAAAATAGAGACAAACCAAAGAATGATTTTCAAAGCAACCAGGGAAAACCAAAAAGATTGTAATGCTCTTTTTGCTAAACTATACACGGACTTATTATCCCGTGAACTTGAATTAGTCATGAAATTAAAATATTTGAAAACAGGTAATGGCATACAAAAAATAGGGGATGGAAATCAATGAAAAAAATAACAAGTGATTGGTCTACTACAGTAACAATGACTGATGAAGAAGCCAGAGGTATTTGTAATTTAGGACAAGGTTCTAAATGTTGTGTCTTTTTAGTTATGGGAGATGGATTTGAATGTATTAGGATGAATCCTTCTTTTAGTTTAACCATAATAAACAGATTAAAAAAAGGAACAATGACTTCTAAAGGAGAAGGTGGATGGAAAGGATGTGCTTGGGCAGGTGAAATCTAATGGGAACAAAAATGTATGCCGCGGGCAATTTTGTATTGATGAGTTCTCCCAAAAAAGAAATACAATTCGTCCAGGAAGTAAATAAAAGAATGGGAGAATGTAACAGACTAATATCCTTTCATTTCAAGAAAGAATTGAAAGTGGTGATGGGAGTAAATGATATTAATGGATACAGATTGTACATTAATGAAGAATGTGTCCTTATCACAGATACAAAAGAAGAACAACCTATTTGGGATAAAATTGATGAATACCCCATTGGTACACGTTGGGAAGTTACAGATGCCAAAACAGATAATGTAGTACAAGATTTCATACCATTTTAAAGGAGAACAAATGAAAACCAAAGTATTGTTGGATGCAATTAACAGTGTATTCCCAGGAACTACAAAGAAGGGATTACTGCCCGGGAGTAATATGATAATAATCTCTAATGGTGAGTTCAGTACCTTCAATGATAGGATCAGTGTCAGTGCGTATGTTGATGATCCTGGACTAAATATTGTATGTGCCGTGGATGCTCATAATCTCAAAGATGTGGTAAAAGGTATAAAGGAAGAGGAGATTGATTTATCCATTGGTGATCATATCCTTTCAATTGTATCTGAAAATACGGAAGCGGAATTGAATGTTACATCCGACATTGAAACTATCCTCAGTATGCTTGACAAATTGGGCATCAATGATCTGAAATTCACAGACCTTCCAAAAGACTTCAATACAGGCATTGCCCTTACAAAATTCAATATCTCTGATGATTACAGTTGTCGGAATAACTTATTTTGCCTTCAAATTAAAGACGGGATTATTTATACGGCTGACAATAATAGGTGCAGCAGATATAAAATGGCTGGTGGTACTGGGCATACTGTTCTTATCCCAAAGAATAGCATTGATGATCTCGTCAGTTTTAATCCCACTGGTATGGCAACAACTCCTGGCTGGGCTCATTTTATCAATGACGATGATCTTATATTCTCCTGCAATACTGTGGTTGGTGAGTATCCAGTTACTGAAAATCTTTTCTTGGTTCCTGAATCCACTGTTGTTCATCTTCCAGAAGAATTGAAAGAAATACTGGAAGACATTACTTCTCTTTACGATGAATCTTTGGCGTCCCACAAGGGCATTAAAATTGAGATCAAAGAGGGATTCATGTACTGTGAGATTGAGAAAGAAAAGATATGGGTGAAGAAAAAAATAAAGATGCCTGAGGATAATCCTCCAGAAGTATCTTTCCACCTGTCCTCTATATTTCTTCTTGAGATATTGGATCATACAAAAGAGATTCTTGTCTCAGATACCAAAGCAGTATTCCAAACAGATGTGTATACCCATGTTCTTTTACTTCAAATTTAGGAGATAAGCTATGACGGTTGTTCAAAGCTTTTTCGGACCTCCTATTCCAGAAGAATGTGCAAATTGTCCTCAACATAAGAACTCTAAGAATCCGTTCTTATCTTATGGTGGAGAAGGACGGAGTAAAATACTGATTGTGGGTGGTTGGCCTTCTGTTACAGAGGATATGAATAATAAGTTTTATTCTGGTAGGTCTGGTAAATTATTTAAAGAGGAGTTATTTTCTAATGGGTACCGATTAGAGAAAGACTTCTGGTATACCAAAGGAGTAGGCTGTACAAGTCCCAAAGCACCCACTAAAACAATTATCAAAAATTGTAAGAATAGGATTCATAATTTAATCCTTAAATTAAAACCGAAAGCAATCTTGATGTTCGGTAATGTTGGAATTGATTCTGTAGCCGGTGACTGGGTGCAAGCCGCAAGTGCTGATTCTTTGTGTGGTAATAAAATACCAATGCATGATTGGAATTGTTGGGCTCTACCTTTATTCGCTCCAGAGATAGCTCTTGGGAGTAACAGAGATCAAAACCTAAGGTTGTACTTTCAAAGAACCTTAAAGGAAGCCTTAATCTTTTGCAGAAAACCACCTCCGTTAGAACCCCTTGAATATATAGACAAAATTGATATCTTGACCGACCCTGTTGAAATAATCCAAAGAATTGAGGATATTATTGATACCAAAAAAATAACATCCTTCGATTTTGAAACTTCTGGACTTGATCCATTTATACCAGGTCATAGAGTTTTCAGTATGTCAATTGGTACTACCGATGGGAAAGCAATTGCTTTCCCTCTTGAATATCCTGGTGCTTATCATCCTGATGATCTAAACTTAGTATGGGATGCTGTATATGAATACCTGGAAAGTGAAGATTGTCCTAAGATAGCACACAGGACAGAATTTGAACACAAGTGGAGCAAAGTTGTTCTTGATGCAGACATTAAAAACTTGGCTTGGTGTACTAAAACAACACAACATATTGTAGATAACAGGATGGGTATTACTGGTCTGAAACATCAATGTTTCGTCCGCTGGGGTATTAAAGATTACGATTCCGCCAGTGCTCCTTATATTAAATCAAACAAGAACTCTCCCTTTAATAATATGCATAAAATGCCACTACATGAGCAATTGCTTTATGTTGGTATTGATTCTTGGATGACCATGCTTCTTTATCAAGAAGAAAGGGAAGAGCTTAAATCTCTCGATACGCAGAGGTTCTTTAACGATGTAACTAATATGTTCACTGAGATGTCAATCGAAGGGATTTGTATTGATTTGAGCTTCTATGAGCGGGAGAAAGTACATGTTGAAAACGATATAAAAGAAATCTATACAGAACTGTATAATTCCAAAGAAATTAAAGAATATGAGAGAAGATTTGGAAGCATAAATTTCACCAGTAATGATGATATTAGAGTCCTGTTTTTCACTCATTTGAAATGCCAAGTACACGCAAAAACAAAGAGTGGTATTGCAAGTACAGATGCCATAGCTCTTGAAAAAACGAATCATTGGATTGCTAAGAAACTTTTAAAAGCTAAGAAACTGGAGAAGATTAATAACACCTATATTTCTCAATTCAGACGATTAGCATCTTGTGGTAAAATACATCCAAGTTTCAATGTTTATATTGCCCGATCTTTACGATCCAGTTCAGCCCAACCCAACTTCCAAAATATTCCTAATAGAGATGAATTAGCTAAATGGATAACACGTTCTGGTTTACGACCATCTCCTGGAAATAGATTCGTAGAAATTGATTATAGTGGTGCTGAAGTTATAACAAGTTCCGCTTACAATAAAGATCCAAATCTCATTGCTTATTTACAAGACAAAGATTCCGATATGCATAGAGACGGTGCTTCCGATATTTGGTTTACTACTCATGAAAATATATCTAAAATGGTTAGATTCTTTATAAAGAATTGTTGGACATTTCCTCAATTCTATGGTGACTATTTTGGATCGTGTGCTAAAGCTTTATGGGATCACAGGAAAGAAATACTTAAGGATGGTAGGACTTGTCTTGAAGTCTTGAAGTCCAAAGGTATAAATACTTTAAAAGGATTCACCGAGCATTGTAAAAAAGCTGAAAAGATAATGTGGGGTACTCGCTTCAAGGTATACGATCAATGGAGGAAGGATGCTCAAATTGAATACCAGAAAGATTTCATTGTAAAGACTTTCTTTGGCTTTGAATTCAAAGGATACATGGATTGGAAACAAGTTGCTAATTACCCAATCCAGGGAACAAGCTTTCATTTATTGTTGATTGTACTCTTGAAAATGAGAGCATGGTTAAAGAAAGAAAAGATGAAAACAAAGCTTGTTGGTCAGATTCATGATTCAGGTATCTTTGATTCTCCAGAAAATGAATACCAATCTGTAATTAAACAATTCCAAAAATATACACACCAATTAAGAGAAGAATATTCTTGGTTGCCTGTTGATATGGATGCTGATGCAGAGATATCCTTGAAAGATGGAGACTTTGCACACACCTTTAAATTCAGTTGGGATAAAGATATTAAAATACAAGAGGCTAAAGCTATGAAAAAATGGACAGAAAAAGAAGATAAATTATTTAATAAGGAGGCAGCATAGATGGACTCAGGAAGAGGTTTTATGGAAGAAATACCAAAAGATATATACGAAATGGCAGAAGATAAATGGCCTAATAAAAAAGGTGAAAAATCAGGAGTATTTAAAATCGGTGAAGAACTTGAAATAAAAGGTGCATGGTTCAGGGTTAAGAAAATTAACAACTTTGGAATTATGCTGAAGTCAATACCATCAAAACCAGATATAAGTACTGAATTAAGAGAATTATATTAAATTATTTAATAAGGAGGCAACATGTGTCCAGGACCAAGTAATGCATATAATAAAAGATTAGATGTGAACAAATTAGTTAATCCACAAGGGAAACCATTCAAGGAACCAGAACCTCTTTTTGACAAAGCATTGTTCCGATGGATAATGCTTATTCTGATAACAGTGGCAGCTAAGGTCCTGAATAAAGAGGAGCTTATGCTTATTTATAGGACTGTTGGAAAGACTGTTGGCTTTACTACTATGGTTGATGGATTCCATACAGAAGTGGTTAGAATGATAGATGGGAAGGAGAAATCAAATGAGTGATTTTAAAAATTATAAAAAAAATGTCTTACAGAAAATGCGATTATACGTTATTGGTGAAGATACAACCGGATGGAGTATTTCAGAAAAGGATACACTTGAAATTGGAGGTATGGTAGCAACCGATGATGTTGGTTCTATGTGGTACGTTTCAAAAGCTTTCTTTGAAAAAAACTATGAATTAGTGGATGGGAAGGAGAAATCAAATGAGTGAAGCCCTACCATTAAAGTACAGACCAGATACTTTTGATGATGTTGTTGGCAATGAAGGTGCTGTCAATTCAATGAAAAGTATTCTGAAAAAGGAAAGAAATAAAATACCAAAAGCTTGGTTGTTCACAGGTGAACCAGGTTGTGGGAAAACCAGTCTTGCAAGAATCCTAAGTTATGAACTTGGATGTAGTCGTATGGATTTCCAAGAATATAATGCCAGTAGTACACGTGGAATCGGTTTTGTAAGAATATTCCAAGAAAATGTTGTTACCTATCCAAGAGATGGAGAAATAAAAATATATTTATTTGATGAAGTTCACCGACTTACAGCAGAGGCACAGGATGCTATTCTTAAAACATTAGAAGAACCTCCTGATCATGTATTCATTTTATTGGCTACTACAGATCCCGGTGCACTTATAGGAACTATCCATTCGCGTTGTACTAAAATTAAAGTAGAACCATTATCTTCAAAGAAAATGATACCTTTCTTGAAAGATATACTTTATGAAGAATTGGGAGAGGAAGATTCTGGTTCCTTTCCCGATGACGTATTAAAGGCAGTTTCAGACAACAGTAATGGTGCTTGTAGAGATGCTTTAAAACTCTTGGATATGATCATTGATATGGATGACTTTGATGAAATGATTGAAGTAGTCCAACAAGGTGTTCCAGAAGAAGGAGATTTCCGTGAATTAGTTGGTATGCTTATGGATTCAAAAACTCAGTGGGTTAAGATGGGTGGATTTCTTAAAACCTTCTCCGGTGATCCTGAAAAGACAAGACGTGGTATCCTTAAATGGTTCACTACAATTCTGTTAAGTGATGGTAGTATCAGAACGGCACTTATCCTGGAAGCATTTGAAAACAATTATTATGAGACTGGTAAGACTGGATTGATACTCAGTTGCTTTCAGGTTATTTCAATGAAGTAATTCAATTCTACAGTAAATCAGAGTAAATCAAAGGGAATCATGTACCGTTCTGTAAAATACTCAGTACACACCCTGTGATATAGTTTGAGATTTTTAAACACTTATGTTATAAAGAAGATAATGAATATTAAAACAGAAATAATATATGCCGATGAATTTGATGATGATGTTTACCTCAATATCGAGAACCTTGGCGCTTACATTCTAATGCAACCCAAGTTAATTAAAAAATACAGTCTTTATGTTTCCGATCTAACCGACGAAAGAGATAGTTTAAAAAGGAAGATCACGTATAAAAAAGAGATACTGGGTCTTGAAATTAGAGATAACCCTTCAGAGTTCGGAATCTTGTACAAGCTTACCGAAAAAACAGTGGAATCTTTAATAAATATAGATGAGGATATTCATGCTCTTGGAAAGGAATTACTGTACTTGAACAAACTGGTGACAGAAGCTAATGGTGCTTTGACTTCTGTAAGAGATAAGGGATTCGCCATTAAAAGTTCAGTTGAACTTTATAAAACTGGATACTGGGGTGAACTTACAGGTATACCGTCAGATATGCAAGCTCTTATGGATGCTCATTTTAGTAAAAAAGATATGAACAATGATTTGGAATCTAACGAACGGATGATTAATCGAATGAAAAAGGAGAACAAAAATGGCTAAAAGTAAAAGCAGGTTTAGAGAACAAGCAACGGAAGAAGATTTACTGGAAAGGACAGAACAATCCTACAACAACCGGGAACAGTCTGGGAAGTTCAATGATTATTTGACGGATGATATGCCATTGACGAAATGGAAATGTACAGAGGGTGGTCATATCTTGGATGTCATACCGTTCATTGCTGGAGACAAACATCCAAATGTTGCCGAAGGAAAGCCCACCCATAATGTTGATCTTTACGTACATTTTGGAATTGGTGTTACAGAAAGTTCATATATCTGTCCTGCCAGGATGGGTACTGGACCCTGCCCCATTTGTGAATACCAGGCAGAATTGAAAAAACTGAAGGGTATTGATGAAGAATTCATAAAAGGATTCAATGCCAAACGGCGTGTATTGTATAATATTGTTTGTTACGATACTCCAAAAGATGAGGCTGAGGGTGTTCAATTGTGGGAAGCTTCACATCACCTTTCTGAAAAGAAAATCATGGCAGTTGCCAAAAATAACAGGACTGGTTCTTTCATCAAATGGGCTTCACCTGATGTCGGCAAAACTATTGAATTCTCAAGGGAAGGGAAAAGCAAAAACACTTCCTATGAGGGTCTTAAATTCACTGACAGGGATGCACCAATCACAGATGATGATCTTGATGATGCCATTGCTATTGATCAATTCCTGGATTTCAAAACTTATGATGAACTGAAAGATGCCCTGGGAAATGTTGAACTCCCTGGTGAAGACAAACCTCTTGAAGAATCGTATGAAGATTCTGGTACACCTACAGCAGAAAAAAGAACACCCAGGACTCAAAGAACACCCAGGACTCAAAGAACACCCAGGACTGAAAAAGCTGATCCTGAGCCAAATGAAATCAAAGAAATAGTTGAACCAGATAAGGAAGAAGCTCCTGTAAGACGTGGTCGTAGAAATCGTGGTGCTGAACCCGAAAAAACAGAAGAACCAGGAAAAACAGAAGAACCTGCTACGGATACTGGTACTACTATCAGAAGACGTGGCCGACGAAACATTTGACCTAAAGATTACGGAGGGGATATTGAAGTCCCCTCCGATTCAGGAGTTCCTGTTCCCGATAATTTTGATGACGATATTCCCTTTTAGGAGACAATATGGTTGACTTAGTACGAAGAACAAAACCTACTGAGGAAGATCCAGTTGGTACATTAAAACGAAGGTCTATTTCCGATAGCATTGAAGAACCTGTTATGCACACCAAAAAATATACACCTATTGATAAAAGTATTGTAGTATCAACTGGTAGTACTTTACTTGACCTTGCTATTTCTGGAGGAAGAATAAGAGGGGGTGGTTTACCTGGTGGCATCATGGTAGAAGTACATGGTCCAAGTGGTTCTGGTAAAACAGCCCTGGCTGTTGATATTGCTTCAAGTGTCCAGAACAAAGGAGGTGAGGCTGATATCATGGATCCAGAGGCACGACTTGATAAAGAGTATGCCCGGATATATGGATTATCAATCAATAAGGAGAATTATTCCTCTCCAAAACAAGTTGTTGATGTATTCAACAATATCAATGAATGGGATCCAGTTAATAAAAATGTTATTAACGTCAAAATCATTGACAGCATTGCTGCCCTTGTTTCCAATTTAGAATCCACTGATGAAGGTGATAAACGTGGGCAAGCAAAAGCAAAAGAACTACATGCTGGTTGTCGGAAGACAAGTGTAAATATTGCTACCGATAATAAACTCATCGTTTTTACTAATCATGAAATGGATGGTGAGTATGGTAAAGTAACTCCCGGTGGTAAGGCTGTACCTTATTATTCTTCTGTTAGAATAAGGATTAAACAAAAAACAAAAATCATGCCTGAGAAAAAGATGGCCAGTGGTAAAATGGTTAAAATGGTTACAGGTGTTCTTTCCACTTGTACCGTAATCAAAAATAGTGTTGATAATGGATTCAGAGAAGCTCCATTATATATTATTTACGGACAAGGTATTGATGATGTCAGAGCAAATCTCCAATGGTATAAAGAGATGATGAATTCAACCAAGTACATTGCCGTTGATAAAGAATACCAACGACTTGATTTTGCCATCCGATATATTGAAGAAAATGATCTTGAAGGAGAATTAAGGGAACTTGTAATTGATCTCTGGGAAGAGATTCAAGAAAAGTTCAAGGTTGTCCGGAAACCTAAAAAAAGATTCTGATGGAGGAGAATGAAAACTTTAGTGGTGGATAGTAATTTTCTCGCACATAGAGCAATATATACAATGGGTGCCCTCTCCTCTGAGAATGAAGGTACTGGTGTAATCTTTGGATTCCTGATGCAAGTACTTGCCTACGCAAAGGAACATCAAACTAATGATATAATCTTTTGTTGGGATTCTGTTAATTCCAAGAGAAAGGAAGTCCATCCAGAGTATAAAGCTAACAGGACCTCTGAGGATCTTTCTGATGCAGATAAAGCGGCTAAAGCTGATGGATATAAACAGTTCGATATTCTCAGGAAAGAAGTCCTACCTTTAATGGGTTTTAAAAACATTTATTACCAGGATAAATATGAGGCAGATGATCTCATAGCAACAACAGTTATGTACCATGAAAAGGATTTCGTGATCATTACCTCCGATCAAGATATGTATCAATTACTGGACTTTGCAAGTGTTTGGAATCCCTCTAAAAAAGAAATGTATTCGTATGAAGACTTTTATGAAGAATGGAACCTTGTGCCAGAGGAATGGATTAAAATCAAAACACTTGCTGGATGTAGTTCAGATAATGTAATTGGTATTAAAGGAGTGGGCGAAAAGACAGTTGCCAAATTCCTAAAGAATGAATTAAAACCTCATCTTAAATCATACCAAAAGATCATGGTTGAGATGGATGAAGTTAAGGAAAGGAATAAGATTCTTGTGGAATTACCATTTCCTGGCAGTCATGTATTTAAAATCCAACCGGATGAATTAAATTTTAATAATTTTGTACAAAAGATTTGTTACCGATACTCATTTGACAGCTTTTTAAATGATAAATATTACATTAAATGGGAGAATTTTTTCCATAATAAATTTTAGGTGTTTATAATGTTCCCTCCAATAATAATTATTGATAAATCTGGACCAGAAGAAGGTGCTGATATTTTCCAGGATCATATACTTGTCCAAGAAAAGAATAAGGAATTATTAATTAATGGATACACTACTTTTTTCCCTGGGATTAAATATAAAATTATGACTAAAGAGGAATACATAAATGATCTTGAAAAGAAGAAAGAAATTGGTAAGGCGGAAGAATCCTCTGATACAGATCACCTCTGATGATCTTCCTGCTTTTAGAAAAGATTGGCATACAAAACAATACGGCATTTGCCCATTATTAAAATGTCCAGTTCCATATGATAAGATTGCTGTTGATCATAAACATAAAAGAAAAAATGATCCTGTCGGTCCTAATGGAGATGGTTTAATTAGAGGTGTTATTCAAATGCAAGCCAATGCTCTTGAAGGAAAAATCATCAATAATTTTAAACGTCTTGGTTTAGAAAAGTTCCTACCTATTCATGAATACCTCAGAAACCTTGCTGACTACTTGGAACATCCTCCTATCCCACAAATTTACATTCATCCTGATGAAGCTGTTAAACCATTCCTTAAATTAAGTAAGAGAAGTTTTAATACTCTTCGGGTAAAACACAATGAAAAATACCCGAAAAGGAAAAGTCTTGTCTATCCAAAAAGAAAATATATAACTAAAGATTTAGAAAAACTATTCCATGAATTCAATATAAAACCTCAATTTTTAAAGGAGTAAAAAATGAACGTACATTACCATGTTACTAATAAATGCCCTGATTGTGGAAAACTACACTCTGCGGATGTTAAAGAAAACCCTCCTATTATTTCTGTAAAATGTGAGATTTGTGGTAAATTTCACCCGCAAGAATCTTGTACTTTTATTGCAGTTGCCGGTGATATTTCAATTGGAAAAGAAAAAGGAATAATTGCTGGAAATGTGGAAGATGGGGTAGTTAAAAATGTATCCATCTTTTGTAAAGGTGATTGTTTTGCGAAAGCTTGTAAAGAAGCTTTGGAAAGGAATATGACAGTTGATCCAATTGATGGTGAGGATAGTAAAGATGAAAAAGATGTACTAAAAGACTGGGTTATGAATTCAATTGATGATGTGAAATGTGCTGATCCAATGGTACATACGAAAAAGAAAAAGAAAAGAACACCACTTCCAGCACCAGCTGGTTCTCCAGGGGGTTTTTAATGGAAGTAAAAGAGATAATGGAATGTGTTGATACTTTAAAAAAAGAATCCAGCAGTCTCCAAAAAATAGAACTTCTTAAGGGATTCCTTAAAGATGAAGAATTCAGGATATTTGTTGAAATGTCATTGGATGAAACCTTACATTACAATGTCAAAAAATTACCCAACAATGTGCCCCGCCATACCGAACCTGACTTCTATATGCTTGTAGAATACTTACACTTTCTTGCAGGTAAGCAAGGTGCCAACGCAAAAGAAAAACAAGAGTTAGCCGCTTGGGCAGTTAATAAAGATTGGGAAGGATTGATCACTAAAATCATATCCAAAGATTTAAAATGTGGTGCTGGTCCTAAACTTATTAATGCTGCATCCCCAGGAAGCATCACAGTCTTTCCTTATTGCGGTTGTTCCACCAGTAAGAAAATACAAAACATTCATTTCCCAGCTTATTTCCAAATCAAAGAGGATGGATTATTTGCCAATATATTCAGGAGTAAGGATAAGATTTCTTATTTCTCCAGGAATGGTAATGAATTCGTTTTCCCAGAGGATTCCCTAAAACAAAAGATTGATAAAAAATTCCCAGTGCATCATGAAAAAACTATGGTGTATACAGGTGAGTTCCGTATATTAAAAGATGGTAAATGGTTACCCAGAAAAACAGGTAATGGGATTGTAAACAAAGCCCTGAAGAAAAACCAAACACAACAGGAGTATGAATCCATAAGTATTCATTTTATATGTTGGGACGTTATACCAGAAGAAAACTTCTGGGAAGGTACTTACGATGTTGGGTATTGGATACGATTTAAAGGATTGGATTTCCTTGAACCCTTTGCACCCGGTATTATTGGAGAACCTGAAGGTAGATTGCACCTTTCCTATACTCGTGTAATTAATTCTGTAAAAGAGGGACAAAATCTTGCTCTCGATCTTATTACATTTGGAGAAGAGGGTGGTATCATTAAAAACTTTGATAGTAAATGGCAGGACACCCATAGCACTACACAGATAAAATTGAAAGCTGGTGATATTGGTGATGGTAACGAACAAGAATGTGAACTCCGTGTTATTGATTGGTATTATGGTAAACCTGGTACCAAGTATGAAAAGTGTCTGGGTGGATTGATTTGTGAATCCGAAGATGGATTATTGAACACCAGGATAGGTGGTGGTTACAGTGATATACAAAGAGGATTCCTTGGATTAGATGATGATGCCAATCCAATAATAATAGAAAATATCCAGGAGTACATTGAAAATACTTATGCTGAGTATGTTGTAACCGTCCGATTCAATGAAGCCATTAAAGCAAAAACCAGTAAACAATGGAGTTTATTCAGTGCCCGTTTCATTGAAGTACGACAAGATAAGAAAATTGCTGATACATTGGACTACATCAGGGATTTATAGGAACGTCCCGATGCTGACTATTGATTGCCCCGCGCATTTGTGCTATTGTTAAAGAATGAAAGAGAGGAATATATGATTCAATGGAAACCAATAAAAACAGCACCACGAGATAGTACTTTTGTATTATTACTTTGTGATTCTGGGTATACAACAACTCCTTTTCGTGTAGTAATAGGAAGATGGGTTCCAGGTTACAGAAATTGGTGGATTAATTATGCGAATGATGCTGTAACGGATGGTGGATATGGACCTACTCATTGGGCAGAATGGAATCCTC
>Ga0208904_1002144_pt1 | contig 12751 bp, 11 predicted proteins | sample AntAceMetag02UKB_FD_184774 | JGI IMG/M metagenome (GOLD analysis project Ga0208904, IMG submission 184774) | Saline lake microbial communities from Ace Lake, Antarctica - Antarctic Ace Lake Metagenome 02UKB (SPAdes) (version 2) | ecosystem: Environmental > Aquatic > Non-marine Saline and... | reverse complement strand
AGTTATTGATGGTTATATTGCTTATGTTAACAACAAAGATATTACAGTTGATGAAATGATGGAGTACATAAAGGGCCCTGATTTTCCAACTGGAGGAATCATATTAGGACAATCTGGAATCATCCAAGCTTATACGACTGGTAGAGGAATCATCAGAGTAAAAGCAAAAACAGAAATAAAAGTATTGAGTAACGGTAAAAAACAAATTATTATCAGAGAAATACCTTATCAAGTAAACAAATCTAACTTGATAGATAAAATTGCTGAATTAGCAAAAGACAAAAAGATTGAAGGAATTACCGATTTAAGAGACGAATCCAACTTAAAAGGAATGAGAGTTGTATTAGAACTTAGAAAAGACATTAATCCTGAAGTTTTACTAAACAATCTTTATAAGAATTCTCAACTTCAAGTTTCTTTTGGTGCAAATATGTTAGCTTTGGTTGATGACAAACCAGAAGTGTTAAGTTTAATTGATATGATTCGACATTATTATAATCATCAAGTTGAAGTATTAATCAGAAGAACAAATTTTGATTTGCAAAAAGCTAAACAAAGACATCATTTGTTAGAAGGTTTCATTATAGCTTTAGAAAATATTGATGAAGTCATTAAAATTATTAGAAATTCATATGATGACACAGAAGCACAACTGATAGAAGCGTTTAATTTAAGTGAAATACAAACAAAGGCAATTTTAGCAATGCAATTGAGAAGACTATCTGGCTTAGAACGAGATAAAATAAACAATGAGGTCGAAGATTTACTTGCTACGATGAAAGACTTAAACGAAACGTTAGCCAGTCCCGAGAAACAAAATTCAATGTTGATTGAAGAAGCGCTTGAAATGAAGAGTAAATACGGAGACGAAAGAAGAACAGAAATTGATCTGTTTGGCGATTATGACATTGAAGATGAAGATTTAATTCCAATTGAAGATGTTATTATAGCAGTTACAACAAATGGATATGTTAAGAGAATGAACGTGGACGTATATCGATCTCAAAACAGAGGTGGTAGAGGAAAAACCGGAATTAATCTTAACGAAGATGATGTTATAGACTCGTTAATCTTTACCCAAACTCATGATTATTTATTATTCTTTACCACATTAGGTAGAGTATATAAAATGAAAGGTTATAAAGTTCCAAATTATGGTAGAACTTCAAAAGGGTTACCGATTGTGAATCTACTAAACCTTGTTGAAGGCGAAGAATTAGCTGCTGTAATGACTCTAAAAGATTTTGATGAAGGATATCTGTTCTTTACGACTGCAAAAGGGATTGTAAAGAGAACAAAGGTTTCTGACTTCCAAAATATTAGAGTAAACGGAATAAAGGCAATTAATTTAAAAGAGAACGATTTCTTGCACTCTGTGAAATTAACAGATGGAACAAGAGACATTATTATTGGGGCATCAAACGGAAAAGCAATTCGCTTCCAAGAAACAGATGTTCGCTCTATGGGCAGAACCGCATCTGGCGTAAAAGGGATTAATTTGTCAAATAGCGATGTAGTTATTGGAGTAACTTCTGTAACCGAAGAAAGACAACAAATATTAGCAATCACTAAATTAGGTTATGGAAAAAGAACCGACGTAGACGAGTATAGATGCCAAAACCGTGGTGGTAAAGGTGTGAAAACCATAAATATTACGGAAAAGAATGGAAATTTAGCGAAACTAATTAGTGTTATTGGTGATGAAGATTTGCTTGTAGTTTCTGATAAAGGTATTATCATCAGAACTCCAATTAATCAGATATCTCAAACTAAGAGAGCTACACAAGGTGTAAAAATAATTAATTTACTAGAAGATCATATTGTCTCAACGATTGCTTTAGTTGATGCTGAAATAGAAGATCAAGAAATTGAGCAAACTTCGATAGATGGTCTAGAAGTAGCAGAAATTATAAGCAAAGAAGAGAAGCCGGAAGAAAAAACAGAAGAAGAAACATTGGTAAATGATATTTTAAATGACAGTTTTTAAGAAACACTTAATGCGCTAATTAATAATTAGCGCTTTTTTTTCTAAAAATTCATAAAAAAGTAATATAAATCATATGAATATGATAAAATATAAAACACTATACAAGGAGATTGAATATGAAAAAAACCTCTTACCTGATTAGTACCATAGTGTTAATTGCATCAATTGTAACAAGTTTATTTGTATTTATTTCTTATAGCAGAATTATCAAAGATAGTACTAGAAACATTGCAGAGTTAACTACAATGAGTGTTTACTCTGAAATTCATAATGAATTGACGAAGCCCATGTATGTTAGTTTTACAATGGCGAATGATAGCTTTTTAAAGTCATGGCTCGATAACGAAGAAACCAACGACCCGAATGATTTGGTAGAATATCTAACTCAAATTAAGGAAAATTATAATTATAACTCAACATTTTTAGTATCTTCTTTAACAGATAATTATTATCACTATGACGGAATATTGAAGCAAGTTTCAGAAGATGATGAACACGATATATGGTATTATTCATTCCTCGGAAGCGAACAACCATACGAATTAGACGTTGATGTTGACGAGGCAACAGGAGTGCTCACAATTTTTGTAAATGTGAAGGTATATGACGAATTTGATAATGTTTTGGCTGTTGTTGGTGTCGGCTTAGAAATGCAATACGTACAAGAAATTATGATTGAATATGAAGAAAATTATAAACTTGATATATATTTAGTGGATTCTACAGGCCTTGTTCAAAGTCATTCGAATACCGCAAATATTGAAACATTGAATGTATTCACGCAATTAGATTATGAAATTGAATTTGAAATATTGAGTAATCAAGATGAATTAATTACAATATCTAAATATTCAGGCGACAATTATATAATTTCAAAATACATTGATGAGATTGATTGGTACATTGTTGTAATTAAAGAAACGAATATATTTTATAAGTTTTTATTAGACTATTTTATAATAAGTGTTTTTGTAATTCTAACTACCGTGATAACAATTTCGATTATTATTAACAAAGTAATTAATAATCATCAACAGCGAGTTAATGATATTGCTAATAGGGATTATTTGACACATTTATTAAACCGTAGGGGATTTGAAGAAGAGTTTAATCGAATCAAACTACAAATAAATGAGGGGACACTGTTATTTATATCTGACATTGATGATTTTAAAAAAATCAATGACAAATTTGGGCATAATAAAGGTGACGAAATTCTTAAAATTGTTTCTGAAATAATTAACGCTACGATCAACAACTTTGGAAAAATATGTAGGTGGGGTGGAGATGAATTTACAGGAATTATCTTAGGTAGTAAGGTAGATAATATAGCCAAATTAGATGAAATAATGAATAAAATTAGAACGCATGAAGAACTAAAAAAATATAACATTAATATTACAATAGGGTATACAATTTTGGATTCAAAAGACAATTTAGAAATAAATCTAATTAAAGCTGACAAAGCACTATATTTAGGTAAATCTAGTGGTGGAAATACAACTAAAACTATATAAAAATAAAGATATCTTGAAAAAGATATCTTTATTTTATTTCGTTAACTATTTTGTTTTTTATTTCTTCATACATTTCAGCAGATGTGTTACCCGCGTTATTTATAAAATCAATATCCACACCATCTTGATAATATCTTGGAATGATATGTAGATGAAAATGAAAAACAGATTGCAGTGGCTTTTCTGTATTGACAATAACATTAAGACCAATTGGATTAAATGCTCTTTTAATTGCGTTGGCTATTTTAGGAACAACTCGAAAAATATTTCCCGCTAGCACTTCATCGATATCGTACAAATTTTTGTAATGCTCTTTTGCAATTACTAGTGTATGCCCCTTTGTAGCTTGCGAAATATCTAGTATAGCCAATACATTTTCATCCTCATAAATTTTATATGAGGGTATATTTCCGCTCGCAATTTGACAAAAAATACAATTCATATATTAATCCTCCTTGTTATGTTTTTTGATAACATCAACTAATTCTAAAAAATCATTAATCCAAAAATCAGGATTCAATTTCTTAATAGAATCTCTTTTTATTGACCATTCTAATCCACAAGTAAATGTTCCAGAATTTCTGCCAGCTAAAATATCCGATGTGTTGTCTCCAACCATTACAACATTTTTGTAATTGTCGAATTGATTCAAAGCAAAAAATACAGGCTCTGGATGAGGCTTATGTTCCTTAATATCATCTAAAAAGCAGTAAGATGTTAAATATTCATCTAAACCGTAATGGACAATAGATGTCATAGCAGATTTCTTGAATTTTGTTGTGACTAAACCCAAATTAAACTTCATGTCTTTTAAGGCTTTTAACATATTAATAGTGTTTGGATAGATTTTAATACTATCCAATTCCGATTCAATATACACCTTTCGATAATAATCAATCATTTCTTGAATAGTAGAAAGGTTATCGGTAGCTATTTGAAAGGTCTCCTTTAATGGAGGGCCAATCATATCAACCAATTCTTTTCTTGAGAATATTCTATTGGGCATATATTTTTTGAACGTTTCTTCAAACGATTTAATGATTAGCTCATTGGAATTAACCAAAGTGCCATCTAAGTCAAACAATACTGTATCTATTTTGCGCATTTATATCACCGCAAATATTATACCAAATTTAACATATAATATTAATAGAAATTTCAATATTTAAAAAAAACATTATTTTAATTTTAAAAAATACTATGCTATAATTAGTTAGGTGATTTTTTGAAAAAAGCAATCCTAATATTCAACCCCAAAAGTGGTAATCAAAAATTCGAAACAAAACTAGATTTCGTCTTAAATTTATTAAACGATAAATTTGACGATGTTTTTGTATGCAGAACAAACTACCCTGGCCACGCGACGGAATTCGCTCGGATTGCTTGCAATGAAAAATACGATATGATGGTCATAGTCGGCGGAGATGGAACATTTAATGAATGCGTTAATGGAATGATGGATTATACATACAGGCCAAAAATTGGTTACATTCCAACGGGTACTTGTTGTGATATTGGTATGAGTTTAGGGTTATCAAAGAATGTTAAAAAATCAATGGCTAACATATTAAATGATAACACCGCGAAAATGGATATCGTAAAATCAAATAATAGATACTTTTGTTATGTTTCCGGAAATGGTGCATTTATTGATATCAGTTATGTTACCGATTCAAGATTGAAATCGCGAATAGGATATCTAGCATATCTAATTAGAGGGATCGTGGAGTTATTCACTATTCCTAAAATAAAGATGAAAATTCGTCATGATAATGGTGATGATAGAGGAACATATTCTTTAGTATTAATCATTAATTCTAAAAGAGTTGCAGGAATCAATATGATTTATAGACCTTGCTTAGATGATGGATTAGTAGATGTAGTTTTATACAAAAGTTTTACACCATTCAACTCATTGATTTATCTTGTTTCATTTATTATTCCTTTTTGGTCTACACCATTAGTCAAAAGACTAAAATCTAAGAAATTAGAAATAAAAACAAATGCAAAAACAAGGTGGAATATTGATGGAGAATCAGGCGGTACTGGTAATCAATATATTGAAGTTTGCCAACAAGCTATTGAAATAATAATACCGGAACATGTTAAACATAAATATTTTCACAACCAAGAGGTTTAGAATGTACAATCAAGTAATTGTAGTGGAAGGCAAACATGATGAACAGAAAATAAAGAGTATTTATCCTGAAATTGATTGTATTGTAACAAACGGTAGTGAAATATCAGTTGAAACGCTAAATCTAATATATCAAACAAGTTTGCATCGGGAAGTCATAATATTTTTAGATCCAGATTTTCCTGGTAAACAAATAACAGATAAAATTTTGCAGACAAATGGACAATACAAAATAGCATATATTAATAAAGAAAAAGCCATTAGTAAAAATTTCAAAAAGGTTGGTATAGAACACGCTAAAAAGGAAGATATTGTTCAGAGTTTAGAGCGATATTTTACCATTAATCAAAATCAACCGAATATTACGATAAATGATTTGATGAAAAGAAATTTGACAAATCATTCTCAAGCTAAAATACTAAGAACAACATTATGTAAAGAATTAAATATACCTCTTTTTAATGGAAAAGCGCTTCTAAAATATTTAAACTTGTTAAATATTAGTTTGGAAAGGATTGATGAAATAATTGGGTAATAATAATAGTAAACCAGATAGAAAATCAATCATTCATGAAGAACATTTTGTGATTAAAAAAAAGTATAGTCAAAACTTTTTATTAGACGGAAATATTATTTCTAATATCATTGATAAGGCTGAAATAGATAACAATACAGGCGTCATAGAAATTGGTCCTGGATTAGGAGCTTTAACAAAGTTAATAGTCAAAAAAGCAAAAAAGTTACTTGTTTACGAAGTGGATACGGACTTAATCCAATATTTAAATGAGTTTTTTTCTGAGTATGATAATTTTCATCTTAAAAATGAAGATATATTAAAAGCAGATATAAATCTTGATATAAAAGACTATTTATTTGATGTGGATAAAATTGTGGTGGTTAGTAATCTGCCATATCATATAACAACACCAATTATTATGAGGTTTTTGGAAGAGGTTAGTGGGGTTGATTCATTAATTCTTATGATGCAATTAGAAGTTGCTAGAAGAATTACCTCTAAACCAAACACAAAAGATTATAATGCCTTGAGTATCATCATTCAGCATCAAACAGATGCAAAGTACCTATTTAAAGTGCCCAAAACTGTTTTTTATCCTCGTCCGAATGTTGATTCTGCAGTAATTCGATTAGGAATAAAAGATATCAAGAATAGTGAATATCAGGGATTCTATAGATTTGTTCATAACTGTTTTATGCAAAGAAGAAAAACACTAGTGAATAATTTGAACTCGGCTTATAAAGATGTATCTAAAGAATTAATTGTAGATTTAATTCAAGAGTTAGGAATTGACGCATTAGCGAGAGCTGAATCTTTAGAATTAAAAGACTTTTTAAGCATCTACACTTGTTTGTTAAAAATTTAATTAAATACAAATTTAAAATATAGGGGAGAACGATTATGGAAATTAAACGTAATGATAATGAGCTTTTTCAAGTCATTCAAAAAGAATTTGATCGACAACAAAGTCACATTGAATTAATTGCTTCAGAGAATTTTGTTTCGAAAGAAGTCTTGGAAGCGGATGGTAGTGTTTTAACAAATAAATATGCAGAAGGCTATCCAGGAAGAAGATATTATGGTGGATGTGAATTTGTTGATGAAGCTGAAAATTTAGCCATTGAACGAGTTAAGAAAATTTTCAATGTGGCTTATGCAAATGTTCAACCCCACTCTGGGTCTACAGCAAACATGGGAGCTTACAGAGCTATTTTAGAACCAGGAGACAAAGTCATGGGAATGGCCTTGGACCAAGGAGGTCACTTAACTCACGGACACCCGTTAAGTTTTAGCGGAATAGATTATGATTTTTATCCATATTTTGTAAATAAAGAAACAGAAATGATTGATTATGATGAACTGGAAAAACAAGCTAAAGAAATTAAACCCAAATTAATAGTTGCTGGAGCCAGTGCTTATCCGAGAATACTAGATTTCAAGAGATTTAAGAAGATATGTGACCAAGTTGGAGCATTATTAATGGTGGATATGGCTCATATAGCTGGTTTAGTAGCCGCTAAATTGCATCCAAACCCCTGTGAATATGCTGATATCGTGACATCGACAACACATAAAACTCTAAGAGGTCCTAGGGGCGGAATCATTTTAACAAACGATGAAGAAATCGCTACCAAAGTAAATCGTATTATTTTCCCTGGAATTCAAGGAGGGCCTTTGATGCATATCATTGCAGCAAAAGCGGTTGCTTTTTATGAAGTTTTAACTGATGATTTTATTGAATATCAAAAACAAGTTGTAAAAAATGCTAAAGTATTTTCTGAAAAATTTATTGACTTGGGATATCATGTTGTTTCAGGTGGTACGGATAATCACCTGTTATTATTAGACGTTTTATCGAAAGCTAAAATATCTGGCAAGAAAGCAGAAAAATTATTAGATAAAGCTAATATTACATGTAATAAAAATACAATTCCTTACGATACAAAGAAACCTTTTGTTACAAGTGGCATTAGACTAGGAACTCCAGCTATGACCACAAGAGGATTTAAAGAAAAGGATTTTGAAGAAGTGGCTGTATTAGTTGATATGATTCTTAGTAACCCGGAGGCTGAATTAGTGGTAAATGAAGTAAAAGACAGAGTAAAAATCCTAACGGATAAGTATCCATTACACTATTAACATGTTCAATATATTAGTTTGCATCAATGATGGGTTATTAAAAATAAGAATTAAAAGAATTCTATCTGAAAATAATTTCAAACACACATTTACAGACAAGCCAATAAAAAGGTCGGATCTAAATAATTATGAGTTGGTGATTATACACTCTTCATATAGACTAACAAATCTTTTTGGTTTTATAGAAAATGCGGTGTTACAAAAACTTACTACCATTTTATATGTAACAACGAATTCAAGTTCAAATCCATTTAGAAAATTTAATGATTATTCAAATATTATATTTGTTGATGAATTAAAATTAGATGTTGAACTTCCGTTGTCTATTTCATTACATGTAAAATATATTCTACATATAAAAGCACTTAGTAAAGAAAATGAAGGGTTATCCAATGAACTTTTAGAGTTGAAGATGATGAATAAGTGTAAGAGAATGCTATATGAAAAGAATTTTACAGAAGAAGAAGCTCACAAGTATATATTAAAATATGCTATGGACAATCACATAGATAAAATAGAAGCTTGTAATAGGCTACTAAAAAGCAATAGCGATTAGCCTATTGCTTTTTTTTACTCTAAAGTTTATAATCTTATAAAAGCAAAGGCGCTTAAAAAGAAAGGTTATAATCGTCCAAAGATGCATGGTATTGATTTGGATTATTATAAGAAAAGTAAAAAAAATGAAAAGATATACAAAAAATGAGATTTTGAAAGATGCTAAGGAAAAGAATGTTCGTTATATAAGGTTAATGTTTACGGATATTCAAGGCACAATTAAGAGTGTTGAAGTACCTCTTGGCCGTCTAGAAACGGCGTTAGATGGAAAAGTAATGTTTGATGGTTCTTCTATAGAAGGTTTTGTAAGAATCATGGAAGCAGACATGTATTTAAAGCCAGACTTTGATACATGGTTAATTCTTAGTTGGGAAGAAACTAGCTATGGTAAAGTTGCTAGATTAATTTGTGATGTGTTCACACCGGAGGGCGTCCCTTCTAAAGCGGACCCTAGGTCCAACTTAAAAAGAGTTGCCGAAAAAATGAAGAAATTAGGGTTTTCAAAACTAAATATTGGATTTGAACCTGAATTTTTCTTATTTAAACTAGATGACAAAGGACAAATTACAATGGATGTAACAGATGGCGGAGGATATTTTGATCTTTCTCCAATAGATGGTGCAGGAGATTGTAGAAGAGATATCGTTTTAGAGCTAGAGAGTTTAGGATTTACTATGGAAGCTAGCCATCACGAAGTTGCTCCTGGGCAAAATGAAATAAATTTCGAGTTTTCAGATATAGTGCAGGCTTGTGATAATGTTCAAACATTTAAATTAGTTGTTAAGAATATTGCTAGAAGACATAACTTACACGCTACATTTATGCCAAAACCAATTGCTAACATAAATGGATCTGGTATGCATACCAATTGTTCACTGTCCGATTTGGAAGGAAATAATGCTTTCTATGATCCGAGTGACCCAATTGGTCTTAGTAAAGTATGCCGCCAATGGTTGACGGGAATATTAACTCATTCACGTTCATTTTGTGCCATAACAAACCCTACTGTTAATTCTTATAAAAGACTTGTTCCAGGATATGAAGCTCCATGCTATGTTTCTTGGTCTCAACATAATAGATCGGTAATGGTAAGGATACCAGCTACACGAGGTAAAACTACAAGAACTGAAATCAGAAGTGTAGACACTTCAACTAATCCATACCTAGCGTTAGCGGTAATATTATCATCAGGTTTAGACGGAATAGAAAGAGACTTACCTCTAATCGACTCGTTAGATGTTAATTTATTTGAATTATCATTATTAGAAAGAGAAGCTTTGGGAGTTAAAAACTTACCAGATAACTTAAAAGAAGCGATTGATGTTATGAAAGAAGATCCTTTGATGCAAGAATCACTTGGTAGTCATATTTATGAAAAATTTATTGAATTAAAAATAAAAGAATGGGATGAATTTAGAAAACATGTTACTCAATGGGAACTAAATAGATACATGAAATTAATATAAAAAAAGCCCATTATTGGGCTTTTTTATTGTTTTTTTCAATATTTTTAATTATTTTTTCGAGCTCAAGTTTATCAAATAAATACTGAGTCTTACAAAACTGACAAATAATTTCTACGTTCTCTTGCACTTTAATAATATCGTGTATTTCTTTCTTTCCTAATGCTTGTAATCCGATTTTAAATCGCTCTTTTGAGCAATCACATTGATAATTCAACGGCATCTCTTCAACAAATTGATGATTTCCATGAGTAATTAGTTGAACAATATCTTCGGGTTTACTTCCGGATTCGATGAGCTCTGATATAGGGGTCATGTTTGATATGTTTTCTTCTATTATTTGTATTGTTTCTTCTGTAGTTCCAGGCATTAGTTGTAGAATAAAGCCTCCGCTTGCAAAAACTTCATTATTTTCGTTTACTAACACGCCAAGTCCGACTGAAGAGGGAATTTGTTCACTTATAGCAAAATAGTATGTGAAATCATCAGCAATTTCTCCAGTTTGCAGTTCTGAACTGGATGTAAATACATCTCTAATTTTTAAATCCTTTGTAACGTGTATAAATCCTTTGTTTCCTACAGTAATACCCACAGCTAATTTATTTTTTTCTGAAAAATGTACTTCAGGATTTTCAATAGTTCCCTTAACTTGACCGTGAGCATTAACAGATGTAACAATTTCGCCCACTGGACCCCCACCATTAATTCGTATCGTTAGGGTTTGATCTCCTTTATACATAGCTCCCATAATTAAAGAAGCAGTTAAAACTCGACCAAAAGCAGCGCTTGCCGCTGGCCAAGTACCATGAATTTTTCTCGCCTCTTCTACAAGGTTTGTTGTAGATGCAGCATAAATTCTTACTGTTCCATCAAATGAATAAGCTTTTACTAAATAGTCTTTCATTTCCATCACATCCTGAAAATTATTATATCATAATTTCTAAAAAAATCTATTGTTTTGTTTTTCCATAAAGTTATTATATAATATTATGTAGTTGAGTAGAAAGAGTGATAGAATGAAGTGGAAAATAAAGGATATTGAGATTCAAAATCAAGTATTAGTAGCCCCTATGGCCGGAGTTACTAATTTAGCATATAGAATTATATTAAAAGAGTTTGGCGCAGGATTAATTTATACTGAAATGATATCTGACAAGGGTCTATTATATGATAACAATAAGACAAAGGATATGATTGATATTATAGATTTTGAAAAACCTATTGGATTACAGCTGTTTGGTAGTAATATTGATTCTATGTTAGCAGCAGCAATCTATATAGATAAGTATTCAAAATCAGATATTATAGACATTAATATGGGGTGCCCGGTAAACAAAGTAACAAAATCTGGGGCTGGAAGTAAATTGATGACCTCGCCAGATTTAGCATATGATATTGTGAAAGCTATTGTAGACAGTGTTAAGAAACCAGTGACTGTAAAGATTAGGAGTGGTTGGGATCACAAATCTATAAACGCAGTTGAATTTGCAAAATCAATGGAAATGGCCGGAGCTAGCGCTATAACAGTTCATGGCAGAACAAGAAGTGATATGTATAGTGGTAGTGTAAATTTGGATGTTATAAAAAATGTGAAATCCGCTGTTAAGATACCGGTGATTGGCAATGGAGATATTAAGTGTCCGGAAGATGCGAAACATATGTTGGAGTATACAAAATGCGATGCAATTATGATTGGTAGAGGAGTATTAGGAAATCCATTTTTAGTTAAACAAACAGTGGACTACTTAAATAACGGAAAGTACATTCAAGACATATCTTTAATAGAACGAAAAAAATATATTTTAAAACATTTAGACAAGTTAATTGAATTAAAGGGCAAGCATATAGCATGTTTAGAGATGAGAGGTCATGGCGCATGGTATTTGAAAGGGCTAAAAGGCTCTTCTAAAATTAAGAATTTAATCGTTAATTCTAAAGATACCGAGGAATTTAGGGCTATTATAGACAAGTACTTTGATACCTTAGAAATATAAAAAGAGTTAGTTGTTCTCAACTAGCTCTTTATTTTATGAATCTTTTATATTTATTATACCTATAATTATTTACTTCCACCATGGTATTTATTCCAGTATCCAAGTATTCTGTTGAGATAACATTTGCATTGTCTTTTAAGTCGGAATACACTTCAGACTCTTTGAAAGGAATAAGCATTTCTACTGTGATTGTATTTTTGAATAGTGCTTGATCGATTTCTTCAATTAGTCGAGAAATATTAGTGTTGTTTAATGCGGAAGTAAATATAGCGGGGCTTTTGTTTGTTACAGGGATATCATTTAATAGATCGGTTTTGTTATAAATATAGAATATAGGAATGTTTTCTACACCGATATCTTTTAAAACCTCTTCGACAGTATGAATCTGTTTTTCAAAATTTGGATTTGATACATCGATCACGTGAAGAATTAAGGATGATTC
>Ga0208904_1002142_pt1 | contig 12755 bp, 18 predicted proteins | sample AntAceMetag02UKB_FD_184774 | JGI IMG/M metagenome (GOLD analysis project Ga0208904, IMG submission 184774) | Saline lake microbial communities from Ace Lake, Antarctica - Antarctic Ace Lake Metagenome 02UKB (SPAdes) (version 2) | ecosystem: Environmental > Aquatic > Non-marine Saline and... | reverse complement strand
AGCAATAGTTCATAATAATAACAAAATTAGATGTTTTAAATTAGAAGTGTTAGAAGAAGTTTAGATTCAAAATATTTCCCGATTAATTTTAAAGTTGTAATAGAGATGAAGGAGACGAAGAAATGTTGTCAGTAATAATTGGAATAGTTGCTCTTATCATTATTCTTTCTGCGATTTTGTTTAAAAGCGAAAAAGCATATAAGAAAGATCAGGCTAAGAAGAGACGTTTAGCAAACATGCGGGCGGCTAAGGTTGATCGAGAAGATAGGGAGCTTGACGTTAGAGGCAAGAAGAGAGCAGAAAAATTTGCTAATGAAAATATTTCTGAAGGAAATGTGGGTTAAAAGTCGTTATAATAGTTGTAGTAAGTTATTTTAAAATTGAATATACATGCGGGTTCGTCTAATCAAGACAATACTATCATGATCAGTAGTAGAGATGAGAGGTGTACTAGTTGCCATGGTGAAATTCCCTCACCCGCCCCCAATAAGGGCTATTTTATCGTAGGTGCGAAGCCTTCAAGGTTAGTAATTAGATGGTAGAGTAGCTTAACTGTACTTTCGTTTATATGGTTAAGACGCGGAGGCTTATTGATATATAATGTATTGATTGCTTCTGAAAAATTGCGGTTCGAATCCCATTAGGTCCGTTGTATCACGCGAGGTCGTCTAAGATTAGGATACTGGTCAGTACAGACCGGAGATAGAGGTTCAAGTCCTTTCCTTGCGATTTTAGTTGGAATCCATAGTTCTGGCTACATGCTGCTTGGGGTTGATCTCCTGAGCGGGAAGGATCAAGAGTATTATGGTAATCTTGATTGCGCAGTAGGTTAGATCCGTTCCAGGGATTCATATATGTCTACGGGCTTATTGACCTTGGATCTTGGGTGCAAGTCCCGGTGCTGCCATTAAAACAGAATACGTGAAGTCGTTTAAGTTAGGACACCGTACAGAGTAGTACGGGGAATTTGGGTTCAAATCCCTTCTTTGCGTTTTAAAACAGAATATTGGATGATTAGCTCAATTGGCAGAGCAATAAGACTTTTATCTTATGTATGCGGCCAGTAGGAATCGAAGTGATATCACGGTTCTCTGGTTAGGTTCGAGACCCGCATTAGTCCATTGCAGTGCTGTCTGGGCTTGGGCAGTTTAATGGAATAACAATCCCCAGGCGTATAATCGAGAGGTTAGTAGCGAACAAGACCGCAAGTGACTGTCTTGTGAAATTTCACTGCAAGGTCGTTGTTATTTTATAATTGAATAAAGAGTTTTATCACGGGCCCGAATTGGAATCGACAGCGATAGGAAAGTGATAATTACGTGTCGGAGTTGATCGGAAGGCTCCGTTATCAATCCGTTCAAGCATTTAATTGCTAATACTTTAAAAATGGCTGCTTAAGGTAGCCCGTCCTGTTATTTGACGCCGATAGATTAATAAGGGCGAACACATCGGTAGCTTTCTCGTTTTCAAGTAAAGACGAGTGGTGGAGGGTATCCATGATGCCCCTAGAGTTTTCTCTCTTTAAAAAGAAAAAAGTTTAAGTTACTTCATCTTTAAAATGGAGACACACGTTAGATTACATTAGATCATTGACTGCACGCGGACATCGAAGTTCGCCGGGTCCATTAAAAAACTTGTTAATGTAGCGAGATGAGACAATCATTTGGTAAGACGACAGGGTTACTCATTTAACTTTCGAGTTAATTGATACTGTGTAACGTATGAGTTACATTCCAGTGAGTTTTAGATTGGTTCCTATGTCGGCTCTTCGCTTTATAGGATAGACATCTAGAACAAGACTGGATACATTAACAAGTTCATAGCATTAAGAAAAGGTTATTTAATATTAGCCTTTTCTTTTTTTATGCGTTTTTAAATATTTCCCCGAAAAATAAAAAAGACATAATAGATGAAAGGATAAAGAAAATGATCAAATGGATTAAAAGACTGTTTACAAAGAAACCTATAGTATATTGTGTTTATTGTGAGCATTGCAGACCTGACCAGAGTTTTAATGGTATGAGGAAGACTGGTAATACTCTCAATGCTTTAACGTATGCGAAATGTGTTGCTCCTCAAAATATCGAGAAAAATAAAAAAGACAAGGCTTTAAAACTTGTAGTCAATGGGAAGTTTACTGATGCTGAAATAAATCGTAAAATAGGAGTTGAGTATAAAGTAGACTATTGTACGATTCACCGAGATAATAACTATTCGCACTGTTGTGGCAAACAAGGTCGTTGGTACGTTCCTAAAAAGGAAGAAAGAAAATGATCAAATGGATTAAAAAACTGTTTAAAAAGAAACCTGAGAAAGAGACAGTATATTGTGTTAACTGTGAACATTGCAGACCTAGCACTGATATTCCTTACAAATTAGCTATTCATTCACTAGAGTATGCTAACTGCGTAGCTCCTCAGAACGTCAAAAAAGATAAAGAACAAACAAAGATTATTAAGCTTATAGTAAATGGTCGATTTTCTGACGAAGAAATAGACGAGAGTGTAGGAATAGAATATGACTGTGAACTTTGCTTGAGTGCTAGAAGATATAATTGCGGCAAAACAGGTCTTTGGTATTCTCCTAAAAAGGAAGAATAGTATTTAAGAAGGGAAAGACGTTATGTTAATGGACTTAGATCAATTTTTAAATAGAATACGTAAAGGTCTTGAAGTTAGAGGCTTGTCTAAAGGTTCTATCGATTTTCATATAGCTAGACTTACTGAAATATATAGTGAATCTCCTATCTTTGGAGAACTAGAGATAGATGACAAGTATGATGATTATCAAGACGAAGAGTTTGAGGATGGAATTAAAGAGATTATTATTAGCTTAGATAATCCTGATACAGAAAATGTTCCTTATGAAATTCTTGATAGAACTCATGATGAACAAGTTGAGAGACGTATTCATCAATTGAAAAAGCATTATGAGGATGTACAGAAGGGACGTAGAGAGATTTGGTATCCTCCAGAAGAGGAAACTTATGTAGAAGCTATCAACGTGCGAGGCATGTTTGGTAGAACGTTACTCATTCAAGCTGCTTATGATGGAGATCTGAAAGAAGTTAAGAAGCTTATCAAGAAGGGTGCAGACGTTACTATTAAGGATTCTTCTGGTAATGATGCATTGGCTATAGCTATTATTTGTGGTCATGAGAAAGTTGCTGATCGTCTTAAGAAAGAGTTTGTTATTTCGTTTGATCTATCAGTATGATGTTTTCCGCTTCTTAGAAACTTTTCCGTTCTGAAAGAACTAATTCCCGATTTTTAAACAAGTTGTAATAGAGATGAAAGGATTTAAATTATGTTTACTTTGAAGATTGATGGTGTATCGTATGGCGTTCGTACTCAGTATCGTCCGGTTAACCTTTTAGGTCAAGGCGGTAGTCGTCACGTTCATTTTGCTGAAGTTGATACTGGACACGCAGAGCGAGAAGGTCACGATTCGATTCGTACTGTCGTCCAGATCCTCAAGTTGAATGACGAGAACAGGACTAGTCAGTTGATCTGTGAAGGTTCTGCGACTTGTACTTTGGCTGACAAGTTTGTCAAGAGCGAAGGTCGAGAAAGAGCTTTTAAGAAAGCTGTCGATAGGTTTACTTCGTTCCGTCCGGTTCGTACTGCTTTCTGGAACGCTTATTGGGCTAATCACAAGAACAATCATAGTGTCAAGGCGTGATATGGAATTTCCTTGTCAATTATCGTATGATTTTCTTAGGCTTTATTATCAAGATCAGCGATCTATCATTTTAGATTTGGGATTGGTAACTCCTGATGATTTAATCATGTGCGATACTAATTTGTTTGAGAAGGCTTTTGATAAAGAAAGAGTTTTTCCCGAAAAATAAAAGAATCATAATAGAGATGAAAGGCATTAAGCAATGAGTAGAAAGTATATAAACGAGAAATGGTGCGTTCGTTGTGGCAAGAAGACTCCAACCCCTTACCTTCAAAAGAACGTAAGTCTATTAAAGACTGAAGGTAAAGAAGTTGTTGATGTAGGTTGCGGGAACGGACGTAACACCATCTTCATGAGAGAACAAGGCTTTAACGTAACACCATTAGACATGTGCAACAACTTCGGTGAAGACATGATCTTAGGAAAAGATTCTTTTCCTCTTGAAGATAATTCAGTAGACATTATACTATCCAATTATGTCATGATGTTTCTGTCTCCTGAGGAAAGAGATCAGGTTATTGGAGAGATGAAACGTGTGGCTAAGTTTGGTTGTATGATTATGTTAGAGCTATATGCTGCTAAAGATAGTTTCGCTGTTAACAAAGAAGAGTTGATTGCGATGCAGCAAGAGATCTTTGACAAGTTGGATTGTGCTAAGGTACGGTATAGTCAAGGCAAATTTATTGCAGAAATGAGACCTTTAGTCTCATCTGTACGAGCAGTGTCATAGTTGCATTGCGGTGCAATAACTTGGAGCTATTGGGAGATAACAATCCTTTTATGTTGATTAGTTCCTCACGATGAGGTAGGTTAAGCCCGTCGAACAATTTTTCCCGAAAAATAAAACAATCATAATAGAGATGAAAGGTTGAATAAAAAAATGGCAATAATAAAAGAACCAAAACCTCTGATAGATATTACTCCTAAAGGTCTGATAAGAGAGAAACAGAAATATTATCTTGGAGTTGACAATAGGATGTGCAAAGAATATTGTCATTTGATAGATTCTGTTGCTGCGGAAATGAGATGGAATCTTGATAAAGTCGAATGGTTTCATCCAGATGGTAGAAAGTTTATAGGTCTTGTAGAGCATGAAGCTCCTAAAACTCTTGAACAAGTAAAAGCAAAAGGACAGGAAATAGGATATAGCATTCTTACTTATGATGAGAGAGCCGATTTTATTTTTGCGGTTTTAAAGAAAGATAATCTTGAGTTAAATGATACTCCTACATATCGTTGTGTTAGATATGTACATGTTAATGATTGTACTGGTTGGAAAGTACAAGTTGATCATAGAAATACTACTTGCGAAATCGCTCTCACATGGTTGAGCGATAAAGTCAAAGACATATAATGAATATATTAGATAAAATTAAGAATAGGTTTTTTGGACCTGACTTACGTCACCCAGCTACAACTATGTCTTTTAACAAGCTGTATAAAGGACTCATGGAGCGTGTATATCTAGGACATATTAACGTACAGCGTTCAAATGGTTTGGAGATCTTCTCTTATTCTAAGTCTTGCGTTTATGATGGAGCTTGGGATAAATTTACTACTATGGCACGTGGATTGATTCTTTGTCCTAAACAAAAAAAGATTGTTGCATTAGCTTTTCCTAAATTTTTCAATTTTGGCGAAGTTTCAACTAAGCTTCCTGATCTTCCTTTTACTAGCAGTATCAAATACGACGGAAGTCTTGGTCTCGTTTATTTTTATCAAGGGAAATGGCAAGTAGCTACAAAAGGTTCGTTCCAGTCAGAACAAGCTATATGGGCTACAGAACATTTGAGTAATTATAATCTATTATTCATGAATCCCAATATAACTTATTTGACAGAGATTATTGCTCCTTGGAATAAGATAGTTGTATCATATTCGTTCGAAGGTTTAGTTCTATTAAGTGGTTATAATCTTAGTTCTGGACTTGAACTAACTCGTGATAAAATTGAATCCGAAGGAAATAAGATAGGATTTAAAGTTGTTGAAGAAGTAAATTATAAAACTTTAGATGACATGCTTGAAATCGTTGAGATATTAGATGTTAATAACGAAGGCTTTGTTGTTAGATTCTCAAATGGATATCGTATCAAGATTAAATGTGCGGAATATATTCGAGTCCATAGATTGATATCTAATTGTACTCCTTTGGCGATATGGGACATGATGCGTAATCTTGACAACTTAGACATAATCAGAAAAGATCTTCCCGAAGAGCATCAAAGAGATTTTGATAATATGAGAAACTTGTTACAAGAGAAGTTTGACAATTATCTTAAGGTTATTAAAGATTTTTATGAAGATACTAAAAGAGTTTCTGATAGAGATCTAGGATTGAAATTTAAGAGTGGATTCTCTGATGCTCCTAAAATCGCTAAGACTTTCGTTTTTGCTTGTAGAAAGAAAGACTTTTTGAATCAGGTTAATAAAGTTCCTGATAATGTAAAGCACGCTCGAAGGGCTTTGTTTGAGAAGTTCAGACCTACTGGGAATGTTCTCGAAGGGTTTGTTCCTAGTTCTGCGATGAATAGATTTGAAGAAGAATCTAATTAGTGGCATTAATTATGTTATAATACTTTTTGCCAAAAGATTCATAAACAATATTTTAGGAGAAAGAAAAATGGCAGAGTTGATTTACGTTGATGAGAATGGTACTGAATTGAAGAGAGAGGTTAAGGGTCGTGGACGACCTCCGAAGGGTTCAGTAAAGCAGGAAGACGGAAATTTCATTGTTCACCCTGTTGAAGAAAAGCGTCAAGTAGTTAATTACATTGATGTTAACGAAGGTGGTGATGTTATTTCCCGTGAAAGCAAGGGTAGAGGTCGTTCGAGACCTGACTACACGTTGATGACGGATGGAGAGCATGTAGGACATTGGGTCAAGGTAATAGCTGATTCAGTAGCAGTAGAGTCGGCGTAAGAGACGAAGGAAGCTGTACGAAGGGAATGATTTGCTATCTACCTAAGTGCTTCCCTGTTCCGAGGAGATTAACAGAGAGTTCGCAGTCTTTGTTTCATCTCGGTGTAAACCATGAATTGACATGGATGCGGGATAAAGGTACAGTTACGTTGACTTTAGGGATAAGGCGTGCGTATGGAGGAATACTATATGGTCATGTTGGGCTGATCGTTCAACCATGCCTTTTCCGCTTTTCCCCGATTTTATTTAAAGTTGTAATAGGTATGTCCTAGCGGCATGTTTAATGTTTCGTAACAGGGATAATACGTTAACGAACGAGCATTAAGCATGTCGCTTTTTTGGAATAAATTATGAATGAAAAATGGACAACTAAATTTCCGACTAAACCTGGAATGTATTGGTTTTATGGATATCGTTATGGGAAAATAAGTTGTGGATATCCATGCGAACCTGAACTAATGTTAATGGAAATTTTTAAGGTATCAAATGGTGTTATGAGTAAGGGAGATGGACAATTTGTATATCCTGAAGAATTAGAGTCTCCTCATTTTTGTAAAGCTGAATTACCTCAATTACCTAAAATCGAATAAAAGGAATAAGATGCCTTGTAAAGTATGTCCAGAATGTGGTGAAGGTGGTATGGGCGTTCGTACTCTCAAATGTAAGAGTTGCGGATATGTATTCATGAAGGGGAAAGCTGACAAACCTAAGAAACCTAAGAAACCTCCAAAAATCAAGTTTGAGGTTGAAGACGATTTTGACGTTGAAGAGAAGGTTGAAGATTTTTCACGCAAGAATAAGGCAACAAAGAAGTACATTTTAAAGTTGGATGATGACGAGAAATTGACTATAGAGAAGCTTGTAAGGAATTGTAAGCCTTTTGAACATACTTTTGATGATAAGGGGAAGTTAACTATGTATGGTTCTGTTTACATTGTTGAGCGAGGGATGGATGAGTGTACACATAAGAGAGCACCTGTACTTCCTTGTCATGGCGTCTTTGCTAAGATTGTTGCGAATCCTAAAGATGGTACGTTGTCTGTTTGGGTTCTTGAGGAAGATGGAGAGCCTGATAGAGTTTATTTGAATGCTGTTATTTGAAATTCACCCGAAAAATAAAACAATCGTAATAGACTTGAAAGGTTAGAATAATGGAAGATACGATTGACATTTGTTTATTGTTGGGAGTATTTTATTGTACTTTTTTATGGTTAGGACAATCTTGCCAACAATTTTCTCAGTCAAAAATGGGAGCCTCTTATTTTGAAGCTGCTTGTGCTTTGTTGCTAATGAGTATGCTTGCTGCTTCTTTCTTTCCTATTAGACAACATGTAGCTAACTCTACTGCTAATGCTGTAGTTAGAGAAGAAGCTGCTGAGAGGGGAGTAATCATTGAACCTGGTTCAGGCACCGAAATAGGCGAAGCTAAGTTAATTGATAGTATTATCACTTGTATTATTATCTCGATATTTGCTTTTGGTATTCGTTTTGTAGGGATGTTTGCTACTGAGGTAACACCGATTTTTTATGGAATCATTGTCTGGCCTATAATTCCATTCTTCTTGTATCATTTCCTATCTTGGGGAATTAAATCTTAGAGGAGTCTTAAAATGATTAATTGGACAAAACCACAAACTGAAGAATTTATTGAGAAACATTCTAAAGAAGTTGATTGGTATTACATTTCAAAATATCAAAAGTTAACTGAAAAATTTATTGAGAAACATTCTAAAGAAATTTCTTGGTATTACATTTCAACATATCAAAAGTTAACTGAAGAATTTATTGAAAAACATTCTAATAAAGTTAATTGGTTTAACATTTCAATATATCAAAAGTTAACTGAAAAATTTATTGAGAAACATTCTAAAGAAATTTCTTGGTATTACATTTCAACATATCAAAAGTTAACTGAAGAATTTATTGAGAAACATTCTAATAAAGTTGATTGGAATCTAATTTCAATATATCAAAAGTTAACTGAAGAATTTATTGAGAAACATTCTAATGAAATTTCTTGGGATCACATTTCAAAATATCAAAAGTTAACTGAAAAATTTATTGAGAAACATTCTAATAAAGTTAATTGGAATCTAATTTCAATATATCAAAAGTTAACTGAAAAATTTATTGAGAAACATGGATTAACTGTTCCAAAAGATAATTGGTTTTACAAATCAACAAATGATAAGTTAAGTTATATTAAAGAGAACACGAATTATGAAGTTATAGATAACAAATATATTATTGCTTACAAAACGATTAGAAGTGATAATTATTCTGTCTTTAACTTTCAATATAAATATGAAGTAGGTAAAGTTTATACTTCTCATTGTGATTGTAATCTAGAAAATGAGAATTCTTTTGGTTTAAGTGTTTGGACAGAAGAAGGTGCATTGGATTATCATTCAAGAGGTAAGTTGTTAAAGGTTAAGGTTAACATTGAAGACATTGGAGCAATAGTTCACAATAACAATAAGATTAGATGTTTTAAGTTAGAAGTACTAGAGGAAGTTTAGAAAAGGTGAGACTGTAGTTTATGCTTCTCTCGTTGCCACAAAGGAGTGGCGTGACAACGAAGAATGGAATGAAGCTGAATCTTTTAGTATGTGAAGGAAACTGTAAAATGGGTGATTTTAATGTTCCACCGAAAATATCGATTGGGTTTCAAAACCGAAGTGACACTTACACTGGTAAGTTAGGTTTTGTTGTAAGAACGAGTAAAAACGGCAAGATTAGTTCTGAAAAATCTTGGAATGGTTGGCGTGATGATAAGATTAAGCCTTTAGTAGTTGACAACGAGCCAACTGAAGGGTTTGTCTTGAACAAAGGCGTTGGTGGAGCAAGAAATAGTTATTCTTGGAATGCTCGTAATGAATATATTCGCGTTTACGATCCAAGAGGTTTTGAATTCGAGATTACAGTTCCTAATTTGCTTTTCATTTTGCAAGAATGTTCGGCTATCAAGGGGAAGGGACTTGAGGGAGAGTTTGTGTATGCTTGGTGCGGTTCGGCTAAGGTCATGCTTCTTCCGATTGATTCGCAGGAGTATAAGTCATCATTTGATTTAGAAACATTAAAAGCCAAAAAAGTTAATAAGAAAGAAATGGTTGCAGGTTGCACTTATCTGACAAAGAAAAGTGAGCAAGTTATATATTTGGGTAGATTTGAGTGGGGAGAAATTAAATATAATTATTACTCTTCTAGAGAATATACTCGTAAAAAACGTCACATTTTTGTTTATGTTGATAAGATAGATAAAGATGGAAATAGTTATGAAAAATATTGGGTACAGGATGGGTTTACGAAGTTGTCAGAGAGGTTGACTAATGAGCCTATTTCTACGTTTGCTGAAATTTTTGAAAGTTTCTCTAAATCTCAATATGCTGGTGCTCCATCTGAACTTGTGACAAGAAGTAAGATTATGACGTTTAACAAATGGTGTCAACAAAGCAAAAGATGTTGGTTATCTCAAGATGATGGGTCATTTTTAAGTTGTTATGCTCAACGAGACTATCAACGTTACTACCAAGATAGGGATAGTGACCTAAAGAAAAAAGAGTGTTACAATCTTCATAAGGATGCTCATGTGTCTTTGTTTAACGGCAAGTTTAAAATACAGGGTGTAAGTGGCAATCTTGTTAGATCTGGATTAACAAAAGAAGAAGTCGAATCTATGCCTTTTGTCGAATTATCGGTTAAATTAACTAATGGTGCAAAAATAAAACTTAATTATTAAGGAGAAAAAAATGGCAAAAAATGATGCAAGAGTTCAAAAACTTATCGGAGAAGTTGTAAAACGAAAAACTTCTATAATCAAAACTGAAAAGGCTACTTGGATTACAAACGGTTCTTTCAGATATTTTGAACATTCTACAGAAGGTTCATTTAACCTACAGACTGTCGTAGATGAAGTCACATTAGCTAAAGCTCTTGCGTTCTTAATTGATCGTGAAGGAGCTTTTAAGGAGGCTTGTGAGCGTCTTGCCGTTAAAGGTAGTTTTGCTTGGCTTGGATATTCGGTTTCAGATTGGGAAAGTGATTTTAAAACTCGTTTAGCTAAAGTTCGTTTGAATAGTGAGAAGAAGAAGTTGGCTACTTTGGAGAAGCAGCTTGAAAGTCTGATGAGTGATGATCTTAAGACAGATATGGAACTTGCCAAGATAGAAGAAATGCTTAAAGATTAAAGGAAGAATAACGTCAACTACCCCTCCCTAAAGTTAGGGGCTTGTAAAAGCCCCAACTGACAGAGAGAATCTCGTAAGAGATTAAGTTGACCAGACAACTAACAGGAGTTAATAGTTGTTAGTAAACGATACAAAAGAAATTAGAAACGTAGGAATGCCGTCCCAGTTCCTTCCTCTTTGGTTACAGATTAAACAATCTCGTGAGGTAGAGATAGTGTTTGTAACATTAAACCTTTTGATATCTGGTCGAGGGAAAGACGAATTCTACGATTTTCTCCAAAATCGTAGATACGCACTACTCTGTTTACAGTCAGAGGTATGTTTTATATTAGCATATGTTAAAAACTGTATTATTTTTCCTCTTTGTTGATAGCCTTTTAGCTCTTGTTAAAAAGCAAGGGCTAAAAAGGTTATCTAAATTTTAATTTTTTAATAACTTTAACATAGAAAGGTTGAGAATTCTTTTCTTCCCCGTAAACGAGGGAGTCTCCTTCTCAAAAAAACATAATGAAAGTTGCGGATAGGGTTTGGAAAGCTATACAGAATGATTGGAGTTTCACTTACTTTAAGAAGGCTGGTGCTCCGACATCAAGGCATAGTGTTTGGATCAAAAAGCCTGACACTGACAATTGGTATGTTGAGAAGGTTGATGGCGATATTGAGGATTGGGAAAACGCACTGTTAGATATGGCTGGAGTCCCTGATTAACAAAATATAAAAGGATAAATTAGTTATTTGTCGAATATATATGCGTGAATTGGTATAAATTTATAAAAATAGCGGCATACGAAGATTTCTACGATAAAATAGAAAGTCTTTCTAAACAAAACCCATATCCTTTTAAAGAATGGTTCGCTGGAAATGATAGAATTTATATTCCATTTTCTCCAATTGAAGAACAGTCTAGTTTAGCTGCGTCAGATCAAGAAGTTATAGAGATTTTGCAACAAGGGGGTTGTGATCAAATTGACTATCGAAAAGGATATTGTCAACAAGGTGGTCGAACATGGAAAATCTCTAAATTTTTAGAAAGAATTCGCAAACAAGAATTAATAGATTTAAGACAAAAAGCAGAAGCAGGACAACTCTATAATGTAGAAAGAAGTTTAATAGAAACAAATGATTACTACAATGGTTTATTGCAGCAATTTATAAATTCAAGTCAAAGAGTTGGAAAATTAACAAACGAATTTACGGTTGTTATCTCTCAAAATCCACATGATGTAGCAAGTATGTCTACAGATAGAGACTGGACTTCTTGTATGGAACTTGGTGAAGGTTCTCATCATGAAGCTGTTTTTTGTGAGGTCCAACTTGGAAGTTTGGTAGCATATCTTGTTAGAAAAGAAGATGTAGATATTAATAATCCATTAGCTAGAATCCATATAAAACGTTTTGAAAATAGATATGGAGAATCTTATGCTGTTCAAGAACAATCTGTTTATGGTAATGAACTTCCTGGTTTTGCAGAATTAGTTAGACAATGGTTAAACGGAAAACAGCAAAATATGCGACCTGGGATGTATAGGAGAATGGGTGGAGAATGGTCTGATACATTTGATAAAGAAATGCTTATTGGACCGACTAAAACAAAAGATATTATTAAATGGCTTAGGAGAGAAGATCCAGATGCAAAATATAATACGTGGACAGTTGAAGATGAATTAGCTTCAGACTATAACACAGAGGTAAAAGATATGTATGAACAAGAAGCACTAATGGACAATACAAAAACTTTTACAGATGAAAAGGAAGCTGAAGCATATTTATTAAAGCTTGAGAGTGAGATATGGGGAGACGAAGATTCTAGAGAAGAAATGGAAAATTATGGTTGGGATTCATGGAACCGTAGAGATCCAGATGATGGAGAATGGGAAATTGATAGATATAATCTAAAAGAGAATAAACATGATAATACATACGATATGTATGGATATGCTTTAGAAACAATTATTAATGCGGAAAAA
>Ga0208904_1002141_pt1 | contig 12756 bp, 30 predicted proteins | sample AntAceMetag02UKB_FD_184774 | JGI IMG/M metagenome (GOLD analysis project Ga0208904, IMG submission 184774) | Saline lake microbial communities from Ace Lake, Antarctica - Antarctic Ace Lake Metagenome 02UKB (SPAdes) (version 2) | ecosystem: Environmental > Aquatic > Non-marine Saline and... | reverse complement strand
ACGCAATCGATCCATCAGCTTTTTCGCAACTTGTCACGGCAAATCAAGGCAAACGTGGTTTTGCATACACTCACAAACCAGTTGAAGGGCAAGCGGGTAGGCTTAATGCAGTGATGATCAAATCAGCAAATAGAAATGGCTTCACGGTCAGTTTATCTGCCAACAATCCAACGCACGCGGACGATCTTGCGGATTTGAAAATCGGGCCTGTTGTTACGGTTTTGCCTGAAAGTCAAGCAACAAATACGGTCACTCCGAAAGGGCGTAAAATTATGATTTGTCCCGCGATAACAAAGGAATATGTTTCTTGCTCAACTTGTCAATTATGCCAAAAAGCAAGGCGTTCGGTTATTGTCGGTTTTCCCTCTCATGGAACACGCAAAAAAACAGCGAGTAAAATTGTATCGAGATAATTTTTTATGCCAAAAAAAATAAAGTCAATCAGGTTGAAAAGAACGGGTGATTCTTATGAGATTGTCGGGATCACAAATTCAATTACCGTAATCATTCCAAAGGGGAAAGGGCGCCTTAAAGACGGGGATGAAATTGTCACTGTTAATTGTCATATTTCCAAAACGCAGGCAGAATATCTCTGTGAGGGGGAAGAATTTAGAGTTTCTGTAAGTTGACTCTTGACAAGCCATTAAAAATCCATAGATTGAAAAAATGAAAATTCAAAATTCTGTTGTCTCTCGGTTGATTGCTGAGCAAGATAGCTGGGGAAGATCTTCGAAAGGTTCACTACGAAAATCTATTCGCGTTCGAAAGAACAAAAAGGGCGGCTTGAAAAGTCCGCTGGTTCACAAACAGAAAGACGTTTATTCTCGTCGGACGAAACATCAAGGGGGCTGGGCTGAATAAAGCCACGAGACAAACTTTTTAGCACAAAAATTATGAATATCAAAACAAAATTCAGCAACGGAAACAAAGTCCATGCGATTTTTCAAGGGCGAGAAACAGGGAAAATACGATGCAGGGTTTGTTATGGTTGCGGTGAAATAGAGTTAGACGGCAGCAAATACAATTGCCCCAAGTGTCTCGGTCATTGTTCGGCAAGAAAAGATGGGCCTCTTAAATGGATGGGTGGGAAGTCGCAGATTACGATTGGTGGGATTGTTGCCATAAAAACCGCCAACAAACCGCAAGAGGTCTCATACGTTCAGACAACGGTGGGTTCGTCATTCAAAGAACGAAATCTATTTTTGACACTCGACGAAGCGGAAGCGGAATGCGAACGGCGTAATAAGGAATAATTTAGCACAAAAATTATGAAAATAGAAACAAAATTCAGCAACGGGGACAAGGTTTACGCAGTTTTTCGCGGGCGAGAAAAGGGAAAGAGAATTCCTTGCCGTATCTGCAGTGGCACGAGCAGGGTAAAAATCAGCGGCGAAAAATTCAAATGTCCAAAGTGTCATGGTCAAGGTGGAGGGGTCAAATACAATCCGATTGAGTGGATTGTTCATAACGGGAAAATCATAATTTGCTCAATTCATATCGTAAAGAACGTTCGTGATCCTCTTAGTGTCGTTTATCTGGCCACTTGTGGGCAGTTCTACGAGAGAGATCTATTTACAACACTAAAAGAGGCAGAAACTAAATGCGAACGGCGAAATAATTTAGCACAAAAACAATAGCCTCTATGGTGAGGTGGTCCAACACGGGAGACTGCAAGATCGCAATGAAAACTAAAACATTGACATTGAAAACTATAGCCGAGGGTTATGAAATTATTGGAATGAGAAATATGTTGAGGTTAGAAACCCGAATTGGACCGAATGGCCCTGCTAGTCTTAGAATTGGTGATCACATGACTTTAGCACAAGCTCGCGAAGCTAACAACGATTTAAAAATGATTGTTATTGTAAAATAACCTCAATCATTTAAATTTAAATTTATTAATACTATGGTATGTTTCGGAGCTTTGCCACGAGTGAGAAAAACGAGGGCAGTTAATTTTGCACAAAAAAGATTATGAGGGTAAAATTCACAGGTAGATTCAAAGACTTGATTCCTGATGGTTGGACGTTTCAAAAACTGTTTGCGAGGAATTACCGCCAATATCACAAAACATTCGACGGCAAGCAACACAGCCAAGGGTGTCGGATCTGGCAACATTTGGGGGGTTACCTGGAAATCGCTGATTTATACGACAGGTCATATTTTCTCGTTAAACAGATTGAGGATGGCAAAATTGAAGAATGGAAACATGAAATTCATGGGAAGACATATTACTGGTTGATTTTTGACAGGGATGAAAACGTGATTCATGCTTGTCCTAGTCCTGAATATTGCAGCATTAAGCAAGAAGAATATGAGACAGAGGATTCAGACGGATATTATGAACGATATCTAAAAATCAATTTAAGGCCGAAAATGGTTGACATGATTCAAAATTTAGTTGATAAGGGGTGGATTAAATCAGAACTTGGGAAGGACAACGAATCATGAAAATTGAAACAGTATATAGTGACGGAGATAGGGTTTATTCTATCGTGCGTTCTCGCGGGCCAAGAACAATACGGTCAAAATGCAGCGGTTGTGATGGTGTGGGGGACATAATACTAAAAAACGGCGAAAAATTTACGTGTCCTAAATGCGTCGGCTGGAAAGTGATACTTAAATATGGTCCCTTTAAGTGGAAGCCTTACAAAAGGGTGATTGTGATTGACAAGGTTATTGTTCGAAAAGAGATCGGAAATATTTTAGATATCATGTATGTCGAATTAAATACAGGCACGGAATTCAGGGCGGGCGATCTTTTTGAAACGCGGAAAGAGGCGGAAACTGCATGTGGGGAACGAAATAAGCTTTTTGCGCAAAAATTATAAAGGCTGAAAATTAGTGAAGAAAAGAGTTGACAAACAGGCTCAAAAATAGAGAATCAGCAACATGAATGAAAAAGAGCAAGAATACCTTGAATACCTTGAATCCCTTTGCATTTCGATGCTTGATCGGTTGGGTGATAAAGAGATTTTTATCACAGACCCGAAAGCCTCAATAAGCTTGAAAGACTACTCTATCAGTCCGTATGCCGCAAGGGATTGTATCAAGGGGAAAAGAGAGGAAAGGAACACAATAAAGGCGGTAAAACGGGAACGCCGAAGATTTTTAGGTCCGTGAGCAATCCACGTTAACGCATAAAGTAAAGAAAGAGGGCAAAAAACGTCTGATATCTTTAATTTTGAAAGCAATTTAGTATCAGGTCGCCGCAATCTTTTTCGCAGCAAAGGAATCTTAGAGCAATTATTAACTATTAAGGGTGAATTATGAGACACAAAATGACCAACTGTTTATTTTTGGCAATGTCGATACTTGTCATCGTGTTTGTAAGTGCTTGGGGCTTAATGTTTTACGGGCATTCGATTATAGGGTTTTTTGGCATGGTTGGTGCGTCGATTTTTCTTGTTATTATGGCTGATTGCTTGAATTTGCTTAGTAACTTGAATAGGAAAGCTTTTTATACTGTTAATTTATTCAGAAGGCCTTCCAACAGTAGTATAAAAGACAGTCCCGCAGTTCCACAAGTCATTGGTATAGAGAGAGATAGAGAGGGAAACGATTGGTTGGTTATGGGTAAAAAGGAGGGGTGGGGTGAATAACGCCGACGCATTATTTTTTTAAATGATGTAACCAACTCTCCATCAACAACTTACGAATCTTAAGGGGGCTTCATTCCAATCCGCCACATTCCCGAAAACCAATGGAAAAATCTCATGAAACGACCGTCTAACTCGCATAAACCCGATACTTTCCTGAATAAATCGCCTGCTGTTCCAATCCCTCTTTAGCGCGGAAGTTTTTTTGCACAAAGATTTTTCGTCAAATAAGGGCAAAATAAACGGGAAAATGACGGATTTAAATCGATTTTCGACAAATAAGGACCAATTTCGAGCCACGAATAAACAAAACGGGCCAAAACGGGCCAAATAAGGGCAAACCTAACGTTAAAAGTGAGCGTTTTATCAGCAAAAATAACGTCTCTTGGCATAGCTTCGGAGCGAAATAAAGTGCGTTTTTTAGTGATTTTATAAACAGTTGATAATCAACAACTTATGAAATCTCGGTATGGGTTTCTAGACAAGGTAAAGTAATTTTTCAAAAGCACGCTTTTTGCGCGAAAAAAAAGCCAATAAAAAGCTAATCATAGTTGCGGCAAAATAGATGGCGTCGAGAAATAGTCATGAAGGGTTTATTATACAGGCTTGAAGACGGAGGATTTAGACGAAGAGTTTGATATTTAATATGATTTTTGCGCAAAAATGGACAATAAAAGCGCGGCAAGATAATGTTTGACAGGCGGGTATAAATATATAGCATAATAATCATGGAAAAATTAGGACACTCTATCAAAAGAATGGTTATTTCGATTACCGCGTGGAAATACTTTTGTGAATCTGAATTAGAAGATGAGAAAGAATTTTGGTTTAAGGTTTTTTTAGAGAATACAAGCGCGGTGGAGCGTAAAAGATATGGGTTGCGATAAATGCATTCATATTACTGTAAATAAAGGTTGACGTTAAGAACCTTTAGAGAGTAACAAAATGGAAGGTAACAAAATGGAAGGTAACAAAATGGAAGGTAACAAAATGGAAGGTAACAAAATGGTATTCGGCTATCCTTGGGGAGAGATTCAGTCAAGACAAGATGGAACATTTAAACCAAAGGTGCTTCAACTGGTTAAGGGAGAAGACTACGGATTTGACCCAGTTGGAAACGGGAATGTCAAGCTCCAACCATCAGGCCGTATTGTATCTCTCAAAGAAGCAAAACGAATATTAGGGAGAGATTAGCATGAAATTATTAAAGAAACATCAGAGGCGTTGGGCAAACTCGCATAAACCCGATACTTTCCTGAATAAATCGCTATGAAAATACTCGTAATTAGGATTAAAAAACCAGATGGTAAAATCATATATTTTCAATGCGCAAATATTGATGAGGCAAAGTCATATAGTGAAATAGCAAAGAAGCAGAAATGGGAATTCGATTATGAACTCATTGATGTTTCTCAGGTGTTCGGGGACTATGTGACAAAAAAGAAAAATGGACAATAAAAGCGTTTAAAATCAAAACAATTCAAATAAATGGACAATAAATCAAAACAATTCAAATAAATGGAAAAAATGTTCGACTTTACTTTTCGCACAAAAAAAATATTAATTACGAGCACGACAGAATAATGCTTGACTTTTAAATTCAATTCGTTTTACTTAGCATCATGAAAATAATATCGATAAGCGCAAAATGCAGTGATTTATTCAGCGCGTCCCTTAGTGAAGACGGGAAGCTGATCGGAAAATATGAGGGGTATGTTCCTGATTTTTTCCCCGAAGAACATTATGGAGACTATGTTGAGTTGGAAATTGATGTTGATACTGGACAAATCGTCAACTGGAAGAAACCGACAAAAGCAACGCTTAATAAAACTTTTACTTGGCTTGACTATTAAAAACCGCATGTTTTACTTGGCACTATGGTCGCCCCCTTCACGGGGGGCGTGGATTGAAACGGCACTATGAAAATATACGAATATCCTCAAGAAGTCTGGAACGAATCAAAATGCGCGAAGGTTGCGAAGAAACGGGAAAGGGATGGATATGGATCAATTTACCCGCATAAAGGATTGGTTCAGCCCTCAGGTTGTGCGGTGAACTATTATGGCCGACAAATTTTCAACGGCGGGACAATCATAGGTGGTGAATGGTATAAAGGCTACGAAAGAGAGTTTCCGAAAATCCCCGACACTTATGAGTATTTTCCTATTATGTCATGGGGCATACATATCAGAAAAAAGCTTGACACCTCAACCTGCGATATAGTTGATCATGTATAAGACACTGGAGCAAAAAGCCTTGATGGTCGGAGCTGACAGAAAAGAACTGCTTAAATGTTTGAAAGAAGCGAAGAGCGTTTTAAAAAAGTGTTTCTGCAAAATGTTCGTTAGTTTTCGTTATGATTTTGACGGGAATCGGCTTGTTTCTGAAAATGGCAAATTCGCTATTCAGTGGCAAACCAGAACATTCCCACATAAACCAGAAAGCTATACCAACCAACAAACTAATGTTGGAACCTGTTCTCTGGTAAGGCTTTAACCATAAAGTGTCACCTTGTGGTGACAATGAAACTTGGTGTCACCTTGTGGTGACAATGATCACTTATGTCACCTTGTGGTGACAATAAAACTTGTGTCACCTTGTGGTGACAACGAAAAGTCACACTGACAGGTTCATCGAGCTTGTTTCAAACATGATGTCACCTTACGGTGACAATGAAAAACCATGGGGTGCGGTGGATAACGCTTGACAATTAAGCAGCAGCAAATAAGGTAAATAAATGAAAATCAATCTTGTAGAGAAATTCGCGCCTTCTTTCATACCCAAGCTATCAACTTTTCAGACGCCTAGGAATGTTGGTCCAGAATTTTGCGGCAGAGGGTTCCGCGAATTTTTTGCGCAAAAAGAGCTTGGGAAAAAGGTGACGTTAACCATAAAAAGAACTCCGTTCGAGGGGGCTGTAAGAATACTTGTCTTTCTCAATAATGCCAGCAACGAGACTCGTTTGCGGATACATTGCCCAAAATCTCATGCTGTGGGCTGGGTGACGATTCGTTGCGCAAAATATCTCATCAAGCGCGGAATCTTCGGGAAAACCAGAAATCATAAGACTCTCTATGTTTCGGCGGATAACGCTTGACATTCGGGCAATTATAAACAAGGTGAAGGAATGCTACCATCTAAAGAACCCATTCTCAAAAACATCAGCGACGAATTCAAGGTCACTGAGAACATAGATCTTTGGCATGAGATGGGAAGACCACAGGAAATAAACGATAGTATCTATAGACAGTCTCCTATGGCTGCGATGTTCAAGAAAATTGGAAAACAAAGATTATTGCGCAAAAATGAAAGCTAAAGATAAAGCAGTTATCACCCGCAATCGAAGTGAATTCGTTTATATGAGATCATGGTGTGAGGACAACGGAAAGGGGTCTCCGTTTATGGGAGAGCCCGAGTCATATCCATTCATGATCTGTGTAGGCGGCGACGGCCTTGCAGGTTGGATTGATCGGATGGACCGCAATATTGAGTATGTTGAGTTTGTTGAGTTTGTTAAATAATTATGCACGAAAACAAACCATGATCACTTAGTGTCACCTTGCGGTGACAACGAGAATCTACAACGCGGTGTTACCTTACGGTGACAGTGAAAAACCATAGGGTGCTGCGGCAAATAAAGCTTGACAGCCAAATAGCGGCAAATAAAGGAAATATACGATTGGTTCCGTTTCTAGTTAGAATATTTGCGATGCTGACATTTGACCCTGTCTTTGCGCAAAAAAGATTGACTTTGTCTTTCGTGCAAAAAGGATCTTGTTTGGGGCGCGATTATTTTAAAAAGATATTATTGACAAGCCATCTCAGTGGTAAATAAAGATCATAATGAAAACAATAAATGATTACGAGCAAAAAGGTTATGAGGGGGATGAGGAGAATTTGGCAATGTCCCTTTTTGAACATGGTTTTATATGGCTAGAGCGCGAAAATGATATTCATTTTATTTATGGGGTAGAAACAGCAGGAAACGAATATAGTAAACAAACTTATAACTTTTTCGATTGGAGTGATGTGTCAAAGGATATTAATCCTGCGAAAGAGTGGGATTTTGCTGATTTCGATGCAGTCGCATATTTTTACATTATGAGTGTTGAAGAATTCCTGAAGCAACCATTAACCATGATAGTGGCTGATTTAATAGTCTATTATGGTTATGAGAACATCTTTGGCCCTTCTTATTCTTCCTTTGAAATCAAGGAATAATCATCAAATACCTTGTAAAACGCTTGACAATCAATTTTGACCTGTTAAATTAACAACAATGATCACTTACAGAACTCTCGTATACATCGACAGCAAGCTATCCAGAATTGAAAGCCTGTCAACGGTCATTGGGGGGCAGAATAATTATGCGCAAAAAATAAGCTCCAATCTTAATTAATCAAATATTTATGCACAACTGAACAAAAAAAAAGAAAGGGTATAAGTTAGATGAGACAACAAATAATAACATGTAATCAGTGTAACAAAGATATAACTAATGAACCTAGAATCGTAGTAAACCTAAAATCATTTCAATTAGAGCATGAACTAGCACGTGCTTATACTGAAAAGACTTTAGGTCCAGACTTTTGTGTTAATAATTCTTGTTGTTCCGATTGGTTTAGGGAAGAGGTTCGTCTTTTAGAATGTGAATACAGAAAAATATGAAAAAAACTCACTGAAAAACAAATGGATGACTATTTAGAAAAAATCTTTAAAAACATTTATGCACAAAAAAAACAGGAAGTTAACAATGAACATTAAGAATAAATTAGAATATCTAAGAGGGAGGATACAGGCTGAAAGGATTGGCACTGGAAAAATTATGGAGTTGCAATCTTTGGCGGGCATGAACATCAAAAATAGATTAGAACATTTGAGGGGAAGGATACAAGCTGAAAGGATTAGTCTTGGAGAAATTATAGAGTTGCAATCTTTGGCGGACCATATCGAACCCGACGATGTATTGCTTGCTGAATGGGCGGGTATTCCCGAAGAAGTTTTCGCACAAAAAAGATGAAAAAGGACAATCGATGCAGAAAGTTTCGAAAAGATTTGACAGTCCCATTTAATCCAACATCATTGGAATCATGAACATAAAAATAACTTGTGTGAAAACGCTTGAGGTTGAAAATGCGGACGTTGAATTAATGGGGTGGATTCTTGCTCGGGCAGATATGGGGTGGATCAATGCTGCAGAAACTGAGAAATCCTTCTATATTACCGCGCAAAACTTCTGGGATATAATAGAGGACGAGGAGGAAGAGCTTCCTTTTGCTGTGACGCGGGTCAAAGAAGAACTAAGAGAACTTGAACTCGCAGCACTTATCAGTAAATCCATTGAAACCGCAACTCTGCTTTACTTCTGGAGATAAAATAATGCAAAATAAAACCATAACAACAATTTCGGCAAAAGATGGGCCAAAAGATCTTCTTGGCAATCCCTTGAGCCTTGGCAATCCCGTCGTCTTTGTCGAAACCGACTATCGAGACTTAACAATGGGTATGATCAAAAAATTATGCACAAAACATGCTCTCATTCAGTTTGATGGCGGCAAAACTGCTTTTCGGCTTTACAAAAATATCATAAAAACTTGATCATGGAAGACCGCGAAATAATATGCCATCTATTTGTAAGGCCACGCGTTCCTTGGGGCTGTGAGCCACGAAAAATCGGCAGGAAAAATAACCGCACAAAAAACAAGCTCCAGCGACAGCGAAAAAAAGGCAAGCAGAAAATAGCTTGACAATTTTATTCAATCCAATATTTTAAAAAGATGAGTTATCCAATATTACCCAAAAGAGTTTTTAACAGTCCATTAATTAAGTTTGCAAACTTCAAAAATGGCAGTCATATAAACTTGATTCGACTGATCAAACCATACGCGAATGGAAATTCTTACGCAATCCACGAGACAACCAAAAATTCCTTTTGCTCAAACGGAATGTTCAAAACAGAGGCAAAAGCAAAAGAAAAGTTTGAATTAATGGTGAGGAATGAGCGGCGGAAAAACGAATTGAGAAATGAGGGAATTACTGTAAGTTTGTTCGAAGGAAAGCTTGACAATTTTAATTAACCAAATATTCTTGGCATTATGAATTCAAAACTGAAAATTCCCCACAGAGATAGGGAAAGCAAGAGCAAATATCGATGCACTCGTTTGTTACACAAACTCTTGATTTCTGGAGATAAAATTATACACAAAAAAACTTCTGCAATTAAAGCACCGATGGCAAACTTAACCTCTCGGGAAATCAAAACTTATCTTGATAGTCCTGATGAATGTCCCTTCTGCCATTCGACCGATTTAAGCGGCTATTCTGTTCAAATAGAAAGTCGCATGGCATACCAAACTATTGATTGTCCTGATTGCTGTGCGTCTTGGGTTAATACTCACACTCTCACAGGAATCCATTCTATTCAAAATGGCCGCAAGTAGTTTTTGCACGAAAAAAAGGATAACAAAATGAATGGAGAAAAGCGTGGCTGGTGGACACTGGATATTTCTGATGATTTTGAATTGAACGATTCCGACAGGGAGCATATTGCATCTTTGGTTCTAGCAGGGTTTGCCAGTGGGGAGTTGACTCAAGACGAGCAGGAAATTGAGGAGGATTCAGAAAGTTTGGAAAGGGAGCGGTTGGAGAGCTGCGCTCTTTTTTGCGTAAAATTGATTGAGAAAAAGACCAAAGAATTTCTTGACAAGCAACGTGATTCTGTCATGCTCTAAATATGGTTAAGATAATTAATTCGAGAAATAAAGAGAGCGAAATTTCCGATCACGTTTTTGCCGCAAGGCTGCGAAAAAATGGTTGGACTGGTAATTATCAGCATGGTGGGAGCAGAACTTTTTACTACAAAAAAGATAGCTTAAAGGTGATTGCCGAAGTCAAAACTGACAATCGATCTTTAGAGACAAAAGCGCAATTTTTTGTTTGACAATTTCATTCAAATGTAAAGAATGGCGTCATGTTTAAAACAGTATTTATACACCACTCAATTGGCGGCGAATATTTCGAAGGAGATATTGTAGTCGATGTAAGGCATCAAGATGACAGCTTTGATCACGCGTTTGGAACCGAGGAACGCGACTCAATAGAGATTATTAATATTGAGTCTGCGGACAATCTCAGGGTGTTTGACGGGAACCTGAAAGAAACCGATTTTGATCTTGACATGGTTGGGATTGAATTGATAGAAATAGCAGAAAGTTTAATTGATTAAATATGGAAGCAGGAGTCTTATTTTTCATCGTTTTCGCTGTTTTAGTAATCATTAAAGGATTCAGCGAGGATTAATTTAGCACAAAAAATATGAAGGAAAAAACTGCAAAGATCATTCGGGAAATACTCGAAGCCTTAAGTCAACTTGATTCTATGATGGGGTTTTAATTATGCGCCAAAAAGTCTTTATATGTTTAGAATGCTGTCGCGGACAAACCCACATCTTTTTTGCACGAATAAAAAGGGCGGATGGGTTGCAACTGGAACATGGAGACGTGGAAATTGTTGGTGAGTTTGCAGATACCTGCATAAAGGCTTGACACATCATTTCAACCTGTCATTGTATCAACATGAAAACATATAAGATCATTCGTTTTTACAGAAAAGAAAACAAACTCAGCAGGGTCATTCGCCGAAGGGTGACACTGGAACAAGCTCAAGCTCATTGCAGGGACCCTAAGACCAGCACTAACGAGTATTTTGACGGCTACGAAAAGGAATAACTATGGAATTATTAAATCAAAGTAGGGTGAACGGAATTGTCCGATCACTAAAGTATGTTTTTGCACAAAAAGACATAAGTAAGCTAACTAAAAGGGCTTATGATTTCGTGATGGTAAGCTCTGGGTTTATTGCTCATTACGGCCTCCACGGCTTCCGCGAAGAATATAAGAACACTCGTCTCTTGGCCTACGACCTGTTGGACAATCGGCAGGCGAATCAGAACGACAACTTCCATGTCGGAGATCAGGATTATGAATATTATATGCAGAAAAAAGAGATCTACAATAAGATCTGTGAATTTGCGAAAAAGATTTGACAGCGGGCAAAAAATCCATAACCTTTTAAACAATGATAACATTCACAATCATATTCTATTCAGCCGCATTTATTTTGGCAAAATACATCAATAAAAGACGGAAAACGAAGATGGGATTGTAGGGATGATTCATTAACTTGTTCTTTTTTATGGGGGGGCGGATTTTCCGCTCCTCCCTTTTTGTGCAAAAAAGTTGCTGATATTATTGAAATGTTGACAAATTTTGTTCAAAAAAAAGCTATCGCTCTCCCAAGGAAAAAATGAACATAACAGAAAATCTTATTGAATCTTTCAGTGATCAAATGCAGGAAATAGTCCGCGATTTTTTTGACGGTCAAAAAAGAATCACTTGGACTCTTTTAAGACCAGATAGACTAAGGAACATTTGGAGAATTTTTGGCACAAAAGGAATCGTGTGGGATGAAAAGGGCGTTGATGAGATAATATCCCATTTGTTTTTTTTATTAGTGCGCATTGAAGTTTGCAACGTTTTACAAGGGCATTCTGAAATGGACCCAAGGCATGAATGTGAAGAACTTGAAAATTTGTCAGATGATGAGTGGGAAAGAATGTATTTTGATTTTCTTACCCTGGAAACGGGACAAGGAATTTTGTCGGACTATGGACCAAAACAACTTTGGCCAATCGTTCACGAGTTGGAGAATGAAAAGGATTATGTGCGAAAAATTTGCTTGATTGACAGGTTCCTTAATGTCGTTCATTGTCGGGGTGATCTTGCCGCGTATTTTATTGAAGGTGGGTCAAGTGTTCTTCGCGAAATTTCTGTAATGTAATTGACATTGCCAAAAATAAGGCGGTAAATAAGGCGGTAAATAAGATAGTGAAATGGAGTATTGTGATTATAAGGGATCGAACACGTGGTTGCACTCCCAAGATCGTCACATGCAAGGCTACATAAAAATTTTGCGCGAAAAAGAAAGCACAAAAAACATCACGTAGAAATTGAAGCATACCTGAAAAGAATTTCGCACAAAAAGAAAGCTATTAAAGTTTTCTAAAAAAAGATTTGACACGCAACCTTTTTGCGTCATACTCATTTTTGAAGATTAAAACTAAACCTTGGAAAAAAAATGCAAGTTATATCGAAAATTA
>Ga0208904_1002140_pt1 | contig 12756 bp, 18 predicted proteins | sample AntAceMetag02UKB_FD_184774 | JGI IMG/M metagenome (GOLD analysis project Ga0208904, IMG submission 184774) | Saline lake microbial communities from Ace Lake, Antarctica - Antarctic Ace Lake Metagenome 02UKB (SPAdes) (version 2) | ecosystem: Environmental > Aquatic > Non-marine Saline and... | reverse complement strand
GACGACTCAGGGCGTTGAGGATCGCGGCAAGGCGATCTATGACGCGTACAGCAGCGAGCGGGTGACCTATCGGCTGTGGACGGAGCGGGATGGGCTGCGGGCGGGCCAGAGCGTGACGGTGGTCAACGCCACCTGGTCCATCAACGGCGCCTTCTACATCCGCCGGGTACGCGTCGAATTCGTGGGCGCCGACGGCGAGACTCGCCGCTACCACCTGGAGCTCAACGACGAGGGCCCGGATCCCGGACGGGCCCGGCGCCAGCAGCAGCTCCAGGTATCGCGTCTCGAGACGGAGGTCAACAGCGTCGGCGACGCGGTCTTTGACACCGACGCGCCGGCAGCGCCCACGGCGCTGGGCGCCGGCAACATCACGACCGGCGTCACCGAGGACGCCGACGGTAAGCAGCTCGTATGGGCGGAGATCACCTGGAGCGAGGTCTCCGACAGCGACCTGGACCACTACGAGCTGCAGATCAGCACCGCGGCGGATTTCAGCAGCGACCTGGCCACACGACAGCATCAGGGCGGCGGGGATCGGCGGGAGCGCTTCACCGGCCTGGTGGGTAACACGTTGCACTATGTGCGCGTGCGCGCGGCGGACTGGGTGGGCAACACCAGCGCGTGGGATTACGGCGGGGGCAGCCCCTACTCGTTCACCTCGTCGAAGGACGGCACGCCGCCGGCGCAGGTCGCAGGCCTGAGCGCGGCGAGCTCGAGAACGCTGGCAGGGCTCTCCTGGACCGCTTCCGGCGCGGCCGACCTGCGCCACTACGAGATCCAGCGGGCGCCGGGCAGCGCGGGCTCGCCGGGGGCGTGGGCGACCCTGGCCTATGCACAGCTAAATTTCTACATCGACCAGGATTTCAGCGACGCCCAGATCGCGGCGCTTGATACCTTCTGGTATCGCGTGCGGGCCATCGATACCTCGGGCAACCCGGGGGATTGGGCGACTCAGACGGATGTGGCGCTGGGCCAGATCGATTCGGACCACATCGCCGCGTCGGCGATCACGGCTGACAAGATCGCGGCGAATGCGATCACGGCCGTGAAAATCGTCGCCAACGCTGTCACGGCCGATAAGATCCTGGCCGGCGCGGTAACGGCGACAAAGATCAATGTTTCTACGCTGTCGGCGATCAGCGCGGATATGGGCCTGCTGACCGCCGGCGAGATCCGCGTGGGCACCGGTACGGTGGGGGCGAACTTCACCGGCTTCCGGATTATGTCCACCTATCTGGGTGGGTACAACAACGACGTGCTGCAATTCTATCTTCAGGCCAGTGACGGGTCAGCTATGTTCGGTGCCGGTGGCGGCAGGCTAGATGCGAGCGGGCTTGGATTTGTAGACGGGGCCGGCACTGCCAACAGTATTGTCTGGAACGAGACAAACTTTGCTGGCGACATCATTGGAGCGATTTATGCCGATGTAGTCTCAGATGATAGTGTTCTGTGGTTGACGGCGGACACTGAGACTGAAGGCGGCAACGCCATAATCATAATCAATGCTGCCCCAGTAGATGTTTTCAGAACTGGTCTAGGTGTGCGGCTGAATGTTAACTCGAACGGCACCATCAATGCCTCCCGATGTACCGACTTCCTGATACATGACGGGACTAGAAACTGGGTAGATTTAGTTTCGGGTGGAGACCTTACATTCGATATCGCAACCGCAGGGTCTTTTGAAATTGCCAATGCTGGTGTTGGGATTATAGTAGCTCATTTTGATGGAGATGGTGGTGCGAACATACTAAACGGACTAAGTGTAGGTACTGCAGTCGTGGACTATCGTAGTCTTTCGTGTGATGGCACTATTAGAACAGAGGAAGGTAATAAGTGGAACTTAGGGGGAGTTAATACGGGAACGATCACGCCCGACAGGAAAATTGCAGTCGAGATCGACGGGCAATTCTATACGCTTGCTGCTCAATTGGGTCTAGTGTGATAGGAGAAACGATGTTTACTGTACAAGAAGTAGAGTTGTTCGCTAGTTTGTTGGGGCGCGCTGGAGTAACTCAAATTGAAGCGATGTTTGCGAACGGTCTCTTGGATCGCCTACGTACTCTGGCGAAAGCCGCGGCACCCGAGAAGATAGTGTCTGAGAAGGCGGCGATCAAGACTCCTATTCCGGACAGCCAAGAAACCGATTAGGCGAGCTTGCAGCCTTGGTCCACTTTCAGACGGTCACGACGCCGCAGGGCGAAGTGGGGTATCAGTGGCTCGACAGTGATCACTCCTTCGCGGTCCAGATCGCCGATCCAGAGGCCGCAGCGCTGCTGAAGCAGGCCGCAGCGCAGTACGAGGGGTGGCTTGTGTCGGATCGGGAAGGCGTTGGGGCACTGATGGAGAAGTTGGGGGGTGGACTGATGCTACCTTGAACGGCATATCGTTGGCGCCTATACTGGTCATAGGCAATGGATGCCGGCGGCGATCGGCTCACTGACAAGCCCCTCGGTCGAGAATGGGTTGCGGCTGCCGTTACGGCGCTACTTGGATTCTTCTGAGGCGTCGCGAATCCGCTCGACGAGCTCGGCCTCCCCCGAGGGGCCGTCCTCGAGTTCGGTAAGCCGTCCGCTTGTGGGCTCCGGCCGAGGCTGCGGGTCCGGTTCTTGCGCCGTCTCTGTCTGTGGTGAGGGTTTCGTGTCGCCTGATTTTGGATCTGGCATGTTCGCCTCTTGGAGGGCTAATGTCTAAGGAACAGCTAACGCAACAGCAGACTATTGCACTGGACGAACTTCGTCTCCTATACAGCCGCGTACAACTAGCGCGTGAGCGGTTGCTGAACAAGCGCTACACGGTGCTGGCCATCACGTCTTTGGTCTTTACAATCACTGCGACCACCGGTGTCTTGCCGGCCGCGGCTTGGAGCTTGGTGGCCGTGCTTCCGTCGCTCCTCGCCGTGCTCCTGGTGCTCAGCCGCATGTGGGCGAGGAAGGGCTCCGAAGCTCCATTCACGTGGAGTTGGGAAACGCTTATGGCGCGCCATGTCGCAGTGTCCGTCGACGACGCCTTCGCCCAGATTGCCAGCAATTACTGCTCGGCTATCGATTCGGAGGAAGCCCTGAATCAGAAACTGGGGCGAACGGCAAACTACGCGCTGATCGTGCTTCTACTGCAGCTGGCCGTCGTCGCTATCCTGTGCTCATTCTGAACTCGCGACCGCTCGCCCTCAGTGTCCGATAGCTGTGTCGGATCGGGAGGGCGTTGGGGCGCTGATGGTGAAACTGGGAGCGGAGGCGACATGATCGTATTGCTACGCATTGACCTGAAGAAGCCCAAGAAACGGGATATCGAGATCTTGACTGCGCTGGCCTTGCATCTTCGAGGACGTGCCGGAAGGCGGGCCCGCGAAGCGTTTTTGACATTGGCAGGAGACTATATACCTACCGATAGCGCGCAATCTGAAGCTGGACCTCCCGAGCCTGCGGCAGATTCGCAAAGCAATGCCTAAGCTCAAGGCCTGACTCTACTTACGATCCACCTCGTGACCTTGCGCATCGAACAGCACCGCCAGGTCGATTTCGTCATTGTTCCAGATGGGCGATTCGAAGTCGCAGCAGAAGCCCTCTTCGTTGCGGTCCTCGGTCATCGCCCAGACTCGCAGGGTCTCTCCTGGAGCGATCTCCCCCTGCAACTCGCACGACTGCGCGCCCCGCTCTGAGAGCAGGCCCCATCCACTCAGATCCTGGGGCAGGTTTCCCTCGTTGGTGAGGTCTACATACTCATTACTCTTGCTGACCCGGCCGATGACAACGTGAGGCCCGCTTGCCAGCGGCTGCGGCGTTGCTGTTGGCGGCATGCGCGTTGGCTGCGGGGTTGCTGTTGGCGGGAGCGGCGTTGGGCTTGGCGGCGTCTCCGTTGGGGGCGACTGTCTGGTGGCGGTTGGCGGGACCGGCGTTGGGCTTGACGGCGTCTCCGTTGGCGTTGCCGTATAGGTGGGCAGAATGCCGGTCGCCCTCATGGTGCTGTCGGCGGCGCCAAGCCCAAACACGCCACAGCAACAGGCCATGAGCACTCCCGCGACGACGACGATGACGCGTGTACTGCGTCGTCCTGTCTTCCAAGCGTTGCGTAGCGTTTCCACGTTTCCTCTCCAGTGGGGCGATTGTCAATTAACTGGACGGGCTGTAGCCTTGAATGCGTCGATGCCTGGTCTATAATAAGTCATAGAACATGTATTCTACGAACTCCACGATTCACAAACTCCATACACGCTACGTAGCGATCAGGCTCCTGATGGCCCGGCGGCGCTGGCCGGCGGGCTTCGCTAGCTGGTTAACGGCTCGCTGCCGGGCGCGGCGCCGTGCTGCTGCTCCTGGCGACGAGCGCGTCTGGATTGTCTATAATGAGCATAGTCCAGGATATCCGCTTGTTCTTCGATAGAGGAATCCTCTAGCATCGTCACCAGTTCATGGAAGGTCGGGCTGCGGCTGGGTCGTCCCAGCAGCCCGGCCTTTTGCATTACCAGGGTCGGCGGCAGGTTGAGCGCGCGCGCGACTTTCGCGCAGAAATCGAAGGTTGGGGCAATCAGCCCTGTCATAACCATAGACATGCTGCCCGTCGAGATACCGCCCTGCCGGGCGACCCTTGTTTGCGTCCAGCCGTCCTTCTCGGTGCGGAGGTATTCGTTCAGCCAATCAGCGAATCTGTTCATCTCTTTGAATATACCTCAAGGGGCAATCATTCTTACGGGTAGATGACTCGGGGTATTGACAAGCACCAGCGGATATGATAGACTATCACTGATAACGAGTTCCCCGATCAATGAGACGATGCATAGGAGGCGCCATGTCGGAAGAGTACGTTACGAAGGCGATCTCGCTCCCGCGGTCGGTGGCTGAGCGAGTGGCGAAGGCTGCGGAGCAGGAGCGCCGCAATTTCAGCAACATGGTGGCGGTGTTGTGTGAGAACCAGCTGGCGATGCTGGAACAGGTCGCGGCGCCGACTGAGTCCGCCATCAGTGCGGAGCGATGACGGAGGCGGCGCGGCAGCGGTGGCTGGCGCTGGTGGTCGGGATCGCGATCGTGGCGGCGGCGTGGGTCGCGGCGCAGGTCGCGGGCCCGGCGTGGGGGTTGGCTGCGGCGTTGGCGGTCTGTGCCGGCGCCGGCATTGTGATCGAGTAAGCCGGGTGAGCTCGATGGGTGAGCATCCGCGTCTATCGCGGAAGGATCCGGGTTCGAGTCCCGGGCTTGGCTCTGCGGGGCTGCGAGCCACCGCGAGATCCTCCTTTGGTGTGGCCGTGGACGGCGCGGGGGTGCCGTCCACGGCTCACTGGGGATGGCCTCGCCGGGGCACGGCGGAGGGCGTGGCCAGCATGGCGGGTGAGTCGGTCGGAGCATGGGTCTCCTATTAGCGCGCGTTGGGCCGTTGGCCCGCGCGCGCTTTCGTGTTTCTCAGGGCAGTGTCAACGTTCTGCATTCAGTCTATCAAATGAATCGCTCATTGGGTAGAACGGGCGCCAAAAGGGAGGCAAACGGGATGGATGTGTCTGTGGAGGCCGTAGTCACGGGAGCTGCGTTGTTGATTTTCGGCGTGGCCTTTGATCGCGCGGTGAGCGAGATGGAGCAGCGGCCGGCCGGGGTCGTAGGATATATGTCGCTCTTGGTGGTGGCCGGCGTGGGGATCACCGTGTTGCTGCTGTGGCCATTGGTGGGCACGGAAGCGGCGCTGACGCTGCTCTTTGGGTTTGCGTGCTCGGGCGTGCCGATGGTGGCCGGCAGCGTGGCGCGCCATATGCGGGCGCGCGATGCCGAGATCGAAGAGCTGCGCCAGATCCAGGCTGACCTGGTAGGGCATGACTAGGCCGAAGCTGGGCGGGTACAGGCACCGGCGGGCGCTAGGTGCCGCGTGGCGGGCCAATGCGCAGGCGCGGGATCATCTGCGCCGCGCCCTGGAGGCACGCTCAGCGCAGGCCCAGGCCGCGCTGCTCTGCTCCTGCGCCCTGGCGCTGGCGGCTGTGTCGGACGCGCTGTCTGAGATGCAGTCGCTGCTGGACGATCCGCAGAAGCGGGGGCAGGGCGAGGGCGGCGCGTCTCCCCGCGCCCCTGGGGTCACAGGCTAGCAAAATAGAAAGTCCGCAAGTGCCGCTTTTAGCAGTGCGCAGCTCGCTCGGCGGGAGGCTGGTAACAAACGCGGTCCGGGGTGCGATGGGGGCTGAACGGGCCACGAAAAGGCGCCAACTTGACATAAGGTACATAGTCGGAAGGTGTAAAGCAGGGGTTGGGCGGTGAGAACGCGGGGTACCCCTCCCCCTCAAAACTGCGAGGAGCGAGAGGGCCGCGGGCAGTGTCACGGGAAAATATACCACGTATCAGCAAACGGGTCAAAGACCATCTTGTTGACGGCGGAGAACTGACCGAGAGCTCTTCAGGTTTTTTATTATTAGCATCGAACACCCTCCCAGCCTCGTCTTGGTGATGGCCACCCAGAGGGGGAATGGGGGAGGGGCGGACGCAAGGAGCGGGGATGCAGCAACCACACGACATCGTCTCATTCTTGATCGACGGCGGCGACCCGAGCTTCGTCGCCGACAACTACACGGAGCATTCGGAGCCGTGGCCGGCGCTGATCGCGACGCTGATGGCGGAGGAGCCGCTGAAGCGCAATGAAGCCTTTGAGGCCGCGGCGAGCGCCCTGGACGGGCAGGCCGGCGAGGTGCGGACGCTGGTCTACGCCGCGCTGAACCGGCGTCTCGAGAAGAAGCGCAATGCGGACGGGCTGACAGAGGTGCCGGCGGCGCTGGGAGACGCGAAGGAGCAGCTCTCGGCGGGCGACCTGTTTGAGGGCCTGCAGAAGGAAGAGGATGGGGACGCCGGGGTCTTTGCGCAGCTCTACGATGGCCAGGTGGCCTATGATCACGCGGCGGGAGCCTGGTTTCTGTGGAGCGGACAGTATTGGGTGCAGGACCGGATGAACGCGATTGTCAACCTGCTGCGCAGGGAGGTCGCCGGGCAGTATGCGCAGCGGTATGCGGACCTGATGAAGGCCGACAAGGCAGAAATCGCGAAGCCGTACGGGAAGCGGGCCGAACGGCTCCACACGCAGCGGCGGAAGGAGCACGTGCTATGGGCGGCGGCCTCGCTGCCGGGGCACGCACTGTCGGGCGATGAGTGGGACTCGCAGCCGTGGCTGCTGGGAACGCCGAATGGGGTGATCGACCTGCAGACGGGGGGATTTCGGTCTGGGCAGCCGAAAGACTGGATCCGGACGGTGATCCCGACGACGTGGCAGGGTCTGGATGCGCCGGCGCCGCGGTGGGAGCAGTTTATCAGCGAGATCTTCGACCATGACCGGCAGATCGCGGAGTTCTTCCAGCGCCTTATGGGCTATGGGATCACGGGGCTGAACACGGAGCACGCGTTCCCGATCCTGTGGGGCCCGCAGGGACGCAACGGCAAGAGCACGCTGCTGGAGACACTGGCGGCGGTACTGGGCCAGGATGTGACGATGAGCATCCCCAGCAATGAGCTGATGCACACGTATCGCGGGGGCGCGGGCCCGCAGCCGTACATCGTGAAGCTGCGAGGAAAGCGCGTCGTGTGGAGCGCGGAGACGAATCCGGACCGGCGGCTGGATGGGGAGACGGTCAAGAAGCTCACCGGCGGCGACCGGATCCACGCCCACGCGAAGTACGCGAACCCGGTGGAGTTCACGCCGACGCACTTGCTGCTGCTGCTGACGAACCACCGGCCGAAGATCGAGGCGCAGGACAACGCGATCTGGGACCGGGTGCATCTGATCCCGTTCAATCTGCGGTTTGTGGATCGCCCACAGAAAGAAAACGAGCGGCAGCGGGACCCGTATCTGCTGAACAAGCTGAAGGAGGAACGCGAGGGCATCCTGGCGTGGTTGGTGCGCGGCTGCCTGGCCTGGCAGGAGCTCGGGCGGCTGGATCCCCCTCCGCAGGTGCAACTGGCGACCGAGGACTATCGCAGCGATGAGGATACGATCGGCCAGTTCATCGATGAGTATTGCGTAAGGGATCCGGATTCCATAGTCCTGCATCTCAGATTCTACAGGGAGTACGCGAAGTGGTGCAAGGATTTGCACCTATGGGCATCGGGCAGTCGGGACTTCGGCAGGCGTATGAAGGAACAATTCCAGTCGAAACGAACCAAACAGGGCATCACCTATGTCGGAATCGGCCTTCCCTTGCGCGGGAACCCCGGACAGATGGGCTTTGATGGGTAGGGAAATGGTTAAAGTACACCTTCTACACCAAAAGTACACCGACCAAAGTGGCGGGATTCAGACGGGAAACACCGATAAAGGTGTACTTAGTGTAGAAACTTTGCTTGTTTCAAGAGTTTTCTCCATATACATCCTCATATAGGGACTTCTTGGGGAGGCCGTTATTTCTACACTAAGTACACCATTTTGGGAGATAGGTATCTTGAATACTCGTTTTGACATTGAGAGTTTGAAGCGACAGGCCGATCTCGCTCGAATTGTTGAGCGCTATCTGCATTCGCCTGTGAAGGTTTCGGGGCGCTGGGCGTGGTTTCGTTGCCCTTTTCACGCTGCGGGCTCTGAGCGGACGCCAAGTCTCGGGGTTACGTCGGATAACGGTCTGTTCAAGTGTTTTGGCTGCGGAGCCTCGGGTGATGTCATTGAGTTCGTGCGGCGGATGGAGAAATTGAGCACGGACGGAAAGGGCTTCGTCGACTCGGTGAAGATCATCTCCGGCCTGGTGGGGAGTGACGTGGCGCGGGCGGAGACGCCGGTCCGGGTGAGCCGGCCGCCGGTGGATCAGAGGCCGCCGTCCGGCAAATGGCAGCGGGGAGCCAGGACGGTGGTGGCGGCAGCACAGCGGATGTTGTGGGAAACCGAGGGGCGCGGCGCGCTGCGGTATCTGACGGAGAAGCGCGGGTTGACGGAGCAGACGATCCGGGCCTGGGGGCTCGGGTGGCACGTGAATACATCGTATCTGCAGGCGGACGCGCTGGGCCTGGATCGGGCCAAAGATGTGTGGCTTCCGCAGGGGCTGGTGATCCCGGGGGACGTGGCCGGAGTGTTGTGGTACGTGAAATTCAGACCCGCCAGGGCGGTGAAGTTCGGCGGGAAGTACTACGGGATCCCGGGCGGGAAGACGGCGTTGCTGGGGGCCGACCGCTGGACGCCGGGGCTGCCGCTGCTCCTCTGCGAGGGTGAGATGGATGCGTTCACGGCGTGGCAGGCGCTGCGAGCGAAGGCCAACGTGGCGACGCTGGGCGGCGCGGCCAAGGGCCGCCGTGGGGGCAAGGTCAACTTCGGCCGGTGGACGGGGGCCCTGCTGCAGGCGCAGCGGATCTTGGCCGCGTTCGATACGGACGCGGCGGGGCAGGAGGCAGGCGACGCGCTGGCGGGGGCCAGCGAGAGGGTGGAGCGCGTGCAGGTGCCGTATGGGGAGGATATCAATGGGTTTCACGTGATGGGGGGAGACCTCTCAGCGTGGTTTGAGGCGGTCTCCGGGGAGTCAAAAGTCACAAGTCACAAGTCTAAAGTCAAAACCGGGAGCAGATGGCCGATGGTGATGGTGTTTGAGGGTGAGGCGGGACTGGCGCTGCCGCACGGGTTGTGGCGGCGATTGGAGGATGGCCGGCTGGAGGCGACGATCGCCGGGCCGGAGGTGTTGGAGGCGGTGTTGTGGGCGACGCGGGCGGCCAGGGCGGGGGGCAGTTGAAGGTCGCAGGTCGGAAGTCAAAAGTCGAAAGTCTGGAGGTGGGTGATGGAGCGGGAGAAGGCGCTGGCGGTGGCGCGGAAGGTGATGGGGCTGTTGGGGCCGGCGGTGGATCGGATTGCTGTGGCGGGGTCGGTGCGGCGGGGGGTGGACGAGGTGAAGGATGTGGAGTTGGTGTATGTGCCGAGGCTGGTGGCGGCACAGCGGACGCTGTTCGAGATGGGCAAGGTTCCGGCGACGGAGGCCAGGATCTACGAGTTGATGCAGTTGAGCGTGCTGCGGCTGGATCAAGAAGTGCTACGCAATGGGCCGAAGTATAAGCGGGTGATCCACGTGGCAAGCGGGGCGGTGGTGGAGCTGTTCCGGGCGGATTGGGCTAACTGGGGGCTGATCCTGGCGTTGCGGACGGGGCCTGCGGATTTCATGAAGGTGCTGGTATCGCACGAGTGGAAGGGCGGGGTGATGCCGGTGGGGATGAAGATGCAGGGCGGGTATCTGTGGCGCGATGGACAGAGGCTGTCGACGCCGACGGAGGAGTGCTTCTTCCAGGAGATGGGGCTGCAGATGTGGCAGCCTGAGTGGCGGACGGCGGAGCGGCTGCGGGACTACGCGCGGTCGATGGTGGCGGTGGCGGGATTTGAGTGAGAGCGACATCGGAATGCCGTCGAAGGTTGCAGGTTGAACGTTTGAACGTTCGGGAGGGTGAGATGGGCGAGAGAGCTTGGAGAGTGTTGCACGAGAGTCCGCAGATGTCTGGGGAAGACCTTCTTCGGGCCGCGCATACGGAGAAGACCGCATTGGGGCGGGTCGTGCTTTCCCTGATGGATGCGCGGAGCTTTGAGGAGTTGATGTGTATCGTGGCAGCGCCGGAGTACGAGCGCTTCGAGGGGCGTTATGAGGTCCAACTGGCTGAGACGGCTGCGCGAAAGCGTTTGGAAGCCGAGGCGGCGACGTTCGCAGCCAATGACGTGGCGCGGCGGTTGGCAGAGGAGTCGGCTCGGGTATGGCAGGAACGGTACGAGGCGCTCGCCGGCGAGTGCAGGCGGTTGACGCTGTCCGCGGGCGAGAACGCCGTGGAGTTTTTCAGGGCGCTGGCGAAGGTGCGGCAGTTGCTGTTGGAGCGTTAGCACGTTTCAACGTTCCAACGTTTGAACGTTAGGGTCACGGGAGAGGGGCGATGCCAAGGATTACGTATCACGAGAAGCGGTTTTCAGCAACGAGCACAGCCACGATCGCGGAGGCGAACAAGATCATTGCTGAGTATGAGGCGCAGGGGTTCGATCTGACGTTGCGACAGTTGTATTACCAGATGGTGGCGCGCGATCTGCTGAAGAACAGCCAGCGGTCGTATAAGCGGTTGGGGCGGATCGTGGCCGATGCATGACTGGCGGGGCTGATCGATTGGAACGCCATTGTCGACCGGACGCGGAGTGTCAGCGGCAATGCCCATTGGAACTCGCCGCGTGAGATTATCGATGCTGCGGTTGGCCAGTACAGGATTGACAAGTGGGCCGATCAGCCGTGCCGGCCCGAGGTGTGGATCGAGAAGGACGCGCTGGCAGGCGTGATCTCGGGCGTCTGTGGCGAGCTCGATGTGAAGTACTTTTCGTGTCGTGGGTACACGTCGGCGAGCGAGATGTGGAAGGCCGCATACTGGCGGATGGGCAATGACCAACGGCACGTGATCATCCACCTGGGCGACCACGATCCGTCAGGTGTCGACATGACGCGCGATATCGTCGAGCGGCTGTCCCTCTTCGCCGGGAGACCGATCGAGGTCAAGCGGATCGCGCTGAACATGGATCAGATCGAGCGCTATGGCCCGCCGCCTAATCCGACCAAGATCACGGATAGCCGGGCGGACGGGTATATCGATCGGTATGGATACGATTCGTGGGAGCTGGATGCGTTGGAGCCCAGGGTGCTGGCGGACGAGATCCGGAAGGCCGTGTTGGAGCTGCGTGATGAGGACGAGTGGCGCATCGCGGTCGAGGTCGAGAGCGCTCACAGGTACATGCTGGAGCGGGCTGCCGAGAACTTGGCTCTGTAATACAGGGCGTGGCGATATGAGCCGCCTGGCCGCAGGGGATGCCCGCAGGGCGTTTTTACGGGCGATGAGGTGTAAACTGACCGGTGTCAGGCAAAGTGGGCCTAGAGAGCCGCTAAGGGGCCTTAGAGACGATGGCGGAAAATCGCAGTTCTCGAATCGCAGATCACTGGCCACGAGTCACAATTCGCGGGAGGTGGGGGATAGATGTGCGCACGGCAGTCGGGGATGTTTTCGATGGCGGATGCGTTGATCAGGACGGAGGTGTTGTGTGATCCGCGGAACGCGACGGATATCGTGTGTCGGACGCGGGTGGCGTATCGCTGGCGGGAGGCCGTGCGGTGGGGCCGTCGTCGCAAGTGCGACTATCGGGAGGTAGCTCCGGTGGAATGGGCGATGCGGGCCGGGGATTGCCTGGCGGTGCGACAGGCCTGGGGTCTGCTGTTCGACTATGTGGTGCAGATCCAGATGAATGCGCCGGTGTCGATGCGCTGGGAGTTGGATATGGGCGGTCTGCGCCGCGGGGACACGTGGTTGCTGGGTGCGGTGCGGACGTTGGTGGAGGTGGCGGGGCTGGAGATTGGGGTCAGGGTGAAGGTTGTGAGCTGCGAGTTGCAGGCTGCGGCGTGAACGTGATGGCGGATCGCGATTCACGGTTCACGATTCAGCGGAGGAGAACGTGAGCCGGCCGCGGGTGACGCGGGCGGTGCGGAGCCGGCTGGGGCGACTGCTGGAGATGCGGTATCGACCCAGCGAGTTGGCGGAGGAGTTGGGCGTCTGTGTGGATACGGTGCGGCGGGGATGGTTGCGGGCCGGAGCGCCGCACGAGCGCGACGAGGCCGGGGAAGTGTGGTTGATGGGGACAGAGGTCGCGGCGTGGCTGGAGGCGATGGGGGACAGGCCTAAGGTGGTGCTGGGGCCGGGCGAGGCGTTCTGCATGCATTGCCAGGCGGCGGTGGCGATGGTCGAGGAGGAGCGGGAGGCGACCGGCGGGGCGGTGTTGGTGCGGGGGCGGTGCGCTCGGTGCGGGGGGAGGGTGGCGAGGTTTGAAAAG
>Ga0208904_1002138_pt1 | contig 12761 bp, 9 predicted proteins | sample AntAceMetag02UKB_FD_184774 | JGI IMG/M metagenome (GOLD analysis project Ga0208904, IMG submission 184774) | Saline lake microbial communities from Ace Lake, Antarctica - Antarctic Ace Lake Metagenome 02UKB (SPAdes) (version 2) | ecosystem: Environmental > Aquatic > Non-marine Saline and Alkaline... | reverse complement strand
TATTATTCTTATAGTAACAATATTGGTTTTATTTAATAAATCAACACTTTTTGGAAAGTTATTCGCTCCAGATTCAAAACAAACTATATCTTCTGATATTTTATATCTTACGACTCCTGTTAATTCATTTTCAGGAAAAGTTGAGAAAATTGAGGGGAATATAATTACTATAAGTAAAAAGGTTATGTTAGATGAAGGTGTTGTTCCTCCAATGATCCCTGAAGAAGGTAATCCTATGCCTACTCCAAGTCTAAAAACGCTTACTTATAAAATAACAGCAGCAGAAAATATGACTATTAATAGACAGCAAATACGTACTGAATATTTATTTATCTCACCAACACCTCCACTACAAAAGGAATACACTATTAAGGACATAAAGGTAGGAGACTATATTAATATAAACACAGATAGAGACTTAAGAACTTTAAATACTTATGAATTTCAAGCAAATTATATTGAAATGCCAGAAATTGTAAGCAATATCTCTGGAACAATAATAGCTGTAAATAATAATTCAATTACAATTAAAGCTCAACCACCTACTCCATATGGTATCATGCCTGGAAATTATTATGAAGAAACAGAACAAAAAGAAAAAGAATATGTAGTTACTATAACAAAAGATACTGAAATCTCAAGATATAAAGAGCCCGCAGCAGAACCTATTCCTTTAAGATTAACTATAAATTCATTAAAAAAAGGAATGGGAGTTTATGTTTACTCAGGTGTTGATATTTCAAAAACACAAAGTTTTGAAGCTTTAAGAATTGAGCCCTCACAAGATATTATGCCTGAAAGTCAAGAAAATGTAATTCCTCCTATTGTACCAGCAACTGAAGAAGTTAATTTATAAATAAAAAGAGTATAAATAAAACTAGTGTTGACTTTGTTTCCAAATTTTAATAGAATAGATTGCTTTTATTGTTGTACATTGACATATAGATTTAGTTCAAATAACGGGTTAGGATTTTTTCCTAATTTTTTTAAGAGTATGATCCTGGCTCAGGATGAACGTTGGCAGTGTGCTTTAGATATGCAAGTCGAGCGTAGTTTCATAGCAATATGGAATTCAGCGGCAGACGGCTGAGTAACACGTAGGAATTTGCCCCTTGATGGAGAATAGCCCCGAGAAATCGGGGGTAATACTCCATAGTCTATTCCTTTTTTGGAATAGTAAAGAATATAACTATTTGTCAAGGGATAAGCCTGCGGCCTATCAGATTGTTGGTGAGGTAATAGCTCACCAAGTCTATGACGGGTAGCTAGCCCGAGAGGGTGTTTAGCCAGAGGGGAACTGAGACACGGTCCCCACTCCTACGGGAGGCAGCAATCAGGAATAGTCGACAATGGACGAAAGTCTGATCGCGCGACACTGCGTGTAGGAAGAAGCTCTAACGAGTGTAAACTACTGTGGTAAAGGAAGAAGGTCTTTGATTCAAAGATTTGACGGTACTTTACTAGAAAGGAGCCGCTAACTGCGTGCCAGAAGCGTCGGTGATACGTGGGCTCCAAACGTTATCCGGTTTTATTGGGCATAAAGGGTAGTGTAGGTGGTTTATTAAGTTATCTTTTAAATCTTTCCGCTCAACGGAAATAAGAAAGATAATACTGATAATCTAGAATTATCTTTAGGGAGAATGGAACTTAAGGAGGAGTAGTGAAATGCGTTGATACCTTAGGGAACACTAGTGGCGAAGGCGATTCTCTGGAAGATAATTGACACTAAAACACGAAAGCTAGGGTAGCGAAGCAGATTAGAGACCTGCGTAGTCCTAGCCCTAAACTAATGCTTGCTAGCTGCATTTATTTCATTTTTTGAAAAAAGTGTGGCGTAGGTAACCCGTTAAGCAAGCCGCCTGGGGAGTACGACCGCAAGGTTAAAACTCAAAGGAATTGGCGGGGAGGCACACAACCAGTGGAACATGTGGTTCAATTCGAAACAAACCGAAGAACCTCACCAGGGATTGACATGCTAGCGTCCTATTTCCTAGAAACAGGAAAAATTCGTAAGAAGGCTAGCACAGGTGTTGCATGGCCGTCGTCAGCTCGTTCTGTGAAGAGTGCCCTTAAGTGGGACAACGAGCGCAACCCCTATCCTGTGTTATATTTGTCACAGGAGACTGCCACGACATATTGTCGTGGAGGAAGGAAGGGCAGACGTCAGGTCAGCATGATCCTTATACCCTGGGCTACACACATGTTACAATGAAAAGAAACAACGAGTATAGCGAGTCTGTAAAGATAAGCAAATCTCTGAAAGCTTTTCTCAGTGGGGATTGAGGTCTGCAACTCGACCTCATGAACGCGGAATTGGTAGTAATCGTGGATCAGTCATGCCGCGGTGAATACGTTCTTGCCTCTTGCACACACCGCCCATCAAGCCAACAAAGTCGGGAAGATTTGAATCTGCTCCTTGTGAGCAGAGAGGATTTTTTCGGCGATGGGGGTTAAGTTGTAACAAGGTATCCGTTCTGGAAGGAGCGGATGGATCACCTCCTTTCTTTTTTTTCTTTTTCCTAGCCCGTTTTTTGAATTAAAACTTTATTAAATAACTTTAATAAAAGTACCTGTTTTTGGAGTATCAAATTCGTAAACTGCAGTTTGAGGATTACTTTCAGAAGAGTCTTTATTAGATATGGATATTTCTAAATATTTATTATCTTTTTTTCCTGACTGTCCTGGATAAATAACTAATTCACCAACTTCTCCTTTAAAAAGATTCTCAACATATTTTGCTTTTTTTTCGATATTATTGATTTTTAATTTAACAATATCTCCAAATTCATATTTTCCTTTAAAATCCTCGTGAGTTACTGTTGTCTTTATATTTCCATAACAATCAATGTGTCCAATATAGTATCCTTTTAAATTAGGTATAATATCAGCATTTACTTCTTCAAGATCTAATTCATCTTCCATTTCATCCATTAAATGAGCACATATTCTTAAATTATGGTGTCTTAGATCAAACTGATCTCCTTTATTTAATCCTTTATAAACAAATGCCTGATCAATTTTGTCTTTAATAAGCGAAAAATCATATCCTATATTTGGACCGCATACATACATTCCTGACATTAATTTAATTATCAGAAAATCTGCTTTTTTTGCATCTTGCGCATGAATTTGTGTCTGAACTTGAGAATCTGTATTTTGAAAAATGATACTATGACCTGGCCTGCCATATTTTTCTTCAATTTCAATAACACAAGACAAAATATATGCAGTATTAATAGTTGACAAACTAGATGAAACAAAAGAAATATTTGCATTTTCTGAAGATTTCAAATATCCTTCAACTATTGAACGAACTTCCTGGCAAATAAGCGAATCATTAACAAAATCTGCAACAACTATAAGTTTTTTCATATATTTTTATTTTATTAAATAAAATAACTAATAAATGTAAATGCTGATGCTGCAATAATTAGTATTGAGGAAATAATTGCAAAACAATTATACCAAGTGCTGTTTACGTATCTACCCATTAAATCTTTATTATTAATAAGCTTTAAAAGGAAATAAAATACAATAGGAAGTAATATTGCATTTAATGATTGGGTAAAAAGTACAATCTTAAATAATGAAATTGTAGGAAGCAATACTACTGCTGCAGCAATTACAAGCTGAAGTAAAAAAAGTACATAAAACGATTTGCCCTTGTGAAAAGGACTATTTAAACTTCCTTCAACACCAAAAAATTCTGAAAAAGCATATGCTGTTGAAAGAGAAACAATAACTATCCCCATGAATCCTGCATTAAGAAGTCCAACACCAAATAGTAAACTAGCCATTTCACCTGCAAATGGAGCAATAGCAAGAGCAGCCTGCTCTCCTGATACAAGTTGAATTTTTCTAATATATAAAGTTGCCGCTGTAGCTAAGATAATAAAAAAAGCAAATATATTAGTTAAAAATGCTCCAAAATATGTTTCTATTTGTGAAAACTTTAATTTATCAGGAGAAATTTTCTTATCATTTATATAGCTTTGAATAAAAAACTGACCCCATGGAGTAACTGTAGTACCAATAACGGCAATTGAGGCGAAAATAAATTCCTTACTTAATTTAATATCAGTTGGAATAAATATACTTTTAACTGCCAATCCCCAATCGGGATTAGATTTAACTGCTGATAAAATATAGAAAAAATAAAAAATACTTGAAATTAAAAAAATATACTGATTTGTTTTATAATTACCTTTTGATATAAAAAGAAAAGAAATTAAAATTATCCCCAAAATCATAGGAATAACTGGAATATGAAACATAGAAGCAGTAACTTTAAGAGCAGAGAAATTTGCAATTGTAGTGCCTATATTTGCAATAAATAATGCAGCAAAAGTAAATATTGATATTTTTATTCCATATCTTTCCCTTATTAAATCACCCAGTCCTTTTCCTGTAACAATACCCATCCTTATTCCCATTTCTTGAGTAAGAGCAAGTAGTATGGTAACAAAAAAAAGCACAAATAGAATTGAATAGCCAAATTTTGCACCAACTAAAGAAAATGTTGCAACTCCAGCAGCATCATTATCAGCCATAGCAGTAATGGTTGCAGGACCAAATACTGCAAGAAACATTAAAAGCCTTATTTTTAACGAATAAAATAAGGCTCCATATATCTTTTTAAAAATGGGAATTTTCATTCAAGTGATTTTAAAATAAATTCAGATATATCATCAAAAGTTACAACTCCCAAAATATTTTTATCCTTATTAATAATAGGCATCGCAAGAAGTTTATACTTTAGCATTTTTTTCAAAACAATCTCTCTTGGAGTTGAAAGATATGCAGCAATAACATTTTGAGTCATGAATTTATAAACAGGTGTATCAGGATGCTGAAAAACTAAATCATGCAAATCAAAGACTCCTACAAATTGATTGTTATTGTTAATAACATAAATATAATAAATTGAGGCAAAATCAAAATTTTCTTTTCGAACTAATTTACTTACTTCTTTTATTATCGTCTCTGGGCCTACAGTAATATACTCTGTTGTTAAAATGTCTCCAATAGGTGTTTTTGACAAATTAAGCAAGTGTTCAATCTCTCTCCTTTTGCTATTTGAAAATAAATGCAATATATCTTCCCTTCTTTTTTTTGGAAATGCCAAAAGAATATCAACTGCTTCATCAGGGTCTATCAATGAAAGAATTTTTGATGCTTTTAAAGAAGTAAAGTGTTTGAAAAGCTCTATTTGATAATTTATAGTTAAGTTCTCAATAACTTCTGCACCAAATTCTTCATCTAAAATCCCCAGAATCCTTCTTACATTCACAATATTTGTCTGTTCAAGATAGTCAGCCAAGTCTTCAGGCCTTAGTTTTTCAAGCTTTTCTTCTTCTTTTCTCAAGCGTACATTTCCTTTTGCAAGCTCAAGAGGCTGAATATCAACCCATGACAAAAACTTCTGACTTATTCTTATATTAAACAGCCTTAATAATTTAAATGCAAAATCCTCTAAGTTAAATCTTCTTAAAATTCCAAATATACCAATATCAACACCAGAAACATATACTTTTCCTTTATCCTGTATAATAACATCATTAACTCGAACAACCTTGTTTCCTATAAAGTCAATAATTTGTTTATCAAGAATATTTTTTAAAACAAAAAGTTCATCCTCCTGAAGCTCTGAAATATTATATTCTTTTTTTATTATTATATCTTTATTAATTTTAAGGATATTTTCTAAAGGAATAATAAGTCCTTCTTTTTTTAAACTACGAATAACAAGCTTTGTTATAACGGCTTTTTCTGAAGCTTTAAAAATCATATCTTCAAGCTTTCCCACTTTAATCATATCTTCAGTAAATACATTTTTGCCTTGAAGTTCTGAAAAGTAAAGCATATTTTGATTATATAACAAAAAATTATAAAAAATTTCAACAATTAACACCCTTTGAATGAGTACTTGTACGTGATATAATTATTAAATAGCGCGCTTAGTTTAACGGTAAAACACTTCTCTGATAAAGAAGAGAGCACTGGTTCGACTCCATTAGCGCGCACAAAGGCCGCTTAGCTCAGTTGGCTAGAGCGCTTCGTTTACATCGAATAGGTCGGGGGTTCAAGTCCCTCAGCGGCCACACTTAAAATTATATATTGATTGGTAAAGTAAAAAATATGTTTTACATATTACAATTTTTCTGCTAATATCTATCATGAAATTAATATGAAACTTCAAGTCAAAAGAATAAATAAAACCCTTCCTTTACCAAAGTATCACACTGTAGGATCTGCGGCATTTGACCTTTATGCAAGAGTTAATACAATAATCCCTCCATTTAAACCAACAATTATTCCGTTAAATTTAATTGTCAAAGTACCTATTAATCATTTTTTAATGCTAACATGCAGATCATCTCTTCCAATGAAAAAAAATCTATTTGTTGCAAACAGTGTTGGAATAATTGATCAAGACTATCATGGAGACAATGATGAAATTGGATTACAGGTAATTAATTTTTCAAAAAATAAAGTTCAAATAAAAAAAGGAGCTCGTATTGCTCAAGCACTTTTGGTTAAAATTACAAAAGCCTCTTTATTTGCTGAAAAAAAAGTACTTTCAACAAAATCAAGAGGAGGGTGGGGAAGTACTGATAAAAAATAATGAAAACAACTACAAATTCAGAACAGGTTTATCTTGGACTTCTTAAAGATGTTTTAAAAAATGGAAAATATAAAGATGACAGAACAAAAACAGGAACTAAAAGTGTATTTGGACGACAAGTAAGGTTTGATTTATCCCAAGGATTCCCTCTTCTTACAACAAAGAAAATGTTTATACGAGGAATTATTCACGAACTACTTTGGTTTTTAAAAGGAGATTCAAATATTAAATATTTAGTTGATAATAATGTAAATATTTGGAATGAATGGCCTTATAAAAACTATCTTCAAAAAACAAAGGGCAAAAAATTAACACAAGAGGAATTTATTGAAAATATAAAAAAGAGTAATAAGTTTGCAAAAAAATGGGGAGAGCTTGGCCTTGTATACGGTTCACAATGGCGCCATTGGAAAACCAGCAAGGATAAAGAAATTGATCAAATTAAAATTATAATTGAAAAACTTAAAAAAAAGCCATTTTCCAGACGCATTATAGTAAGTGCGTGGAATGTAGAACATATTGAAGACATGCTTCTTCCCCCATGCCATACATTATTTCAATTCTATGTTGTAAGAAATAAGCTGTACTGCCAGCTATATCAAAGAAGCGCAGATTTATTCTTAGGAGTTCCATTTAATATTACTTCATATGCTCTTCTTACAATGATGGTTGCTCAAGTAACAGGATATAAAGCTTATGAATTTATTCATACATTTGGAGACCTTCATATTTACTCAAATCATAAAAACCAAGTAAAACTTCAACTTACAAGAAAGCCGTATAAAGCTCCGATTATAAAGATAAATAAAAAAGTAAAAAGCATATTTGATTTTAAATACGAAGATTTTGAACTTATAGGTTATAAATCACATCCAAGCATAAAAGCTCCAATTGCCGTATAAATACTAATATTATAAAGCTTTGTTCTTTTTGTTCTATAAAACAAACATCTGCTAAACATTATTTAATCTCCACACTATCTTAATTATTATATATAATCATTTTATTATGCATAAAAATTTCTTTCAATTTGTAAAAATTACTTTAATAAACTACTTTCAGGGTCTATTTAATCTTTTTTTATTTCTTCCATATTTTTTTTCTATACTTGCCTTTTTAAGAACTTTATTTACTCCTTGGAAAAATATGGTTTCAACGAAAAAAGAAAGAGGTTTCTCTCTTCAAGAATGGACTATTCGTATGTTTTTTAATTTCATTTCATGCTGTATTGGATTTTCTATGCGCTTTCTTATTATCCTTTTTTATTTCCTAATCCAGATCGTTCTTGTAGTAAGCGCTCCAATTTCTCTGATTGTATTAATCCTTCTTCTTCCATTCCTTTATTTTATAAGCCTTATCAAAAAATCAGAGGAAGAAAAAAAACAAGAATTAAAAAAGAACTTTATCAAACTCCATTTACTTGAACAAAAAAATTATCAAGCTATAGAAAAATGGTTTGAAAATCTCTATTTAAAACAAAAAAGTAAATCTCAGTGGTGGAAACTTCAAAATCTATTTACAATTCCTCCTATTGGTCGAGATTGGGCAGTAGGCTATACGCCTACTTTGGATAAATACTCAGAAGAATTAACTACTCCAAAATACCAAAGTAAAATTAAAAATATTATTGGAAGAAAAAAAGAAATTCAGGAAATTGAAAGAGCGCTTTTGAAAAATAAAGAATCTAATGTTCTTATTGTCGGAGAGGAGGGTATTGGAAAACATACTATTGTTGATTTATTTTCGAAAAAACTATATGAAGGACTATCTAGCCCTCTACTTATGTATAAGCGCGTATTAAAACTTAATATGGAAAAAGTTCTAGATACATATATTGATCAAAAACAAAGAGAAAACTTTTTTGAAAGTATATTAAAAGAAGCATCAGATGCTAAAAACACAATCTTACTCCTTGATAATTTTGAAAAATATATATTTTGCGGACATGGAAACGTGGATATGACCATATCAATTGAAAAATATGCACAAACACCAAATATTCATTTTATTGGCATGACAAGTCCTTTTGCCTATCAAAAATTTGTTTTTCCAAAAGAAAAGTTGCGAATACTATTTACCAATATTACAGTCCATGAAGTTACAAAAGAACAGGCGCTAGAAATTATTCTTTTTACGGCTTTAAGATTTGAAAAAAGATATGGTGTAATTATTCCATATAAAACTATTTATGACATCATAAATAAAAGCGAGTTCTATATCACACAAATACCTTTTCCTGAAAAAGCAATAGAACTTTTAGATAGCGTCTGCATATATACAAAAGAGGTAAAAAAACAAACCAAAGTGCTTCCTGAATACATAAATGAAGTTCTTTCAGAAAAAACTCATATTCCTACTAAATTAACAGAAAACATAAAGCAAAAGCTTCTTAATTTAAAAGACTTACTTAATTATGAAGTAATTGACCAACAACAAGCAATGGAAAAAATTTCATCCAGTATGCAAAATTCATTTCTTCTTTTAGGCAAAAGAAAAAAGCCTCTTGCCTCATTTTTATTTTTAGGTTCAACAGGTGTTGGGAAAACAGAAACTGCAAAAGTATTAAGTAAAGAATTTTTTGGATCTGAAAAATATATTATTCGTTTTGATATGTCTTCATATCAAACAAAGGGGGATATTTCAAAACTCATAGGTTCAACTGATACTAATAATCCAGGACTTCTTACTCAAAAAGTAAGAGAAACACCCTATGGAGTCCTTCTTTTAGATGAAATTGAAAAAGCAGATAAGGATTTAATAAATATCTTTTTAACCATTCTTGATGAAGGATATTTTACAGATGGGTTTGGTAAAAGAGTAGACTGCAAAAGCCTTGTAATTATTGCAACATCAAATGTAAGAGAAGATTATAATCAAGTATTTGATCCTGAATTTCTTAATCGTTTTGACGGGATTATTACATATAATTTGTTAAATAAACAAACAATAATTAAAATTGCTTGGAAAATAATAAAAAGAATAAAAGACAATTTTTTTAAACTTCATAAGATAAGACTTGAAGTTTCACAAGAATATGTGGAAAACTTGGTTAATAACCACTATAATCAGGAATTTGGTGCAAGAGATATGCAAAGATTAATTGAAAGCAACATTCAAAGTAAAGTATCAAAAATGATATTGGAAGACAAGATTAAAGAGGGAGAGATTGTAAAATTATAAATTAAAACAAATATTATGCTTAATATCTACTTTACCGCTTCTACAAGGCGAAATAAAGATTTAAAAAACAATTATAAAAGAATTATTTCGTTAATAAAAAAATCAAATATTAAACTACTTTCAGGCGAGCAGATTGTCAAAAAAAATCTTCTTTTAAAAGACTCCGCCATAACAAAAGCAGAGATATTTGCACGACAAAAAAAGCTAATTGATAAAGCAGACTGTATTATTGCTGAAGTATCAAAACCATCACTTGGCGTTGGAGGAGAGATTGTATATGCTTTAATGCACAATATCCCAGTACTGGCACTTCTTTATGAAAATTATGAAGATAAAATTTCACCAATGCTTGCCGGAAATCCTTCTGACAAGCTATTTATTGAATATTATAATGGAGGTAAACTTATCTATTCAATTAAAAACTTCATTAAACATATAAATACATTAAAAAAAAGAAAAGGTATTTTTATTGTAATAGACGGAGCAGATGGATCAGGAAAAACAACTCAGGCAAAGCTTCTTGTTGATTATTTAAAAAAGAAAAAGGCTCCTACAAAATACATGGATTTTCCTCAATATTACAACTCATTTCATGGAAAAACAGTTGCCAAATTCTTAAGAGGAGAATTTGGCGATATAGATCAAGTTTCTCCCTATCTTGCATCACTTGCTTACGCATTAGATCGAGCTTCAGTAAAACAAGAAATGGAAGATTTTTTAAAAAAAGGTGGAATAATAATTGCAAATAGGTATGCAACATCTAATATGGGTCATCAAGCTGCAAAGTTCAATAATAAAGAAGATAAACAAATATTTCTTAAGTGGATTTATGAACTTGAATACAAAGTTCACAAAATTCCAAAAGAAGATCTTGTAATTTATCTTTATGTTCCATGGCAAATGGGTCGGAAACTAACTCAAAAAAAAGGACAAAGAAATTATCTTCATGGAAAAAAAGATATTCACGAAAAAGATCTTAATCATATAAAGGCTGCAGAAAAAATGTATTTATTTCTTTCAAAAAAATACAAATGGGAAAAAGTTAAGTGTATTGAAAATAAACAACTTTTAACACCTAAAGTAATTCATAAAAAAATAATTAAAATATTAAAAACAAAGGGCTTTTTAACATAATTTAAATTTGTATAAAACGTAATATGAATAATAAAACTAAATATTGACAAAATATTAGATTATTGTTATTCTATCAATATGGACAAAAAGCTTATTGCACTCATATCAATTTTTGTTTTTTCCTTTCTTTTATTTATTTCAATAATTTTTATAAACAACCCTACTCAAAATCTTGCAAGAGCAAGTAAGACAAATGATCCTTCTGCACAAAATTCAATAATTATTGCATGGCCTTTAAGTTCCAATGTATATGAAAAAAAAACTATTGAAATAAATGTATTTGCAAGAGATAAAGACAACCGCCCTCTTGAGGGTAAAAATGTTGTTTTAAAAACAACATTAGGAAGCATCAACCAAAATAATATAAAATCTGAAAAAAAAACAGGCAAAGCCACATTCATACTAACATCTAATAAAACTGGAATAGCAGAAATCTCAGCGGCAATCAATAATATTGAACTTGAAAAGAAGGTTACAATAAAATTTGAGTAATATGGCCAATAATAAAAAAATATCAAAAGTAGTTATTCCTGCAGCAGGTTTTGGAACAAGATTTCTTCCACAAACAAAAGCAATGCCAAAAGAAATGCTTCCAATAGTTGAAAAGCCTGTTATCCAATATGTAGTTGAGGAGGCTGTGGAATCCGGAGTAAAAAACATTGTTATTATTACAGGTTCAAATAAACGGGCAATTGAAGATCACTTTGATGCTCCAACTGAAGATTTAATTAAAAATCTTGTTAATGCGAAAAAAGAAGCTTTGCTCTTAGAAGTTAAAAAAATTGCTGAAATGGCAAACTTTATTTATATTCGGCAAAAAGGTTGTTATGGAAACGGTACTCCTGTTTTAACAGCAGAACCTGTTATTGACAATGAATCATTTGCTGTACTTTGGGGTGATGAATTTATCTATTCTTCACCTCCAAGACTTTCTCAAATGATGGAGGTTCATGAAAAATATGGAGGTATTGTAATATCAGGAGTAGAAATTAAAAGAAAAGAAGATTTAAGCAGATATGGAATTGCCGACCTTGAAGCAGTAAGTGGAGATATTTATAAAATAAAAGAAATTATTGAAAAACCAGATCCTATGCAAGCGCCATCAAATATTGCTACCCATGGAGGTTATATTCTTCCGCCAGATATATTTAAAGCATTAAAGAAAGTAAAACCGGGAAAAGGAGGAGAGATTTGGCTTGTTGATGCAATTAATACGTTAAAAAAAGAAGGAGTTCCAATATATACAAAAGTTATTCAAAATGGAAAATATTATGATACAGGCAATAAATTTGAATATATGAAAACTGTTGTTGAATTTGCTCTTCGACATCCTGAGATTAACGGTGAATTTAGAAACTTTTTAAAATCATTAAAATTATAATAAAACCATAAGTTTTTAATTAATGATTGCAAAAAGTGCTTCTTATTGCTAAAATTTAAAACTATGACTAATTTAAACAATAAAGTTAAAGAACTTTTTAAAGCAGGAGTACATCTTGGACATAAAAAAAACCGTATACATCCAAAAGCTAAAAAATATATATATACAATGCAAAATGGTGTTTCTGTTATTGATTTAACAAAAACAGCAGAACTTCTAGAAAATGCAATTGCGTATGTAAAAAAGCTTAAAAAAGAAAACCAGCAAATGTTAGTAGTATTGACTAAAAAGTCAGGTTCTTCATTTACACAGGAATTGTGCAATAAGAATTCAATTCCATATATAACTGTTAAGTGGCCTGCGGGACTGTTTAGTAACTTTGATATGATAATAAAAAACGTTAATAAGTTAAATAAGATGAAAGAAGACAAAGAAAAAGGA
>Ga0208904_1002133_pt1 | contig 12775 bp, 7 predicted proteins | sample AntAceMetag02UKB_FD_184774 | JGI IMG/M metagenome (GOLD analysis project Ga0208904, IMG submission 184774) | Saline lake microbial communities from Ace Lake, Antarctica - Antarctic Ace Lake Metagenome 02UKB (SPAdes) (version 2) | ecosystem: Environmental > Aquatic > Non-marine Saline and Alkaline... | reverse complement strand
CGAAGGACACGGACTATCTCAGCTTGGTGATACGGTTATGAACTATCTTGTAGACACCACAAAGACTGATGGGATGCGAAGAATTCCGTTCTATCAGAGCAAGGCGGGTGGGTTCTCCGGCTGGACAGATATTGGAGCTATGCTTATAACAGACATAATTGAGTCCGGTGATATCGAGGGCCCAGACAACACAAAATTTAAAACCTTTACAGTTACAATAAAGTGGGCATCTAAAATTTAGGAAAGGAATCCCAATGTCAGAAAAAATACTGGTGTCGTGTGAAAAATGCGGGAAAAGACTTATTGAGAGAACACGCAACGGATTGTGGAGGTTCCTTTATGGGCGAAGTTCAAAGTACAGCAAGGACAATAAACCTGCTGTTGACATGCTTATCCATGGCTCAATCCAAATGAGATGCCTTGACCGTAAATGCAGACACCTAAATACGCTTAACATGCTCCCGAACTCTGGGGGATTACAATCAGATGAATCTGAATCCAAGTCGCAGGATGCGAACTCTCCGAGTTGTAAACAAAATCAAAGAAAGGAATAACTATTATGTCACGTTCAGGACCAGTAACAAAAGATACATCGACAGTTCAACTAGGGTTGGCACAGATAAGAGTTATAGAGTCAGCAGCTAATATAGATGACGACACTTTAGCTTCAGTATCTTCAGATTCAATTGGAGCACTTGCAAACACGAAATACATGGGGGAGGCAGAGTTTTTTGACCTTGAGTCAGGCTTTCCTCAGTCAACAGATGCGCAGTTTCCGCTTCGTGAAAATGCTTCTATCGAATGTGCCTTTAAAGAAATGACACCTTATAACTATGCACTTGCTCACGGTATTGACCCCACTGGTGGTACTTATGACGAAGAACACTCCGGTGAGATTAAGCTTGGTGCAAGAGTAGCACCCGCTTATGTAAGAATGGAAGCGGTTTACACGTATCCAAACGGTACCCAGTATATGTACATAATCTTTCCAAGAGCTCAGGTAACCTCTTCAATGGAAGCTGATAGCCAGCTTGAAGAAGCTGCTGCCATCCCGATTACGTTTAAAGCAACTCCCGCAGATTCAGATGTTTCTGATGGAGACGCAACGTGGGACGATAAGCCTCTTGGTAGAATCTATTGGGCTTAATTATTTAACAACCTTTTTTAGGGAGTAGAAAATGAAGAAAGATGTCTCGGAGATAGAAAATGCAATAATGAATCCTCAGATTACGGATGTCAATATCGGCATCCGTACTCTAAGGAAAATAAAGATTTATCCTCTTTCAATGGGGGGGCAGTTAACAATAACGGGTTTAATTGAGAAAGCAATATCAGACTTCTCTGAAAAAAACCCAGACGGTGGAACAGAATTAAGCGTAGGCGTTTTTGTTTATCGTTTAATTGAAGAAAACATAGTTAAGATTTTTGAACTGGTTATGGATAAAGATGATGGAAACGTAAAGGATATGCTTGATGATATATCAAACGACCAGACTTCTGAGATTGTTAACATTGTTTACACCTTAAACTTTAAAGACCCGTATGAAAAAAACTTGAAAAGCCTCTTCGGGGAGACACTGGGCAAAGTGTTTCAATCGGAGGGGCCGTCTCAGCCGTCATTGAACGATACGGAGGATACAGAATTGAAGACTTCTACAGAAAGCAATGGAGAGACGGAGGAGTCACCTTCAGACAAATGATGCTTATGTATGAAAAAACCCAGGAACGTGAATGGGAGAGGATGAAGTTTGATGCAAAACTTGTTGGTGTTAATCTCGATAATGTTCAGACAGTTAAAACAAAGGAAGGGAAAGATGTTGAACTACCCAGCACCTTTGTTTTTGGCGAGCCCAGTGATTATGTAAACCTGTCTTCAGAAGAGAAAGATGAGTTGACTAAAAAAATGAAAGGGATGCACCACAATTGGGCATCAAATAAGATGAAAGATAGGTAATGGCAAAGCAATTAATACTAGGTACTCTGTTCACGGGTGACGTTGCACCCAAATTTTGGGCATCTATCAAGAAGATGAAGAATGGGTTTAGGTCACTTGGCTCTGAGCTAAGAAGGCTTAAAAGAGAGTTAAGAAAAGCAAAACAGACTATCAACGAACTGAACAAGCCAATGAACAGCAAGGCTCCAGGCAAATACGCTGGTGCTTTGGCAAGGATTGGTTCTGCATTTAAAACTATGATTACCTACGGTGGAGTGGCAGCGGTGTTATATGCCATAACCTCAGCTTTTAGGGCTGGGGTAACCGAGATATTTGAGTACGACCAAGCACTAAAAAACCTGCAAGCTATTTCTGGTGCGACAAGTCAAGAGCTTGGTATCATGGGCGAGACAATCAAGCATATTGCCAGCACAACCAAATTCTCTACAGCAGAAATTGGGCAGGGAATGGTGCTCTTATCTCAGGCTGGCTTCAAGGCTTCTGAGGCAGTTCAGTCTATGGAAGCTGTTGCAAATTTAGCAACGGGTACGCTGTCAAGCATGGCAACCGTTGCCGACCTGTTAACTACATCGGTCAGAGCTTTTGGTTTAAGCACCATTGAGTCTGGGCGTGTATCTGACGTTATGGCAAACGCTGTCAATAAATCAAAACTTACCGTTGACAAGTTAAGGATTGCATTTAACTTTGCTGGTGCTGCTTCTGCACAGGCTGGTTTATCTATTGAACAGACCGCTGCCTCAATGATGGTTCTTGCAAACAATGGTTTGAGAGCTAGTACGATTGGTACTGGTTTTAGACAGGTCTTGAAAAGACTTATAGCTCCAAATGAAAAACTTAGGGAGTCGTTCATTAACGCTGGTGTTTCGCTAAACGAAATAACAATATCAGAGACACAGGATTATGAGAAGGTTCTCTTAAACCTATCAAAGGTTCTGTTTGATACTGCCAGCGACACGGTTAATATGGCTAAGGCTTTTGAGCTGTTTGGGCTTAGAGGTTCACAGGCTGTTGCAATTTTAGTTAAGGAGTTTGTAAACGAGAACTTCAATACAGCCCTGTCAAGAACATATGAGGTTGGTACCGCTGCGAAGATGGCTGGGATTCAGATTGAAGGTCTGAAGGTCAAACTTAAAAACATGACAGATAAGTTAAAACTCTTTGCTATTGCGCTTGGTGAAGCTGGTATCGGTGCAGTGTTTGCTATTTTTATTGATTCTGTGAGATATGCTGCTGATGCCCTGTCGTTTTTTACGGGTTCTTCTGTTGTTAAAAGCATTGTTCAGGTCGCACTTCTCACAACTGCAATGTGGGGATTGGTAAGGGCTTATGGTGGATTACTGCTGGTATTAAACTCTGCGGGTATGACAAAGTTTATAGCAATGATGTTGTCTCCATATATGGGTGGAAATGTTTTTGGTGTTGCTGCGATAGGAGTTTCTATCCTTATTCTAAGCCTTGTTAAATTACATTCTGCATACAGGGATGCCGGGGATGAGGCTTCACGTTTAGCCACAAAACAGGAGGGTATTGGTATAGCCGCATCGTCTTATATCGCAGCACTGGAAAATATAAATAAAAAACTAAAGGCTGGAACGTTAAAACAGGAAGAGTATGAGGCGGTAATAAAGAGAATTATTGAAGACCACCCAGAACTTAAAAAACAGCTTGACCTAGCGGTGACGGGCATTGAAGCAAACATAACAGCTATTAAAGATTTTAAGGCAGAACACTTTGATGAGGAAATGAAGAAATCAGCAGCAGCAATATTACAATACAATGCTGCGCTTGAGCAGGGTACGTTTTTTAGTTCAACAAGATCGAGAATGAAGCAACTCTGGGAGGGGATAGTAAACTCATATGCGAAACAGTCCCTGACCAACATAAACAGTATAGGCAGAACTACCGAGGCTCTTAACGACCAGGCGAAAGCACTTCAAGACCTTAGTACTCAGGCGAAAAAGACTGACGACCCGGGATTAGTCAAAGCAAAAAACGATGAATATCTTCGTCAAATAGATGCCATTATTGCAATACAGAAGATAGATAAAAGCTATAATATTGACAGACATTTTGCTGGGCTTGGAATAACCCTCCCCCCAAACGTTAAAGACGAGCTTGCCATCTTATTAAAAGAGAGAATAGTTTATCTTAACAAGCTGTCAGAGGCAACAGCTAAAAACAAGGCCGCACTAGCTGCTGGGTATATTGCAACCCTTCCCCCTGGGTTCCAGGGTTATTTAGACCAGGCTGGAACCGTTGTTGACAGTCAGCTTTTGAAAATATTTAAAGCAATGAAGGCCGCACAAGCCACAGAAAGAGAATCATGGAAGAACTTTTATAACAGTAAGGGCATAGATAAGGCTGTTGCAGAAAAGAAAATAGCTAAAACTATGGCTATGATTCAGGCAACCGCAATGCTTGACAGTTTAAAGGCTTTAAGAAAAATAGAGTTAGACGGGATAAATAAAAGAATTACCGCTGTTAAGGCTGCCATAACTGCGTATAAGAGACTCCCAAAAGAAGACCAGCTATCAAAGGCTGGGGAGCTTGATTCTCTTAAGGCTGAGCTTGAGGCTGTAAGGGTAAAGGCTGCAACACTTAGGGCAGAGTTTGTTGCTCTTATAGACAAATATGAAGCCCTAAACAACCACGACCTCACATTCCTTGACAGCCTTACTATTGGGTTAGACGATGCAACGTCAAAGCTTAATCAGGTTAAGGAAAAAACAGAAGATGCAACAAAAACCTTTATCGAGCTTTTTGAGGGTGTCGGTGAGAATTTTATTGATAAGTTCGCAGACGGGTTGGCAAGTATAGGCTCTGGTACAGAAAGCCTACAAGACAAGTTCCAAAAAATGGCACAGTCTATGATGCAAGACATTATAGCCCTGCTTTTAAAGCTCGCCATTTTGAAGGGTATGCTAAAAATGGGTGGTGGAGAAGGGTTTCTCCACAACATAGCAACATCCGGGTTAACAAAGATGGGTGTTTTGTCAGCAACATCTTCGGTGGCTAAAGTTGTAAGCCCAATATCAAGCAGTATACAGCCGTCAACCCTAAGCAACAATCTTCCAGTTGTAAGTCAGCGGTCATTTGTTAATACTAACACTGGTTCTAGTGTTGGGGGTTCTGGTGGAAGCGTGAACGTGTTTAAGATTGATGCCGTTGATGCACAGTCCTTTGTTAAGATGTTATCATCCAGGGAAGCACAGTCTGTGTTTGTAAATTCAGTTATGAATAACAAAAACCACAATGGTGTAGTTAGGTCAGCGGGGTAAATATGAGTAATGAAATTTTTTATTGGCAGCCACACATGTTGGACTGTGAGAAGAAAACAAAGTTTGACGTTGCACACACTCTGTTCGAGAACGGTATGGAACAAAGGAGTCTGTCTTCTCAAAAAGAGACAAACACGTTCTCTTTTGTTTACAAGCAAAAGCTTTTAAACCCAGGAGAAACAACCAAACTAAAGAACGAGATATCTGCATTTTTTAATGCAAGAAGCGGGTCTTATGATAACTTCTTCTTACCATCATGGCAGTTGGAATGTAAAACAATGGAGGCTGTAACAACAGCAGACAACACATTTAAAATAAACAAAGACCCGTCTTATCTTGGGTTCTCTGACACGGTTGGGGAGTACGGGAACTACATTTATGTCTGTAAAGGGTTTGCCAGGAGCTTTGAGCTGTCGGACAGGACACATGAAATAAGAAGGATACTGTCGTGGGTAGCTGACGGTGATAACTATGTGGTTACTGTTGACAGCACGTTTGACAATAACCACGCAGCAAAAACATATGTTCAGAAAGCAACAAAGGTATTTTTCGCAACATCTGAACTACCCGAAACATTTAACATCCCTTATGTTGTTGAGATAGCACTTGGTTTTAAAGAGGACATTGCCAGTCTTTATCAATCAGATTTTGGAGCATAACAATGAGAACAGCACCACTAAACTTTTTCAAGCAAAAGAACAACGTTCAACATCAGCTTATTGACTTGGCAGTCGTAGAGGTGTCTTATGTCTATATGTCAAACATCGAATCCGGTTCAACGAAGACAGTAATAATCATAGACCCAGCACTTGTTACTACTATAAACGCAACAGACTACGACCTCACCGAGGGCGATGACGGATATTGCTGGGTCTTAACATTTGAGGCTGGCCCAAACGTTGGTGCCATGAGGAAGATAGCAGGATATAACTCTTCTACTGGTGCTATCACGTTTTCCGTTCCCCTTGACAACGACCCTTCTGAATCAACGGACAGGGTTCGTATCTCAAGGAACTTCTTTTTGGCAAACAGGAACACGCCAGTTGACTTTTACTTGCCGGATGAATCTTATGGAGCAGATGTGGCTATGAAATATCTGCCGTTCCCAATGGCTATAACGCCCATAGGCACAAACTCTAAGGGTGAGGTTATGACCCTTGATGTGTCTTTGTCAGCGGTAGACGATACGATTTCAAGTGTGATACAGCTTGCTAATGGTATACAGGGGAACAGGGTGTGTCATCTCAGGGTGTTTGATAGTGTGCTTGACCAGGGTAAAGAATATTGTATCAAGGACGTTGCTTATATTGATTCTGTCACCATTGACAAGCAGGAAGTAAAGTTGATACTTGAAAGTAAATACAACATTGTTGGTATTCAGTTACCACAGTGTTCATATACCAGAGATTTTTGCAGGTTCATGTTTAAGAGTGATGAGTGTAACTGGTCTGAGTCAGACCAGGGTTTCTACGAAAGGCTAGACCCAAACGATGACAGACTTTATGACTACCCGCTGGTAACAGCAGATAGTTGTGACCATACATTAAATGGCCCAAACGGATGTTGTGCGCACAATAATAGAATAAGGTTCGGTGGATTCCCGACCCTTACTGGAAGCTAATGGCTAAGAAACATGAAAAATATTTGGGAGTTCCGTTCAAACACCTTGGCAGAGACATGTCTGGGCTTGATTGCTACGGTCTGCCGCTTATGTATTACAAAGACATCCTGGGCGTAGACCTAAAGGACTGGTGGTATGAACAGGACTGGTCTAAGAAGGGTAAGAATTATTTTTTAGAGAGATACGAGGGAGAGAATTTTGAGAGAGTTGATTCTCCACAGAAACACGACATTGTGTTGTTTAAGATGGACATAAAATCAGAAATCCCCAACCATGCGGGGATAGTTATCACACCTCCACACGTTGTATTGAGTGCAGAGAGAAGTGGTGTTACCTACATAGACTTAAGAAACAATGTTTTTAAACGAAGGGTATACGGGTTTTATAGATTATGTCAAAATTAATTTTAGTAAAAAATGTTCTGGAACCGGAAGACAGGGTTGTCTTTGTTGGAGAAGCTGAAGACCTGTCAACCTTGACCGGAATGTTCCTTAGCGCAAATCCAAGATACTTTAATCTAATGAGAACGACCAGTTTCTCTGTCAGAATAAACAATATAAAATTGATTCTTGGCGTTAACGCTGTAAATACTAGGATACTACCAGAAGACGAGGTTTTGTTTTACCCAGACCTTGAAGAGGGGTTTACCTGGGCTGCTTTTTTTGCTTCGGTTCAGGCTGGGGCAGCCTCTGCTGCTGGTATTGGAGCACCACTGTCTGGTGTTGCGGCAATGGGTGGAGCAGCTACGCTGGTATCATATGGTGTTGGTTACGGAGCAGTAATGCTTGGCGGTATAGCTTTAATGTCTGGTATTTCTATGGGGTTAAACGCTTTGTTTGCTCCAAGCATGACCACTCCGGGTGGCCCGTCTGAAAACTCACCGTCTTATGGCTGGAACCTTTCTCCAACATCAAAAGAGGGTATTGCTATACCCGTTGTTTATGGAGAACATCTTGTCGGGGGAAACGTTATATCCTCCGCAAAAGAATATATTGTTCAGCAGCCGTGGGAATGGAGAGACGCTGGCGATAAACATATTAAGTTAACCGAACTTTTACCAGCCACAAACCTGTTCCTTATTGGGCTTAACCAGCCCTGTAGGGGGGTTGAGTTCAAGTGTAAGCTAGACACCCCGTATATCTTTTTTAGCTTACGTATTTTTACCAAAGGAAGTTGGGACTTATTCTGGTCGGAGTTTTTTAATAAGCTTGGTGAGAATATACAAATTGACACCCATGAAAAGTTCCAAGAAGTTCAAAACACGGTTGCCAAGGCGTTTGGAAACATTTTTTTAGAAGCAAAAACGCAGATGCAGATTGATTTTGATGCCCTGATAAACAACCCAACCATAATAATGGACGAAAACACGGTAAGGAGTGTTACTGAAAAGAACATTAAACTAACAAGGTCTCTCATCCCCTCTGATTTTAAATTTATACTATCAACAATAGATGCTGGTATAAGAGCCGCAATAGAAGCAGCCATATATGCTGCATATATAGTAGTAAAGGACACAATTGGTACATTTACATATAAATACCATGAGCCAGTACAGGATGGAGACACCTACGCAGAAATTTTCATGTCTGACGCTTTAGATGAAGATAACATGGGGTGCTATCTTGTTGGTGGTGTATATTTAAACACTCTTGGTCTTGGGGTAGATATAGTCTTTAACCCTTGGGAGTTTGTTGATATTATATTTTGGCTAGACACAAGTTGGACTGGCATGACGCAAAAGCAAATAGTTGATGCGTTAAATGTGATTGGTGTCCCAGTCGATGGTAATTTTGATTTAACCCAGCTTATTGAGTGGAACAAGGTTAAACTCCAATATAGAATGGAAGTTTCAAAAGTATTAGAGCCAAAATACTCAACAGAGCAGGAGTTTTTATCTTTCCTTAAAAAAAGAGACAAGTGTGAAGAAGACATAAGGCACGACCAAGTATTACATCAGCTAATTGCACTTGGTGAGGGAGAGTGCTCTGGGATAAAAGAGCTTTATGTTAATGACTCTCCATCAAAATCTGTACCAAGTCTATCTTACAAGTTTTTCAAGGGTGGCAATGAACAAAACCTGGGTGCAGGTGGTGGTGCTGTTGCATATGATAATTTTAATCATGCAACAATTTACCATTCTGAAGACACAAAACTAAACACGCGTGGTGATTATGTAGAGTTTACGTCTACAAAAAACTTTGACGTCAGCAATGTTATTATTGAAACAGAATCAGTTATATATACCGTATCATCCTCCGGTCACATAAGACCCATTAAAAGGGGGAGAGAGCCCTTCAAGTTTTCAATACAGATTGGGTTTGACTGGTCTACTTTTGATGGGTGGAACATACTTGAGGGTATAACACAGGCTATTTTAAACAATGGAATGTTCTTACATTATACTTATGAGCTTAGGGGTCAGTTTGATACACTGCCAACGATTTCAAGGTTTGCTGCACTGCCCATAAGAGATTTTTTAATATCTGAAACAGACTGGGATATAATTGCCTTAAGGTTCCCAGGCATGATGCTTGGTTTGTGTGCTTGGCTGGCAATCACACCGTGGGATGACATATACGACCACCAGAGATATCTTGACGAGGTTACCTATCACGATGAGGTTCTTACTCTCATAAAAGAAAAGATAATCACATATTTCCTTGAGCAAAAGAACAGAATGAGGGTCAGGGTCACCCGTATTTCAGACAGGTGGGATGGTAAGGGTGAAAGGGAAATAACGGTAAAGGCTTTTCAGGAGATATCATACAAGGGTTTTAATTATCCCAACACGGCACTGCTTGGTATAGAATTTTTAGCCACAGCAAAACATTCTGCTGTCGTCCCCAAAATAACATCAATTCTTAAGGGTAAAAAGATATTGGTTCCCGAATTGTTGTTAAAACAGGACATACTTCCAGACACACCAGTAAGGGTCTACCATGAGTTTGCGTGGTATGATGAAGATTCAAAGTGTTACAGAAGCAATTTTCACAACGGGGGAAAGTGTTTTTTCAATACCACATCTGAGGGGAATCTGGTTTGGGTTGAAGAATGGAGCAACAATCCGGTGTGGTGTTTGTACGACCTCTTGACAAACAGAAGATATGGTCTTGGAGAATACGTTTCACAATACAACATTCCCCTTGACTGGTTTCTTGACGCTTCAAAACACTGTGACACCCTTGTTCCAGATGGAACGGTAAGGTTTGCTGACTCAATAACAGAAACCACTCTTAGCGACCAGGACTCTGACTTTTTTAAGAACGGCAACAATTATTTTGATGAAAACGTTGTTGGACAAAGCAAGCAGGGAAGTGGCTCATATGGGACAGACCTGATAGACTCAATAGAAGACACACTTGAACTTGGGTATGAGAAGGTCGTTGCTGGAAGTGCCATCTTTGCAAAAAAAGAAGATGGAACGTGGACAAGGGCTGTTGTAAGAAATATCATAAGAACACCACCCGTTATAAGGGTTCTTGCTGCAAAAGCAGACTTAACGTTTTCAAGGGATTTCTCACAGCTTAAGGATTCCGGTTCTCCTTTTTGGACAAACGGACTACCGTGTAACAACGCCTCTTCTGCAAACTATAATCGTTATGAGCTGTCAGAGAAGAGGTTTATCTTAGACCTTGTTCTTGATAATACCGCCACCGCAATTGACTGGGTTAAAACAATATGTGACTCCTTTAGAGCCTTCCCCATGTATATCGGTGGTGGGTATACTCCGGTTATTGACAAGATTAAAGACCCCGTTGCTACTATAGGTATGGGTAATATAGTTAAAGATTCAATGCAGCTTTCATATGTCCCACTAGCCAAGACATATAATATTATCGAAGCTCAGTTTATGAACAGGGAGAATGAACACAAGAGAGACACCAGACAAGTTGTTGACGCTGAGGTTGATGTTGCTTCTGCATCCGTTGTTCATAACGCTATAAGGAAAAAGACCGTTAAGATGTTTGGGATAACCAGACCGTCTCAGGTAATGAGGGACATGACGTATCAGCTCCTAAACTCTAAATATAACAAGAAACTTATTACTTTTTCAATGGGTACCGAACATATAAACATGACCGCTGGTGATGTATTTATTTTTAACCACGTTGTAATTTTAGGAGACAGTGTTAGTGGCAGAATACAGGGGTATGTGTCTGACGGTGGAGAAAAAGTAATCTTAGACCAGGATGTATCAAGCCTTGAAGAACCCCTTGTGCTATCTATAAAACAGACGGTAAGTGAGGGTTACTGTTATAAATGCAGCAAGTGGATTTTAAATGTTGACGAGGAAATAGACCTTACGGCAACCGTTTGTCCTACGTGCGGATACCCCGTTAATGGGGAAGAAATTGTTAGTGACTACAACGTTAGTTCAGTAAGCGGAAACGAAGTATTTGCAACCTTTGGTGTTATTAAGCCGAAAAGTTTTGATACCTACGAGCTGGGTCAAGCCACAGAAACAAAGCAGTATTACAGGGTTGTTTCTATCCAACCCGGTGAGAAGGGGTTGGCAAATATTGTCGGTACGGAATATAACGAAAGCGTTTATGGCACACCGAGAAGCATTGTGGGTGGTGGCACAACGGCATACGAAGAGGTAGAGGTTGCCACACAGGATAATAGAATATCAATATTACAAACAGCAGAATTTGCGAGACCACTTTCAAGCCTGGTTGTGTTCCCGACCAACATAAATGCAAGGGAAATAAAGGTTTTGTTCTCCCCGCCCGAAGGTCTTAATCCTTTTTATATGGGTGCGAGAATTAGAATAAGTAGCGTTGAAGAGGGTGAAATCCACAAAGAAGACGTGCTAGATTTTAAATCTGAGGCTAACTTCGTTGTATTCTCAGACAGTTATACATATACCGTTCAGGCTTCTGCTCTCTATACTGGAGATGTTGAGTCCGATGCTCTACAAAACACGTTCTCCCTGAATACTATTGATTTTACAACCATAGCATACGACCCACACCCTCCGCAGGTTGTGAATTTAAGACTTGCACCAAGGTGTAGACCGCTTGATTATATTTGGAACTCTGAATATAATGAGTTCACAACCAATTTTATAGAACTACACTGGAACCATGTTGGTATGCCGGACGATGACGATAAGTGGTGGACACTAAACCCTGTAGAGATTGAAGGCTATCACTTAACCCTTGAGGTTTTAGATTCCAGCGATGCAGTTCTTGGGACAGAGTATTTTACCCTTAATAAATATGAGAATTTTAAAAACATAGCCATACAAGACCTTCTTCCGATAACAGAAGATAATATGCCCCCCGCATACTCAGAGGCTTTTGCTAAGATAAAAAAGGTGAAGGCTACCGTTGTTGCTTTTATAGAGTGTGGTTATGAAAGTGAAATACCAACCGTTGAGGTCTTTGAACCACACAGACCCCTAACCCCCAACACCGTTACAAGCTTCACCATTCTTGACACCGTTTATACGTGGTGGTTTAAAATGGACGACTCTGAGAACGTTGACCGATATAGTATAGAAATTGATATGGTTGAGGGAACGTGGGGCAGCTCAGACTATAAAATTATTTGGAGTTCGGGTGCGTTTGAGACAAAAGAAACATATAGTATTTTTAAGATACCACAAGAAGCATGGGAAATAGATGGTTTTAATCTTCTCGGCTGGGTCTTTGGTCAATATAAATTTACCCCCAGGATTACGGCAATCTCTAAGTTTAACGTTCCATCATCCACTAGGACATATACAGAAGATGGAATTCCGGTATATGATGAAACAAACCCACCGCCAGACACGGGTACAACACCAGACAAAATACCAGACTACATGTTGGCATCTCCGGTATCACAAATAGCAGTATATGACATGAGGGGTTTTTATGATATTGTTCCTACCGTGCTTGACCACAGGAACCCCTTGTTTCAGTATTCTGATTATCT